>JAEEGL015288836.1_pt1 | contig 43027 bp, 28 predicted proteins | sample 9134231 | NCBI WGS metagenome assembly JAEEGL01 (sample SAMN16246548, study PRJNA631951) | gut metagenome | biome: gut microbiome; feature: rumen; material: fiber-attached | host: Bos | place: Iran: Karaj | collected 2018-10 | reverse complement strand
TTTTGAGAGCCAGTTTGGCTCTAATTACTTTAATAAAAACTCAATTCTTAGAATTGAAAAAGGTCCGTTTTACTTCAAGTTTTGCATTCTATTCAATTTTCAAGATCCGCGCTTTTCCTTTGATTTTTAAGCACATTTATATCGTGCCTCCGTCAAAGTGCTCGATTATTCTAATTCGACGAGCCTATTCTGTCAAGGACTTTTTTTCAGTTTTTTGAACTTTTTTTCTTCATGATTTAAAAGTATATGCGTATTATTTTAAATATTGTACATTGCTATCTGTCAAATCCCGGGCAATAAGCAATCGAAAATTCCCGCAATGACTTTATACATTGCATTTAAACAACTTATGCCTGATTCCGGGGTCTTATCCATGTATGAACCCCGCCTGACCTGTGATCAGCTTCACAGCCGGAAGTCATATTTTCGCTATTAATAAGGATCCATATCAACATACAGAACCTTCGGACGGGTCTGTATCCGGACATGTTAACAACTATATGTACAGGTATTAATATTTTGTACACATCATATTCATAATTCTGTTAAATCATAAATATTTCCAAGATTTACGATATACATTTGTCACAATTCATTGTACTTTTTGAAGGAATTATGAATAGAATGTGAACGCATATTTACGTTCCGATATGGGGGTACAAATGAATAAGAAGATCCGTAAGGTTTTCACCAGAACCATTTCCATGTTGATCATCACCGTAATGATGGCGGGCTCTTTCCCGCTCACTGTTTTCGCAGGCGGACCTGAGGAAGGCGAAGCTCAGACCGGAACGGAATATGCTGAGACTGTTTCAGACGGACAGGAATCTGCTGATGATCAGGATGAAATCCTGAGCGGTGATGCCGGTGAGGTTGCCGAAGACTCAGAGGGTTATGTGGAAGAAAACGCCGGTAACGATGACCCGGCAGTTTCCGAAGCGACTCATGATGATGGGATTGCTCCTGTGACATATGAGTTAGACAGTCATAAAGAGGCATCCATTCCTGCATGCGGCGGAGTTCAAGCAGCACCTCCCTCGGGCGGAAGCACATTGAACCGTCTCTCGATCTCAAGAAACGGAACGGAATTCCCTTCAGGAAACGATTATGTCATGTCAGACGCCGAAGGAAAGGAATTCCTCGTTAACTACAAATATGCGGATATCGAGAATGTGGTCCTTGTCGTAGAGTGTCTTGATATGGGTGCGGACTTTGCTGCCGTTCCGGAGAAGAACGAATTCTTCAACGAGGCAGTTCTGATCGGTCAGGGCAAGATGGCATTAAGACTGACTGATGCTGCGGAGAATACCGACTGCACCATCGGATTCAGAATGAAGCATGTGAAGCTGACTGATGAGCAGGTCCTCAGGATAATGGACAGTGATGTAACGCCCACATCGAGGATCGCAGCTACAGAATACACACTTACTGCTGGAACAGATCTCGCAGACGTCCTGACACAAGGTACCAAAGGTGAGGAATATGTTCTTTGGGAAGGAACACCCCACTTTAACCCTGACGCCACCGTCTCCGTCACATCAGCTTCAGGATATACTCACACATATAAGGTAACCGTGTCCCCTATGTCCGATGAGGGCGGAAGCATTACGAATTACTATCTTGATAATATCTGCGCTACTATCCTTACAAACCTTTTCAACGGATATAAGAACGGTTCTCCCAGATTTACAATGCCCGGAGCATACGGATCCGACGGCTCCCTGATGGAGATACTCAGCATACGTTTCTACGAACCGACCGATCTCGTCAGGCTTAAAGGAATAACAACTCCGGGGGCAGCCACCGGCGCCAAGACTTCAGATCTGTTCAGAAATGATTTCGATGAGGACTGGGGCAAATGGACCATCGGGGAAAGAACTTTCGATCCCGATCAGAATGCATACTACTACGAACTGACACCTCCGGCTCGTGTTTTCAATTCCAACACTGTCGGAAAGGATGCACTCCTTGCAGGCATGACACTCAAATGGACCATGAACAACACGGCAGAGGCACTTGAGCCTGCTTCGAGTTATCTCGCGCCGAACACCGTAATAACATTCCGGCTCCCGGGTGACGGTCAGACCACAAGAACAGCCGAGGTAAGAGGTCCTGAGATACTGACAGGCAAACTGGATTATATGGATATGAGAACATTCTTCCCGGATGCCCGCCTTTCCTCTTCAGGAAGCAAACAGGATGTAAATGTCGGTCAAAAGTACACTAAAGTTGAATTCAGCAGGGTGGCAAACGGTCTTCTTGACAGCTGTGCCGTTGTTCATCTTCCAATCTACGACAAACCGTTCACTCAGGAATATGATTTCCCTTACCAGATAGCACCATCGAAGATCTATCTGGAATCAAGACGAAGCAAGATCATGAGTTCTGCAAAAGTTCCGGTTCTTGAGGGGATCTCATACACCACATGGGATAATGACACATGGACAGATATAGATCAGAGTGTGATCGATTCCGTAAACCTCAAAATGAGTGCATCAGGCGACGGCCAGGCCAGCATCGATCTTCCCTCCGGGTCCCAGGTAAAAACAATTCAGCTCAAGTGGAAGAATCTTGAGGTATGGGACAGGCCGGGTAATGATCCTTTTATGTGGACATATTTTGATTTCACGCCCAACCATTGCACGGATAACCTCTGTTCTGATCATCTGGCGCAGGGTGTCCAGGTCAAGTGCAGATACCGTGAATACTATGACAGCTCCTACAGGAACGGAGTGTTCAAACCTGTAGAGGACACAGCAACAATGCTTCTTCCCGGACAGGAAAAAGCAAGCGTACAGGTTGTTGAAAGGTATCTGTGGTTCCGCCTTAAGTGCGAAGCATGCGAGCCCAAGAAATGTCCTGAGCTCATAGGCAATGGTAAAGATAATACACTTGGATATTTTAACGGCGGAGTTAACGGAGATATCGGCGATGTAGGCTTTGATGTAGGCAAATACGGCAAGACCTATGACCTCATACACAATCCCGAGATCACGCTGAAGTTCAAAGATGCTGCAAATGCCATTAACGGCGGCGCCTACTTCAGAAATATCACCGCAGACCAGCTAATAGCATTCTTTACCGGAGAGTTCACGGCAATGCCGGAACTGTCAGGATGGGTATTTACTTATACTGCCGAGAACAAGGATCACGAGGTTTATACAAACACCGTAACGATCCCGGAGATCACAGATGAAAACGGTGTAAGAGACTTTTGGCTCCCTCTCCCCGAAGGCTACGCATTTACTTCCGTCAAGCTTGCTTACAACGGCGAATATAAGGCTGGCCACGTTGATGAGAATGATACAAGAACAAGAGTATGGCTGATGAAGGATCTGTCCGTTCACAGAAACGATGAGATCCCGTTCCTGAACGGCAGAGTCTATTTGGTTGACGACAAGATCGGATATCTCCAGCTGGCAGGTTCAGTTACTTTCGACATTACCGAACTTGCTGATGAGAACGGTCTTCACTGTGAATGCGGCAAGCATGTAACAGGCAAGGGTATGATCTATACCGCTACCAACACAGATGTTGCCACTGTCAGATTTAGAAATAACAGATATACAACCTTCAATATGGAATTCACTAAGCCTGCTGACGCCATCATTTATCAGGGCGAAAGCGTCGGCGATTCACCCTCCGAGGATTCCAGCGTTACATGGGATTCCAAAGGAAGAGCATTCTTTGGCGGCACTGTTAATCTTTTCAAGCAATACCCGACATGCTACAGCGAGATATTCCCTTACGAAGACATAAGGGAGACTGTCTACATCGAACTGACTGATGAGGAATTTATTCCCGACTTCGAAAACAGTATGCTCTGGGGCTATAAGTTCTCCGACAAATGCATCCAGTCAGAAATAATCGTTGTTTACGATCAGGACCGGAATCCCCACCGCTTCCTTAAACTGGGCTTTGTTGAAGGCTTCGTAAGAACCATGTCTTATGAACAGCTTCCGAACTCTACGGAAAAAGGATGGATAGACAAAGGTATCAAGGAAATCAATACAGAAACAAGTTATTCAACCAAGGGAAACAACGTTATATCGCTTAACGGACATCTTTACCGCGACGGAACCATTACAGGTCCTCTCCGTCTGGCTTTCAAGACCATTCCGGGCACAACTGTCGGCGAGCACCATCCCGTCGGAAAGATATACTACGATTTCTCCGACATTGCCAAAAACTACAATGCTTCGCTCTCTACTCCGCGCCAGCTCTGGAAGGGATATGACAACAACATAACCGTTTACAAGCTGCAAGGCACTAACGGCAATCTGGTATATGATTCCCTGAACATTACCGGAGATAAATCAACACAGCTGTTTTACCAGGACGGAAGCAGCTGGAAGGTAAATGTCCTCTTCCATAATGCTACAGGCGTAAGTCTCGTTCCCGGCAAGAGCAGCACATATTACGATTATGACACGCATACTGTCGAATTTTTCTCAGGCGAGGAGAAAGATCTTAATTCGCTCATCACTCTTACAGGTCCGGGAGAACCTACGGCATCCGACATATATGATGTAACATCCATAACTGTCCTTCCCCGCAAAGGAAAGGCTGTGACTTATTCAGAATCTGTAGTCTCGGGAGAATCCCAGACAGATTACGAGAAGACTTCTGATGAGAGCACAATGGATCTGTATCTGCGCGGAGTTCCGTCCGTAGCGGGCAACAACTCCGGCGTGGAACCCGAATTCTTATTCACAACGTCTGAAGATCCTTTATCCGAAGGAGCTGAATGGGTCTCATCAGGCAGCATCAGCAACTGGAGAGATGTTGCAGGCGTTAAGGTCACAATGAGCTCAATGGCTCCCCAGACTTCCGTAAATATCCGTCTTGATCTTGAGACCGATTCGAAAACTGGTCTTGAGACATACAAGGCTTTTGCAGGCGGAAATTATAAGTACAGACTTGCACAAAACGGGAATTTCATTGAGCCCAGGCTCCTCAAACTGAACACCTGGCTCTACGGCAACTATGAGATCAACGGATTCGTATTCTGGGATATTTTTGATGAGGACGGAAAACTGACAACATCCGAGGAAGAAGGAATCGATAATGTTAAGGTAACTCTCTATGACGTTTCAGGAAACATTATCAGTCAGAACGGTGTTGAATCCTCAAGCGAACCCCGCAGAGGAGCCGGCAATTCAGGAGATTCCGCAATAACACGAGGCGGCGGTGTATTCACCCTTTATTCCAACACCAATGAAGAAGGCCAGTATATCGTGATCTCAGCTCCTGAGACAGATGACGGTTCCGAACCTCTTCTTACCTCAACATCATCTGATCCGTACATGTTAAGTTCTGAAGACTCGGACTTTGACAGAACTGAAAACAAACTCGTATTAGGCCAGCTTGATTCAAGAAGCGGTTACAACAATGTATCTGCAGGATTCATAAAGCTTCCTGTAATAGAGGCAACCGACATAGAGCTGTTTGTCGGCGATACAGTATCAGCGGATGCGTACATTGACGAGTTCGTAACTAACACAAGCTATAACGATGACAATATCCTTACGAATGGTACGTACAAGGTTGAATACAGCGGAATCGACGAGAGCATTGCCACAATGAGCAGCAGTGATTCATTGACTATGGTAAACACGCTTTCCCTTTCCTCCTCATATTCATTCACGGGAGTCACAGCAGGAAAGTTTACTGCGGAAGTAACTGTCACCAACCGTCTCGGAGATACCGTAAGTGCACCTTTTACTGTTACGGTAAGGGCCATGCAGCTTGAAGATATTGTTGTTACAAGCTCATGGGATGACGATGACAACCGCGACGGAATACGTCCTGACGGAATAACCGTCCAGCTCATGAAGAACGGCACGGCCGAAGGCGAACCTGTCGTATTAAGCGATGCAAACAACAGCACTTATACATGGTCTGACATGCCGCGTTACGCAGACAACGGCGATGAGATCAACTATACGTTGTCTGTTAAGCCTATTGAAGATGTACCCGGTCATACGGGCTATACCCGGAACATATCCAAGAGTGACTACCAAGACAATCTGACATCATCTTCCGGCGGATACGAATTCACGGTCAGGAATGTTCATATTCCTGAGACCGTTGACCTCAAAGTTACCAAGGTCTGGGAAGATGACAATAACCGCGACGGAATTCGTCCGGGAAGCATCACTGCATCTTTGTCTGACGGAACATCCGCCGTCCTTAACGAAGGCAACGACTGGACATTTACCGCATCAGACAGATACAAGTATGAGAACGGCAAGGAGATCGAATATAAGTGGACAGAAGTCAACGTGCCCGATGGTTATAAGTTGTCAGTTGACGTATCAGGCTACAAGACCACTCTGACCAATAAACATGATCCTGAGACCGTCGAACGCACAGTAGTTGCAGTATGGCTCGACGAGGATAACGTTGACGGCATCCGCCCTGCTGATCTTACCGTAGGCCTGTCTGACGGTTCGTCGGTAACCATCGATGCAAACAACTCATGGGGGATCACCGTCGCAACATTGTACAAGTACGAAGACGGCAAGCTTATGGATTACACATGGACAGCTCCTGCTGTTCCTGACGGATATACTTTCTCACAGACTGTCGAAGGAACCATAACGACTCTTGTTTATGTTCATAAGCCCTCGAAAATAGCTCCTCCGCCTGCTCAAAAGACCGGAACATCCCTGCCGTCAACAGGTGAGAATATTGCACCTGAAGTATCTCTTGCAATCTCATGCATCATGCTCTCCGGCGCCATGGTCTTTATCGCGGTAAGCCGCTCAAGGAAGAAAGAAAACCGGTAATTTTCTGAGTGTATTTAGATATGGGTCTGACTCCACCTTTCGGGGTCAGACCCGTCACCGGAAACGACGGACAACACTCCGTGTTCGACAATTAACATTTTATACACTTTTTGTACACGTTTTATTCATAAATAACAAATAACGTAAACTATTCCCGTGTTTCTGATATACATTATTCTTCATTCATTGTATTTTTTGGAAGAATTATGAATAAATTATGAACGCTTAGCGTTCAGATATGGGGGTACAAATGAATAAAAAGATTTGTAAGGCTTTCACCAGATTAATCTCCATGATCATCATCACAGTCATGATCACCGGAACTCTTCCGCTCACTGTCCTGGCGGACGAACTCGGAAGCGGAGATACCCGGGCATCAACTGAATACTCTGACACAGCAGATGACACCGGGGATCAACAACTTGATCAGGAAGAACAGGAACAGGCCGTTCCCGCAGAAGAAGATGCTGATATCCCTGCTGACGCGGATGATGTATCTGATATCTCTTCTGAAGGGGCAGCCGTTTTTTCTTCTGAAGATAACGGTCCGGCTCTTGATGAAGAAGCTGAGAACAACGCCGATGTTATTTTCGATGGCGAAGATGACGTAATCAACGGTGATGAAGATCAAAATGTTTCTGATGATATTACTATTCCCGTTGATGACTGTTCAAAAGAAGCTTCAATACCCGCTGCAGGAGCGGTTGCTGCAGCCCCGGAAGACGAGACACTTTTAGGACGTCTTTCCATTTCCAGAAACAACACTGAATTTCCTTCCGGCGACAGCTATGTAATGTCGGAAGCGAACGGAAAGGGATTCTTTGTAAACTACAGATATTCCAGTCTTGAGAATTCCGTTCTTGTCGTTGAGTGCCTTGATTACGGCGCTGATTTCGCGGCAATACCACAAACAAACGAATTCTTTAACCAGGTGGTCAAACTCGGACAGGGCAAGCTCGCATTAAGATTTAACAACAGTCCCGAAGGCAATGACTGCACTGTTAATTTCCAGATGACGTCTGTCACGCTTACACAGGCGCAGGCAATCAAACTTATCGACAGTGAGACCGTCCCGACATCAAGGATCGCTGTTACAGAATATACTCTTCCCTCATACGCGTCTCTTTCATCAGTTCTCACAGAAGGCATCAAGGGTGATGAAGCAATCCTCTGGGAAGGTACACCCTACTTTAATCCGGATGCAACAATAACTGCTCCGAATCCGTTCAAGCTTACTGTTTCTCCAATTTCCGATGAGACCTGTTCACTGACTAATTACCATTTTGATGCGATCGGTCAGAACACAGGTTACTATACGACCTGCTTTGACGGATACAACAACGGTTCATACAGATTCGAAATGCCGGGCGCTTATAACGCTAACGGCTCATTAATGGAGATCGTCGGCATTCGCCTTTATCTGCCGACAGATCTCGTATACTTGCGTGCTCTTGATCTTCCCGGCGGAGTAAAAGAAGGCCTTACATATCCGAACTGCCAATGGCTCCGCACTTCATTCGATAAATACTGGAATGACTGGACGATCGGGGAACTGACATTGGATCCGGAGAAGAATGCATATTATTACGATCTTACTCCGCCTTCACGTATCTTTAACGAGGACACTTTTGGTATTTCCAAGCAGCATCCGGGAATGACACTCAGATGGAGACTTAACAGCATAACAGACCCTCTCACACCTGATACGAGTTATCTTGCAGAAAACACGGTAATAACATACAGACTACCGGGTGACGGAAGTAATGTAAGAACAACCGAAGTAAGCGGCTCTGAAATCGTTACCGGTAAAATTCAATACAGAGACCCGAAGACGACTTTCCCTGACATCCGTGCGGCAGACAGGAACCCTGTATCCGATCAGAATGTTCAGGTCGGCAGCGCTTATACAAACCAGCGTTTCAGTTCAACATTTAACAGCATGATCAACAGGGCTAAGCTCTCGACTTTGCCCTCATACACAGGAGCGGTTACACAATTATATGAGTTCCCGTATCAGATCAGGCCTACAGTGCTGCATCTCGGGGATGAATGGAGAGACACTTACAGCAACAGCATTTTAACCTCCCAGATATCAGGCATCTGCTATAACACCTGGGAGAGTGATGAATGGGTTGCCGTAGCTCAGGAAACCATCGACAAATACAACCAGGAACTGTACGTAAGATCTGCTATTAACAGATACAGATCCATCGGGGATTATTCTTTCCCTAAGGATGTTCATGTAAAGAGTGTCCGTATTGAATGGTCACATCTCGGATGCACGAGGAGGATCGGTGAAGGTTCCGAGAGCGATTTCAGCACATTAAATGTAAGTTTTGATTTCAAGGTCAACAACTGGACCGATGAAACAGAGACAGAGACGCTCCCTGATTTAACACAGGTCTCCGTTTTATACCGTGAGAGCTATGACGGAGTATTCAGAGACGGCGAGACTTTCAAGCCTGATACCGTAACTGCAGACATGCAGCTTGCCGGACAGGACGAACCCACATCCCAGAGCGTCGAGAAATATCTCTGGTTCAGACTTGTTTTACCGCCTGAACAGATCTGCCCTGAACTGACCGGTACAGGAACAGGTGAATATACCCCCTACTATATTAACGGCGGAAAAGTCAGCAGTGTCGGAGATCTCGGCATCATCATCGGAAAGTACGGCGAGCGTTATGATTATATTCACGATCCTGTGATCACGTTGAAACTGATCAATCTCAGGGATGAGATCGCTAATGCGACTGACGAAGATCTTTTAGGTCTCTTTACGGGATCATTTACGGCAATGCCCAAACTCTCAGGATGGACATTCGTTTATACGGCAGAGAACAGCAATCATGATGTCTATACCAACAGCGTTACCATTCCGGAAATTACTAATTCCTATGGCACAGCAGATAACTGGCTGCCTATCCCCGAAGGCTATGCATTTACATCCGTTGTACTGTCATATGACGGTGAACTTGACCTCTCTCACAGAAGCGAGACAGATTCAACGACTACAGTGTGGCTTATGAAGAACATATCTCTCCGCAGATATGACAGCATTCCATATCTTGATAAGAAGATATATGTAAAAAAGGATTACGGATATGCAGAGATCCGTTTGAACGGAGACATCAAATTCGATATCACGGAACTCGCAGAGGGAGACACTTTGCACTGCAAATGTGAAGATGACGCTCATGTTCATGTAAAAGATATGGTATACGATAACGCCCACTATCCTTTACGTGTTTACAGCACCAGAAAAGCTTCCATAAGCGTTAAAGGTTCCACACCCGAGAAAGCCGTTATTTATCAGGGCGAATCCGTCGGCGATTCTGCAAATGAGACTGCTGCTACAACTTGGGACACAAAGAATTTTGCCGTGATCTCGGGAGATCCGGATTACTTTAACGAAGCAGGAGAACACGGTCTCACCTACAGTGGTGCTTACAGATATATCAACAATCAGAAGTATAATACCTTCCACAGATTCTTCCCTATTGACGATATCCATGAATGTATCTACATCGAATTGACTGATGAGGAATTCATTCCTAATCTGAAAAACAGCAGCCTCTGGGGTTACCCTTTAACAGGAGGGAACATAAAATCCGAGATTATTACATCAACTGATGACGAAGGTAACTTCCGCCGCTTCCTCAAGCTTGAGTTTGACAAGGACTTTTTAAGGACCAAGATCTATCTGAATAATGACGGAACATGGCAGTGGAGAGATAACGGAATAATGAACATGTTTCCGGAAAAAACGCGTTACAGTGACGAAGGCCAGAATGTCATCAGCCTCGACGGTCAGCTCTATCACGAGGATAATTACACCGGACCGTTCAAGCTGGCATTTGATACAGTACCCGGCACCACTCCCGGCGACCATCACCCTGTAGGAATGATCTATTATGATTTCTACGATTTTATTACCTATGGTCACGCTTCGGTAAATGAGCCTGAAAGCGAGAGAAACGGCTTTGACAGAAACCGCACCTGTTACGTTATGTCAGGCACTAACATCGTGGACGATACCATGTCCCTCAGCGGTGATCCGTCAAGAAAGTTCTTCTATCAGGACGGAAGTGAATGGACAGTTGAAGTGCTTATGCACCAGGAGATCGGCGTAAATCTTGCTCCCGGAAAGAACATGACTTACTACGATTTCGGCAACGGCAGCTTGAACGCTTTCAAGGTCATAGATTTTATGGATTCTGAAAAGCATGATCTCAATGCTTTCCTGACAATTACAGGACCCGGCAACCTCAATGCTTCTCCTATCTATGACATGTCAACAGTCATTGTTATTCCCAAGAGGGATAAAGCGATTGAATATACTTATATAACGACAGAAGGCGGAGCCCAGCAGGATTACATTGAATATTCCGATCCGAGCAGCATGGATATGTATCTCCGCGGAACGCCTTATTTGGTCTCCAACACAACAAGTTCAACACCTGTCCTGATGTATACTACTGCAGAGGATCCTACCGGCAGCTCAGCTGAATGGATGACTTCTGACAAGATCAGTGACTGGACAGCCGTAACCGGAATCCGTGTTTCTGTCAATGTTATGGAGCCGGTGACCTCAGTAAAATTCCGCCTTGATCTGGCAACGGATGATGAACTCTCATACGAAGACCACGGCAAGCAGGGTTACACCGGAGGAACATTTGAATACAGGGAATCCCGGGATGGTAATTTCGTTGACCCTCAGCACTTGAATATCGGTGCCTGGTTCTTTGAAGGATACAACTATGATTGTGAAGTATATTGGGATGTATATGATGAGAGCGGTACCCGTGGTTATTACAGCGAAGAGCGAGGAATAGGTAATGTATCGCTCACGCTGTATGATGCTTCCGGCAATGTAATTCCTCAGAAAGACGGTGCAACCAGCATATACACCAACATTAGCGGCGACGCCAGTTTGTTTGCTCCGAAATTTGATGAGGGACAGTATATTGTCGTCAGCATGCCGGTGACCACTGACGGTTCGGTCCCTAAGATGACAGTTTTCCCGGCAGGCACGTTTGCAAGTTATGACAGAGACGAAAACAAAGTTTTCCTCAAGGAGCCGTCTGCAGCTATGTCTATCGTCAGAATCGGTTTTGTCAAACTTCCGCAGATACAGGCCGAAGATATCGAGATGTATGTCGGAGACACCGTATCAGCAGAAGCAATTGCAAGGGAATATGTCACCTGCTCAAGCAGCAACGAAAATAATATCCTGACAAACGGCTCTTACAAGATCCGGTTCAATAACATTGACGAGAGCATTGCCACTTTTGAAAATAACGGAAAGCTGGTTATGAAAGACCGCGATAACATTAAATCCGCTTATTCTTTCACCGGTGTTGCTCCCGGAAAGTTTACGGTGGATGTTGTCCTTACCAACAAGGTCGGAGATTCTGTCACAACGTCTTTTACAGTTACGGTAAAGGAACGCACAGACATGGACATCATCGTCACAAACACCTGGGATGACGATAACAACCGTGACGGTATCCGTCCTGACGGAGTTACTGTCCAGCTCATGAAGAACGGCGTAGCCGAAGGTGATCCGGTCGTTCTGAACGATGAGTGCAGCAACACGTACACGTGGACTAAGATGATGCGTTACGATGACAGCGAGAATGAGATCGAATACACATTATCCGTAACTCCCATCGCCGATGTGCCCGGTCATACCGGCTATACGCAGAACGTCACTAAAAGCGGCTATACCGCTAACCTGACTTCCGCTGCAGGCGGTTATGAGTTCACCGTCGAGAACATTCACATTCCGGAGAAAGTTGAGCGCACAGTAGTCGCAGTATGGCTCGACGATGACAACGCTGACGGCATCCGTCCCGGGAAGCTCGAAGTTGCTCTTTCTGACGGTTCATCAGTTACCATCGACCCTTCCAATTACTGGGGCATCACAGTCGCAACACTGTACAAGTACGAAGAAGGTCAGCTCGTCGATTACACCTGGACTGCTCCAGCAGTACCTGACGGATATACTTTCTCACAGACTGTTGAAGGAACGATAACGACACTTATCTATGTCCACGAGCGCGAAAACCGTTCACCTTCGCTCCTGCTCTCCACTACGACAGATCCCGGCAAGCCTCTCCCCTCCACCGGCGAAGCAGTGGCAAGAAGGACTTATCTTGCAGCAGTCTGCCTGGTCGTCGCAGGCGGAATGGCTGTAGTGGCACTGCGCGGTTTCAGGAAAAAGGAAGAACAGTAACAGTGTTACAAAAGGCTTTGTCCCATGACCTTGTAACGGACATTGCTTAAAAAGTGTTTAAAACAGTGCAGATTCTAAAGTAATCTTGCAATCCCGGCACAGATTGCGGATTAAGTGCGAATCCTGCACTGTTTTTGCATTTTCAGGTAACGATCAACACCTGACCGAAAAACTTCTGGATCAGGAGGTATTCTGCCGTCCCAATTTTCGACAACGGAATGGTAATATAAAAAACGGATATATTTCCCGTACCATGCGAAGAATCCGCAACAGTTATTCGTCTATAAGACAGATGCGGATGGAAAGGAGGCAAAGGTTGACCGGCAAAGAATTCGAGCAGATCTATAACGATTCTTACCGCGCGGTGTATTGGACGGCGATGTCTCTTCTTAAGAACGAGGCCGACGCTGAAGATATCGTTCAGGATACTTTCGTAGCACTGATCGAATCATATGACACCATAAAGGATAAGAGCAAAGTCACATCCTGGCTTAAAAAGACTGCTGCCAATAAATGTCTTGACCGCATAAAGCTCTCTAAGACAGACAATATGGATGACGAGTTCTTTGACAGCGTAGAAGCGGTACCTGAGGATTTTCTTCCTGACTCGGTCATCGAATCTGAAGACGCCAGAAGGATAGTTATGGAAATCATTAACAAAGCCCTGTCTGACGATATTAGAAGAACACTTATCCTGTTCTACTTCGATGAGATGAGCACCAAAGAGATCGCAGCTGCGCTGAATGTTCCCGAGGGAACAGTATCACGCCGTCTTAACTTTGCCAGAAATAAGATCAAGAAGGAGGTCGGGAAATATGAAGAAGAACACAAGACGAAGTTGTTCGGTATGGCAATACCATTCTTAGGCAAGCTTTTCATGAAAGAAGCCGAGCAGGTGCCTTTCAAGCCCATGCCGGTCAAACTGGTAAATCTGTCCGCATCAGCAGAGAGTCCAAGTTATGGACAAGGGATCAAGACTTCAGCGAAAGTCATAAAAAAAGGGACAGATATCATGAAGACAAAAATACTCATTGGTGCTTCTGCAACAGTGGTTGCTGCAGTTGCAACGACAGCGGTCGTATTAACAACTGTTAATCACACTCCCGCAGAACCGGAACTGCCGGTCAGTTCCATTACTGAACAGTCTGAGGAATATTCTGAGGACACGGATTATACCGCCAATCTTTCCTCTTTTGAAGATACAGAAGATACGGATTACGATGACCTCAATGAATTTGTCTCAGATAATCCTCAGGTGTACTCGCTTGAAGGCATGTCTGCCGAAGAGATCTTTGATGAAATTCTAAAAATCTCATCAGGAATTTCCTACATTGAATCACCTGATGATTTTGCAAGCGTTTTCAGAGTTGAACCGTATAGTGGCTATATCGATTTGGATAGCTATGGTTTCTACTGTTATAAGGACGGGCCAAGTGATATCAGAGATTTTATTGAAGGTGTATCAATTGATACATCCTACTTGGGTACGGAATGCAATCAGGTTTACATCGAATTGTATATAACAGACTATGACAAGTCAGTTGCTTTATATGAGCTGATCCTTGACTACCTGCGTGATAATTGCCCGTATGATCCTTACGAGACCGATATCAGAGAAGATGACCCCGTAGTTTACTGGAGCGCCAGAATCCATGAAGATGGATATGATTATGGAGTCAGCTTTATGGATTATGATCAGTATTATGGTTTTACTATTCGAATGCTGCCCGGATAAGATCGCAGTTGAATAAACGAATGAAGCAATCTGCTGTATTTCCTAATCTGTTAATTCAACACAGACCGCATCGGCGGTGTCTCGCAGCTTCAATTCACGGCATTTTCACGGCATAGCCGGGAATTTGCCGTGATTATAATTGAATATCGATAAAATTCACGGCGTTTTCACGGCATAGCCGCGAATTTGCCGTGAATCCGGAAGACAATTTATTTAACACGAATCACTCTGTCACCAAAGAACGCTTCCCTCTCCTGCTCACGATAACAAGCATAGCCAGCGAGATAATAACCATAATTATCAGTGCGGCCTCAAAAGCTCTGCCCGTGAAAATATATACCGGATTGATATTCCAATCCACGAAAACTGATATGTGAAAAACAAGATTATAAAGTAAGTGGATCACCATCGGGATCACGATGTTATCTGACAGAACAAACATAACTGCAAGACCGACACCCATGGCACTAAACTTAAGGAATGTAATTGCACTCCACGCAGAAATGCAGTGGAGCAATCCGAAAAGGACAGAGCTGACAAAGATATAAATAAGCCTGAGCCAGATGTTATTCTTCGTATGTTTCAAGCCTCCGAGCATAAGGAACCTGTAATTGATCTCTTCGTGAAAAACCGTCGTCACCTGACGCACTATCTCATACAATATGAGGATTCCTTTTGTCAGTCCCACTATTACCCCAATACCTGCGATTACCTGTGCAACAGCATATGCAATGACCCGGACAACGATATATAAGAAAAACAATGTCATTCCGGCCCCGTAGATAAGAGCCCTGCCGGAACCTTTAAAAGACAGTATGTCAGAAGGTTTGCGGCCATAGAGTTTGGATGCGGCGATCAGTATAGCTATGCCAAATACCAGGCGGAGAAATGAATGTTTCAGATCCCCTGAAACGCCTTCCATGAAATGAGGTACAAGGAGCGATAATCCGATGAACACGCTTGTAAACAAAAGATGCCATATGAATCCGTTGTATTTCTTGTTCCAAAAGATCTTATCTGCCATATTTATCCCACTCTCTATTACAGTTCCTGATTCGCTTTTTCCGGCCCTCTCCTGCTCAAAAAAACAAGCATAACCAGCGAGATAACAAACATAATTATCAGTGCAACCTCAAAAGCACTGCCCATGAAAACAAATACCGGATTAAGATTCCATTCCATGAAAGATGATATGTGAACTACAAAATCATAAAGGAAGTGGATCAGCATCGGGATCACGATGTTATCTGACAGCACGAACATAACCGCAAAACCGATACCCATGGCACTTGTCCTGAGGAATGTATATGTGTCCCACGAAGAAATGCAGTGGGCCAAGCCGAAAAGAACAGATGTGGCAAAGATATAAGCGAGCCTCAACCAGATGTTGTTCTTCGTATGTTTCAAGCCTTCGAGCATCAGGAACCTGTAACTGATCTCTTCGTAGAAACCTGTCGTCACCTGCTGCAGGATCACACGGGATATGAAGATGCCTGTTGTAAGTCCAACTATTACTCCAAACCCTGCAATGACCTGAATAACAACATATAAAAAGAACAATGTCAGTCCCGCTCCGTAGACAAGAGCCTTGCCGGAACCTTTGAAAGACAGAATGTCAGAAGGTTTGCGGCCATAGAGTTTAGATGCGGTGAACAGTATCGCTATGCCAAATACAAGGCGGAGAAATGAGCTGATCAGAAACCAGGTCACGCCTTCCGTGAAATGCCGTCCGAGAAACGATAATCCGGTGAACACGCCCGCTAACAAAAGATGCCATATGAATCCGCTGTACTTCTTGTTCCAAAAGATCTTTTCCAACATATTTATCCCCCTTTTCACTGTTCCTGCTCCCCATTTTCCAGCTCCCGTCTGATATCGGAAACTGAAAGTTCCACCGTGTTGTCATCACCCTTGATGATAAGCTTATTGCCGCGCCATTTGGCCTTGACAGCCTCATCATCGAGCGGTTCGAAATATTTCACGTAAGTCCTTAAAAGGTGCGGATCGTAATTGAGCGGATCTTTCAGATCACCGATCAGCACGTCGCACGGGCAGGCCCAGTAACAGCCTTCATAAGCAACAAGGTCTTCTTTCCTGTTGTAATGCACCGCCGTGATAATGAACGATTCGCCGACCGGATACCTGTAGTCGTGCGCGTAACCTTCCGGCATATAGTGATAGCATTCCTTTGTGTCGGGATCGAAAAAACTGATCCCGTACAGATGGACTTTTATTGCAACATACCGGTGCCCGTTGCTGTGTTCTATCAACGGATTTTTCAGGTCGGCCTGGTCATCAAGACAGACGTGACTGAAGATCTCCTCATTGTTCATAAGTACACTGTAGACAGAGAAAGGCACGTTGTCCTTCATATAATCTTTGCGGACCAGTTCAAGATCATCAGCAAGTGTTTTCCTCTCTTCTTCAACAGGATCGGCACCTGCCGCAAATGCCTCGAAATTTTTAAAGTCATCCGCAAATCTCTCATATGCATTCTCATAAGAGAATCCGTCATAGCGGCACAGGCACAATTTATTTATGACAGCGAAAAACTGTATTTCAGGAATTTCCTCCGACTCAAGACAGATCTTGACCAGATACCTTTTGCCGTCTTCTGTTATCTCCAGCGATTCGATGATCTCATCCTTAAATTCCGGTATCTTCCTTAACTTGCCGCCTGCTGCACGTGAAAAGATTATGCTGAAACTTGTAAAGCCGGAGGAGAGCTTTTCGCGCTCGGTAAAAAAGCCCGTCAGAACGGTAGAGAAACGTATTGATGCCCTCGCGCCCTTGTAGTTGTATTTTCTGAATTCTTCCAGACTAAATTCACTCATTATCTTTCCCCATTCTTCGTGACGCTTTTCCCGGTCACAAAAATCAAGTCAATTATAACATGATGTTTCATCATACATTTGGATATGTTATAAGTAGGTAAGCAACTGGAAACAAATAAAACGGGGATACATATGGACTATACTTCCAAAGAAGCGAAAAAACTGTTGAGGGACTACTACAAGTGGTGGTGGGAAGACCTGCACATGGAGACGCTCAAAAGTATCAACAACAGTAATTGGTACGATAGGCCATATGTGCTCCACGAGAAAGTCGACCATTCACTTGATATTCGAAGAGGCCTCGAAAAAGGCATCCTGACCCCTCCCTGTGACAGGGATCACGATGAAGCAATTTCCGAACTGATGGAGATCTGGAAGACGATCGACCTCACCGATCTTGTTAACGGTTTTCTCTACAGTCTTTCGACCTGCAGCAATCAGTACAGAACGGCTCTTGCAAGTTACTTCTTCGCAAAGGGCATGACGGCTCACAAAGGAAAGCACGTCCCGGGTTATGACTCCCCTGAAAGATGCGCTTACTGCGGAATGCCGTTTAATGAAGAAGGCAAGACCCATATCGACGGTAACCTGTTGAGATACATTCTGTACAGTCCTCAAAAATACACCATAGAGTGGATACAGAATGCTGATTATGCTCTTTTCGATCTTAAGCAATTCAAGGAGCTTCCGAAGGTTAAGTACAAGCAGGAAGACGTGGACATTCTCGTGAAGATCTTAAAGCTTGCGGAAACGCTTGGAAAAGACAACAAGTATACAGCGCTTCAGAAGCTGATCACGAGAGGCAAGATATTGGACGCGACCGGAAACGAGACGATTGTTATTCTCGGCGTTCTTTCGGTCTGCGGAATTTTCCAGACAAATGAGCACCGGGGATATACCCATAAGTTCACTTCATGCGACAACAGGCATTTCGAAGGATACGAGACAGAGCTTTTCTATCCTCTTTACTTCTGGAAAGGAAAAGACGGCGTCGACATGAAAGCTCTTGCAGAGGTCTTCCCTGCCTGCGTGACCGAAGCAATGGAAGCGGATAAAGCCGAGGTGTCCCTGACTGATGTTTATTCAGAGAGCAAGAAGGATTCAGCACCCGTAAGCCGTGCGGAAGATGCATTCACGGACGGAAAACACATCCTTGAACTAGATGACAGAAGGCGCCACTATTTCGGACTCTCCAAACTCGATCCCTCATGGCACAAGGAAGTCAGATACTCTGTTTTATACAACTCTTTCAAACGGACCGAAGTCTATTTCGAGGGCAACAGCATAAAGAAGGTCATCTTCGAGAGCAAGTCACTCCAAGACGACGGCACACTCACTGACGGTACTTATTCCGAAAGAGATATCGTGGCCGAGACAGAAGACAGATATCTTCTTCTCCCTAAAACCTCCCGAGGTCGCAAAAAGCCCTGGACGCCGTCACTTCTGGACACGTTCACCTATGTTACCGTACGTCTTGAAGTAAACTTCGGCGTAGGTATGCATCTGATAAACTGGAAAAACGGCAAGACTCTTCCGCTTGTGGATCAATATATCGGCAACGGAAAGTCCATCAAGTCGCCGTTAGCTTTCTATACCTACACCGACGAATACATAAGAAATATCCCTGAGAACTACGAAGAGGTCCTGGCCGATTTCAGAGGCGACTAGGATCCCCGCCGTTGATCCGTTCAGTCTGCCCATGTTCCTGACGCATCACAAATAACTCCCCCGTCATGCTATAATTGCCGTATTGGGGAAAAGTACGCGCACGTCAGATGAGCTTTTAAAGCGGATGGAGTAGAAAATGCTGACATATAGAGTTGCGGAAGATAAGGATCTTAATGAAATATGCAAGCTGTGTGCAGATGCCTTCATGGAATACGATTTCTACAGACCATTTGTCAGCGATCCCGCGAAAAGATGGAAATTCATATATGAACTTCACGTCCATTGCTTCACCGCCGAGATCAAGCGCAAGCAGGCTGTCGTCGGCGAAGACAACGGTGAGATCATAACAGCATTCTCCCTCCACGAGCCCGGAAGAACCCAAGCCGGCTTCACAGAATACGTGAGTTCAGGCGGTTTAGGCATGCTCCTGCGCTATGGCTTTACCCCTCTCTCATGGTTCTCCATGTACGATAAATGCGTTGCGCCCGCCGAGCGCTTCAACAACAGCAACCCCGACGTCTACTATGTCGAGATCCTTGCCGTAAGGCCTGACAAGCAAAGGCAAGGCATAGGCACCAAAGACATTCACGAATACATGATCCCCCATGTAAGATCTAAGGGCGGCGGTTACCTCTCCCTGATCACGAATTCCGTCGGAAACACCATGTTCTACGAATCAAACGGCTTTACATGCTTCGAACACATCGATGTCCCTGCAGCGAAAACCAAGATCGGAAACTGGTGCTTCAGCATGAATGTGGACAGGTAGAAAAATTACTCCTTTATAATTCCTTTCACATGCGCGAGAATTCCTCTTGCTGTTTTTTGCGTGCTCGAAAATCGTCCGGCTTTCTTCTCGAATCCGGCCGAAAGAACCCTGTCCCGAAAGCCTAATTTCTTGTCGGTTTTTTGCGACAAATCTAACAACTGAGCCGACAATTACCATACAATTCTCCAAAGCTCTACAGGATTTGTCGAACTTTTCTCCAAGCGTGAACATAAAACCGACAAGATGTTACAAATTAACCTGCAATTTGTATGATTTTTCCGACAAGGAAATATAGTTTTTCAAAGGCATTATTCTGGTGCTGAAGAGCAATAAGCAGTGGGCTTTCAGGAGCAACAACTAAAGATTTCGCATGATTATAAATGTAAACACCAACCGCAACCGTCCATGCTTGTTTTACAGATCAGTCTTATGCCGTCAAGGATGCCTTACGGCACATTCTTGCGAATGCTTCGTCCTTGACTGCAGCGCCTGATCTGTGTTTTGGTGTTCAAGGCCGGTTGCGGTCATTGGCGGTTATGTAATGAAAGGCATCAACTGATATGCTGATTCCGTATACTTCCGGAAACATATGAAATACGACACCAACAAAATTGACTTTAATAGCCGACAACAAAACCGACAAAACCAACTTCAAACTTACAAATTGTCGTCTATTTTATTTGATAACCGACAAGACATCCTACAAAACCCTGCAAACAACCGACACGAAACTATACATTTTGAGAACTGTATTTTCCGGGCATTTTTAAATGCAGGGCGGGGCTTGCCCCGTCTTGAACACCAATAAAGCACCTGCTTAAGTCGAGCAGTCAGGGACGCCGTAAGGCGAGGCGTAAAGCCGGTTCCTTGACGGCGAAGACTGCAGGTGCTACACATCTTTTAGCTGCGCGATATCCGTACTTTGAAATTTACGGCAATACATTTCTTTTTCATATACAAAAAACCAGTGCATCGCTGCACTGGTTTTCGTATTTGAGCAATGTTTGCCATCAGGCAGTAACAAAGTTTTTATCACCTCCCTTTTATCAATAGCAATCGGATATTAGAAGGATTCTGCCATTGAAACGATGACGTATCCTGAAGTGCCCGGATTGGGTTCAAGGATACCGAATCCGTGATTGCCTTCGACCCAGCCGGAATCCTCATTGTAGGATCCGCCGGTGAACTTCAGAGCGTCGATATTTTCGGAAGAATCCGAAGCGGGCTTGAGGTCAAATGTAACCTCAAAAGCAAGGTTTTCGTAGTTCATGCCGTCGAGATTTGCTGCCTCTTCATCATCGTATGAATAGATCTTGTTGACGGTGATGTTTGCCTCGGTAAATTTGTCGCCGTATGTCTTTTTGAGATAAACCTTCATTGCAGACTCGACTTCGAGTTTTGCATCCTCGGTCCTGTCCTTAAGAGGAAGATTGTGATTTCTTGCATTGTTCATAGGATCGTCATTTACCGGTTCCGTTACTTCGATCGAAGACATGTCATGATCCTGTGTCTGATCATCCGGTCTGTCTAACGGTATCTCGGCGGTAATGATCCCTTCCATATCGTCTTTCTGAGTCTTTTCAGTCTCTGTACTTGAACACGACGTCAGCATCGCAAGGCTGAGCGCAAGTGCCGTTGCTGCAAATAAAAACTTTTTCATCTATTATTCCTCCATATTGTTTTTATGCCGCCAGGGCTTTATTAAACAATTGCATGTTAACATCACGGACATATGTGTTTTTGTTAATCCTCAGGCTAAAATTGGGAAGTTTATGGGCAATTTGATGCAGTGGTATAATTGTTTGTGAGGGATACAACATAGAGGAATTAATATGGAAGAAAAATATAAGATACTTATTACAGATGACGAACCTGATATTCTTTCGCTTCTCGAAAAAGCATTAAAGCTTGAAGGTTTTAATAACGTCATCAAAGCACAAAACGGCACTGATGCAGTAGAGCTTTGCAAGACGGAAAATCCTGATGCAGTGATACTGGATATCATGATGCCCGGAATGGACGGCTATGAGGCGTGCAAGAAGATCAGGGAATTTTCGATCGCGCCCATATTGTTCTTATCATCCAAAAATGATGAAGTCGATAAGATATTGGGGTTAGCCGTAGGCGGAGATGATTATGTGACAAAGCCTTTCAGCCCCAAGGAAGTCGTGTACAGGATAAAGGCGCAGTTAAGGCGCGCATCGTACGGCGGGCTCAAGGCTTCTGAACCGATCCGCGTCGGCAAGCTCGTAATAGATCCTGACAAGTGCGAGGTCACCATTGACGGCAGGACAGTCGGACTTACTGCAAGAGAATATGAGCTGCTTAAGACCATGGCGGAAAACAAGGGACGCGTATTAAGCAGAGAACGGCTTTATGAGACTGTCTGGGGCGAAGCGGGATTCGGCTTCGACAATACCATAATGGTTCACATCCGTCACTTGAGAGAAAAGATTGAATCCGATCCTAACGATCCGAAGTATATCATCACGCTCAAAGGCCTTGGTTACAAGGTGGTGGATCCTGATGAAAGATAAGAAGAAATCAGGTCTCTTAATAAAGACACTTGCCTTGTATTTATCGCTTATCCTGGCTATCGTTCTGCTCGCTGTCGGATTGTTTTATTATGTTTTTTCGATACCGGAGCCGGACGGCATAAGCTTGGCTGACTGGCCGCAGCGATTCACGGATAATTTCTCGTGGTGGACGGAATATGAGGACGGTGAGGTCAAGGTCAGTGATACAGGTCTTAAAAGGCTAGATGAATACGGGCTTTGGATTCAGTTTGTTGACGGGGACGGCAATGAGATATTCTCGCACAACAAGCCTTCCTCCTACCCTTCAAAGTATGATGTTTCAGAGTTATTTTCGCTCACGAAAAACGGTTATCAGAATGGTTATACCGTCTTCATGAGCACCACCGGCGAAGATGACGGCGGCTGCTATCTGATCGGATTTCCGTATAATATCGGATACTATCCGGTGTGGTATAACGGGCAAAGAGTAATGCGCTTATCTCCTGTTGCAAGGATACCCGTGATCGCGGGGCTCTTAATACTTGCGGGAGTTCTTTTCGCGCACAGCATATGGCTCTCAGGAAAGCTCTCGAAGGTATCGCGGGGGATCAGTGAACTCTCGGACCGTAAATACAAAAAGGTCAAGGAGAAAGGCTCGTTCGGGGGCGTCTTTGAAACGCTCAACAAAGTCGATGACGACTTAAGAAATGCCGATAAGCTCAAGGAGGAAACGGAAACCGCGAGAAAAGACTGGATCACCAACATCACACACGATCTGAAGACTCCTTTATCACCCGTCAAGGGCTATGCCGAGCTTCTGGCGGACGGGACTTACAAGACTGATGAGGAGGTCGCGGAATACGGCAGGATAATCCTTAAGAACACTGATCGCGTCGAGCGCCTCATTAATGATCTTAAGCTTACTTACCAGCTCGATTCAGGCGCGTTGCCGCTGTCTTTGGAGAAGGTGTCTCTCACGCGTCTTGTTAAGGAATGGGTAATTGACATCATTAACGATCCGGCATTTTCTACCAGGGATATCGGCTTCGAAGGTGATGAGGATATCATGATCACAGCTGATCCTTCACTCTTGCGCAGGGCGGTCTCAAACATAGTGATTAATGCGCTTACACATAACCCTGAAGATACTAAGGTCAAGGTAACGGTGACTTGCAAAGACATGGTCCTGATCTCGGTTAAGGACAATGGCGTCGGGATAGATGAAAGCGAGCTAAAAGATCTGTTTAACCGCTACTACAGAGGCACGGGCACAGACCAGAAGCCTGAAGGAAGCGGCCTGGGACTCGCGATCGCAAAACAGATCGTAAATCTTCACGGAGGCGATATCAAAGCCGTGAGCAGACCGGGCGAAGGGACTGATTTTATCATCTCCCTCCCTATCGAAGATCAGAAAAATTAAGACAGAATTAAGATAGCCTAAAGCACCCTATAAGACAGACAGTCTATGTTATTTGCATAGGCTGTTTTTATTTGGCCTTATCGAAAACAAGGGAGGATAGATATGGAAATCCAACTGGATAATCTTACAAAACAATATGGTTCCAGGACCGCCGTGGACGGTGTCAGCATCGCCTTAAAGCCCGGCGTCTACGGGCTTCTCGGCGCGAACGGCGCAGGAAAAACGACACTGATGAGAATGATCTGCGGTGTTCTCAAACCTTCATCAGGACAGATCAGAGCTGACGGCAAAAACATCGATCAACTGGGCGAGAAATACTACGACAGATTGGGATATATGCCGCAAAACTTCGGCTACTATCCGGATTTCACCGCGCGCGAGTTTCTGCTCTATATGGCTGCCGTAAAAGGCCTTGATAAGAAAAGAGCCGGTAATCGCGCTGATGAGCTGCTCAGCACAGTTAACCTGACCAAGATGGCCGGAAAGAAGATAAGGTCGTTTTCAGGCGGAATGAAGCAGAGATTAGGCATAGCGCAGGCAGAATTAAACGACCCTGAACTGCTCATACTTGATGAGCCCACGGCAGGTCTTGACCCGAAGGAAAGAGTGAGATTCCGTAATCTTATCTCGGATCTTGCAAGAAACAAGACAGTCATATTATCGACGCACATCGTATCTGATATCTCATATATCGCCGATACGATCCTTCTGATGAAAAACGGCAGGTTTATCCTCACAGGATCCGTGGATGAAGTCACGGGAAGTATAAACGGAATGGTCTGGGAGACAGTGACGGATGAACAGACCGCGAAAGGCCTAATGAGCAGATTCCCTGTTGTAAACCTGCATCACGAATACGGCCTTGTAAGACTGAGGATCGTAAGTTCCAATAAGCCTCACGCTGACGCAGTTCAGGTAAAGGCAGGTCTTGAAGATCTTTTCCTCTATCACTTCGGTGAAGAGGGCAAGGAGGAAAACACATGAATACACTCATAAAATATGAATTTCTGAAGATCGCAAAGAAACGTTCAACATTAACAGTAATGTTCGTAAGCCTCATAATTACGGCATTCCTGTTCGGCCTTCCCATACTGCAGTTCCAGACCTATGACAAGGATGTATTAATGAAAGGAATGGACGGTATCAGATACGAGAGATCCATAAAAGACGGTATAGACGTAACTCTCACCGATGAATATGCGGAGTCGGTCATTGATGAGGTAAACATGCTTTTCGAGGACCCGGAAAATGTCGCCAATGACGGCAGCGAGAGATTTCTCATAGGAGATGCCTACTGGGAACACATTGCACCAAGGGAAGATCTTATAAATACGATCGCTTCAGCCTACACGGGGCCGGGAGAATATGCAGGATATAATTCGATACCCGAGCTTACTGCTTCAGGCGCAAAAGGATTTAACGAAGCAAGAAGAGACAAGCTGAATGCGATCATCGGATCGCCCTCAATAGGTCTTTCTGCCGTGCAAAAGGAATACTGGCTCAGCATGACTGATGAGACAGGCGTCATTCAGTATGGTTACCACAAGGGGTGGGAGATAATTCATACCAACTTCGAACTCCTCATATTCGCGGTGCTTGCTTGCTGCATTACCATAGCACCTGTTTTCGCTGGCGAATACCAGACAGGCACGGATGCCGTGATCCTGGCAGGAAAATACGGCAAGACCAAACTCATAACGGCTAAGATCACCGCATCAATGCTGTTCGGCGTTATGGCTTTCCTCGTGCATTTGATCGTTGCTTTCGGCATACCGCTCGCTTTCTTCGGAACCGACGGATGGGATCTTCCGCTTCAGGTTTTGGGATTAACCATCCCCTACCCGTGGACCATCAGCGAAGCAGTCTTAAGGAATACTGCAGTAATCCTTCTGGTGCTCATTGCGATGTTAGCCCTGACGCTTTTCCTATCGGCAAAGATGAAGTCACCTTTCCCGGTTTTGGCAGTGCTGATCCCCGTACTTATCGTCCCGATGTTCTTTACACCAAGCGGGAGTTCAGGTCTTTTCAACCAGATCCTCTTCCTGCTTCCGTACCGCTCGATGGTTCCCGAGATAGGAAAATACATATCTTATCAATTCGGCGGTTTTGTAGCAGGGCTCCTGGAAGTAAGAGCAGTATTTTATGTGATATTGACCCTTATATTTATCCCGTTATGCAGACGCGCGTTCAAAAAGCATCAGGTATCTTAAGTGCTTATGGTATGCTTGATGCATGATTCTGAAACAAGTTGTTTCATATGGGGGATTTAAGTGGACTTTAAGGAAGCATTGATAAAAGGAGATCTTGAGGAAGAAGAACCGGATGATATAAGGAAGAACGGGCTTAAGAAGGTTTAAGGCCTGTTTCACTGATTCAGTTTTGCCTCAGTTAATTTCAAGTTGGTTTTAAGTTCAGGTCCGATAATGAGGTCAATCCAAGGAAAAAGGAGTGATCTTAATGGACACAAGATTTGAAGAAAAAGGCATGACCGGTTCAGAGATGAATACACCTGAACAGTTCCCCATATATTCATGCATGCAGCAGGATTCCGCCTCTGCAGGTTCCAAAACAAAGAAGAAGGGCAGCGCAGCGAAGATCGTTGCATTGGCGTTGTGCTGCTCACTTGTCGGCGGAGCGGCCGGCGCGGGATCTACGGTTCTGGTATCAAGCCTGACGAAGAATGATGATGCCGTGGTCGAAAAGGACCGCAGGGATCAGTCTACGATGCTCATGAGCAAGCGCGACTCCTCGACGCTGAATGTCTCGTATGTTGAACCCGGCTCGGAAATGTCCGCTTCCGAGATCTACAGCGAAAATGTAAATTCGACAGTAGGCATAACAACCTCCATAAACACGAACTATTTCGGATATCAGACAACTGCTGCAGCCTCCGGTTCAGGCTTTATCATCACACCGGACGGATACATCGTTACCAACTACCACGTGGTCGAAGATGCGAACGAGATCAAAGTCACCACATATGACGATGAATCCTACAAAGCTGAGCTGGTCGGCTATGACGAGAGCAATGATATCGCGGTGCTGAAGATCGGCGCAAACGGTCTCACACCTGTTGTGCTGGGTAATTCGGACAACATGAAGGTCGGTGACAGCGTTGTTGCAATCGGTAATCCTCTGGGCGAACTGACTTTCTCCCTTACTACCGGTTCCATAAGTGCGCTTAACCGCAAGATCACCATCAACAACACTGCAATGGATCTCATTCAGACTGACTGCGCGATCAATTCCGGCAATTCCGGAGGCGCCCTGTTCAACTCCTACGGTGAAGTCATAGGCATTACGAATGCCAAATATTCAGGAGATTCATTTTCGGCATCGATCGACAACATCGGTTTTGCGATCCCGATCGGAAGCGTCCGCGATATCATTACTTCGATCATTGAGAAAGGTTATATCGAGAAGAACTATATCGGAATAACCGTCTACCCCGTATCGAGCAACAGAAGCGACATCGGTCTTGCAATCGACAGCGTCGAGGATGACAGTCCGGCAGACATAGCAGGACTTAAGGCAGATGACATCATCACAAAAGCAAATGGCGTGAAAGTGACTGATGCTGCATCTCTTACGGATCTGATCGCCGAATGCAAGGAAGGCGACACAATCACACTGACAGTATACCGTGACGATGAGATCCTTGAGATCGACGTAAAGATCGGAGTGCGCAAGCAGTCCACACTGCCGGAGGAAGAACCGGAAGAACAACCAAAAGAACAGTTTGACCGTTCGGAACGGCCTTCAGACAAACGTCAGGAAACACCCTTCGGGTAATAAGAAAAAATATATTACCGGAGGTGATGCCTGTAGCTCATAAAAACTGTTCCTAACCCGAAGTGCAAAAGAAGCCGTGATTTCCATGTTTTCACGGCTTCTTATATTTTCGAGCACGTAACGTTATCACCGCTCGTCAAACACGAGCCTCGTCCTGCTGTTGACCGCATCTATGACACTGCCGATGTCTTTTTGTCCGATAAGGTATGGCGGAATCTCTTCTGATACTATCATCAGGACCGAATTGTCCGGGATAAGCACCGAATCAACCTCTTCGAGCATGTTAAGGAACACCTCATCAACTTTATCTGCGGGATCGAAAAGCGCCCCTTGACGGAGTGAATTCTCCAGAGAACTTCCCAAAAGTTCCGGAGAAGTTTTGCTCGCTCTGTTAAAACCTGCCGTGTTATCGCTGTTCTCGCGTTCCAGTTTACGCATGACCGCAGCACGGTTTACCGGTATGGCATCCCTGAAGTCCTTCTGGACATATTCACTTAACAGGATATCGAGGAAAACATATGCCCCCTCTTCCACATCAGTTCCTACAGTAATCGAGAAGGAGTTGGTGATCTTTGCAGACGGACCTGTTCCGTCAGAAGAAGGAAGCCCCATTATCTTCAGGTTCTTTCCGTAAAAATTGTCCTTGGCAAGGGTCTTCAGGCTGTCGATATTTTCGATGAACACGGCATCCTTGAACTCCTTAACAGAATAGTATTCCTCGGTCCAGGTCTTCTCTTCATCCGGCACCTCCGATACGCCTTCAGGAACATTATCCCTGAAAAATCCCGCGAGCTCCCGGAATTCCTCACAACCAAAATCCATCTTATTGTCTTTGAGCCACTGTGCATAGTTCCTCTGAATGCACAGATTAAGAAAATGCATGCGGCTGGAACTCCGGGTTACGGGCTCGATTCCGTTAAGCTGATCTCTTACAAAAGAAGCATACTGTTCATACGTAAAACCGCTGCCCTGAAGGTCTGACCCGTCCGTGGCAATGCCCGTGACCGTGAATGCAGTCGGGATAAAGTAAGCTTTGCCGTCCATACCGGCCGCATCGATTATGTTCGTATAGAAATTTGCTGCGTTAAATGTCTTACCTTCAAGATATGGCGTCAGATCAGCAAGATAGTCACCGTCAAGCAGGTCGATCGACTGCGCCGCGCCGAGGATTATATCCGGTCCCGTTCCTGAACGTATATCCGAGATCAGGCTTCCGCTGACCATGGCCATGGCGCTGTATCTCTGGCGGTCCGTATTATCGATGTCGATCATGGAATCAGCACCTGAATGATAGTAGCCCTGATCGTAAAGGACGAGCTTTGCAAAGTACTCATGATCCTGCTCATTAAACATCTTCAGAGCCTCTGCTTCGGCATCCGTCAGGCTGTCGCTGAGGCTTGCCACGGTAACGACTTTCTTCCCCACATTCGGATTGTAGTCTGCCTTTTCGAGCGTATAAACGACGGCAGGAAGCGGGAGTGAATACAGTTCGAGGATCCTTGATGAACACCCGAAGACCACCTTATCACCGTCAAAGCTCTTCACTCCGCCATACTGGCTCTCAAAACGGTTGATATCACAATTGTCGAAGCTTATCTTGAGCGTCTCTTCACCCGTGGTGTGATCATATTCATATATGCCTGTGGCCTTGGTAACATAACCCTTCCCTTCACCTGATACCGATACCGTCTGTTCATCAGGGAAAGGACTTCCGTCCGGGAGTTTTGTAACTTCACCGGTCGCAAGATCAAGCTTTGCCCATACATGCGATTCACCTAAGCAATCGAATATGACCATGCCGCCGCCAATGCCTCTTACGAGATTGATGATGGATCCCTCGCCCGGCCCGAATTCCTTCTTGATATCAATAAAATGTATTATTTCAGTATCTTTTGCGACAACGATAGCAGATACCGTACGGCTGCTGTTGGTCAGTTCGAACACTTCATAGCCTTCAGTCAGGCATCCGGTGCCCGTTGCATAAACGTCATCAGCTATGTCATTTCCGTCCTTATCCTTCAAGTTGCCCATATCGATCAGTTGCGGTGTGTCTGCCTGACGGCCCGTATCGAGATCAATGTCGCAGTAATACACCGGCAGAAAGCCCGCTTCACCAAAATAGAAACGCGCGCCTTTCTCGCTCTCGCAGATTTCCATAACATTGAAGACACCATAAACATACGGAACTTGCATCATTATCGCCTGCAGGTCGATCTTATGAAGGAGATTGCCGTCCTGATCATATACGACCATCAGATCACACTGTCTGGAATAAGCGACGGACTCTTCGTTTGAACCTTCAAATACGAAATAAGTCATCACATATTTGTCCTGGCATAGAAAAGGCCCCATCGGAAGCACGAGGGAACATTTCTCCGGATCAAATCCGGGATCAAGTTCAACACGTTTGGCATTATACCAGGGCTCTGTCTCAGGAACTGTTTCAGTCTCAGCTTTTTCAGCTTTGCATGAGGTTACCGAAAGACATACTGATGCCAGCATGATTACGGTCATTATCAGTGAAACGCTTCTTCTGCAAATACGTACAAACACTCTCTCCGTATACATATCTCAAAGAATGATCCCCCGTCTCACATCATTCGTCTTCTCCAACCAAAAAGAAGACTTTTTTCACACCGGACACCAGTATGCCTTAGCGGCTTCGCCATATGAAAAAATTATCAGTCTGTCGGACATGAATAATCCGATTCCGCATTTCCCAAGCGCATTATTCCCTTTACGCCGCACCGGTCTTTTTATTCACATCGTTTCAGCTTGTTGATTTGAGTATAGAAAGAAGATGTGTATTCTTTATGTATGCTTCCCGAAAATTTTCCGCCCTGGAATGAAGTGACCCCATGAAGTTGGACAAACTTCGGGGGTTCACTACAGAATGGGGGCAGTCTAAGATACCGGAAAGATGCTTTGAGATGCCGGCGGACGGCAAATATCTTAAAATCGGTTTTTGCGATTATAAGATACGCGGGGAGTGCTCAAATATCTTAAATGGCTTGTTTTTTTCGATTTTACGATACACGCGCCCTCAAAAACACACCCTCCACGCATTCAGCCATCCTTTAATTCGCAGAAAAATCATTACCGGCGCCCCCATTTTCGCGATTGCAAAACACCAATAAAACTTTCAAAAAAACAGCGAAGAAACCAGCCGGTTAATTCGTCAATTATGTAGAAGCGGCAAGACCGCGTTAGATTGAGACTGATTTAAGGGATCAGATTAAGGCGGAAAAAGAAATGAAAAAAGTTATCAGCACAATTTTGGCTTGCATCATGGTGATCGGTATCTGTTCATGCAATAAAGCAGGTTCAAATTTGAATATAAAAAATCACCTATCGAAATGTTGAGGGTTGAAGAATGAGGTTGATAAAGATTACAGTTAAAGCACTGATTGACAAACCTTTGATCAATTTTGACTGGAAGTTAAACTTGCTTCGATACTGTAGCATTCTCTTCATCTGCAGTCTCATAATTCCAACGCATTTGATATTTATCTCTAAATCTTGTAATTAGACGTTTAGAGTGTTAGAATTCCTTTACGCGATAATAAAATAAATTTGAGAGAAAGGATAAAGGTGAAAAGAGTTATTATTTCGCGTAATTAGGATTTATTGTTTGATATGGGGAAATGCAAAGGCAGAGTGAATCTGGTTCAGTTACATTGATAGCTGACGATTTTAGTTTTTTAGCAAAGAGAATAAATTACAAAGTTCAAATAGCGTTTGGATAATACGTTATCTGAATTCTATTTGTGCATTGCATTGGGGATGTACCAACGGCAAGTCAAGCTTCAGTTTAAATGCCAGCCGCAATATATTGCTGTGCACCGTGTGTACGAATCGTAGAGTTATGTAAAACGGCTCAACATTAAAGAATTGTCAATCTGTTTAGTGTGGAAAAATCCACACCTTATGGAATTCAAATCATTATGAGGAGGTTTATATGGTTAAACGTATAATATCAGTACTTTTATCAGTAGCGGTCATTGCCGGATTTGCATCTGTATGTTCAGCTGCAGGAGAAGAAACCAGTGATATACATGGAACCTATTCATACCATATAGAAACATGTTCATATGATGGAGTTGTATGCGCTGACAAACTTGTTCTTTCGGCTGAGGTTCTTAAGAACTATAAACCCTTAGTATCAAATACCAAAACTTGGACAGGCGCTGATACTTTATTATCTCAAGAAGTAACGGCTCAAAAAGGTTCAGCAAATATGGGATATCATACCGGGTATTACTTGATCGGCAATTACATATACTATAACCAGGGCTATGATGACTAATAACAGGTAACAGATAATCCTGAAAATCGTGTTTTATGGGGCTATTCTTTAAGCATTTAACTGAACATATCTTTAGTCACACCATTACGCTGGTCTTATATGCGTCTGTTACAGTGCTGGGTATTTTTTGTATCTCCAGCTATTATGTCAGTGCGTTTCAAGGCTTAAAGGCGTACAAAGCATACAGGCTTGATGAGACGTTGGTATATTCTCCAATGTATTCGATGGCCGATTCCATAAGGATCGATACAGGCCAGAGCAATGAGCCGGAAATAATCCTGAGCCGCATTAACCATCTCGATTGTGTATCAAAGGCTGAATATGAGAAATATACTAGTGGCAATCTTTATGTAAAACAGGAGCAGGAAGCATCAGGAAATCCCTTTTATCTGCGTGTTTCACAACTGCCTGAGGATCTGAGGGGATTCCCCTGGCATATAGTAAGAGGCCGGGCTCCTGATCCCGATGCACCTGAAGAGGTCTGTATTTCAAGTAATTACTTGGGCAGATGTGATGTTGGCGATACGCTGGTTCTGAATATGATCAGGGGTTCAAATGAGGAATACCGGTTCAAGGTATCAGGGTTCTTCGATGTCAACTCAAGAGCACTATTGGACGACAGTTTTATCTGTCAGATCAATAGTAGCAACGGTGCTTACGCGAGTGCATTTACTTATGGTGAGATTGGGCTTGAAGACTTGAGCAGTAACAGGGATATCATGATCGTTTATCCGGCAGATGGTTACACAGTAAGCGATATAAAACAACCTGTGCTGAAAGCGGCCGGACGCGGAACTGCTTACACATGTGAAGACTACCGCAAAATGCTGTTAGACCATGACAGCGGTAATGCTATTTTCTTTAAAGCAATGGCGATTGCAACGACTATAGTCACAATGGAACTCCTGATTGCTTACACTCTGATACAGCTGTCATTGAGGAAGAGTGAACTGATAGTCTACTATTTGAACGGGGGCTCGTGGCTTTATGTGTGCCTGACCGCATGTTTTTCCTATCTCCCGGCTGTTCTTGCGGGCCTGATCGCCGGCATTGCCATATATGTATATAATCCCAGGATAATGTTATATGCAAACGGAGCTTTTATCCTGAATTGGAATACCATTTTATCAGTATCAGGAATACTTCTTGGTGCATACATACTGGTTAATCTAGCATTTTTCATATTTGAATATAAAAAATCACCTATCGAAATGTTGAGAGTTGAAGAATGAGGTTGATAAAGATTACAGTTAAAGCACTGATTGACAAACCTCTGATCAATTTGTTTGTCTGTTTGGCACTGTCTTTGCTGGTTTTCGCACAGGGCTTGATAGCAAACGCATGGTCATTCGGCTTGTCCGGGGAGATGTCACTTTATACGAGTTACACATTTATAAGTGAAAGTGAACGTACTGACATGGTCCAAGTACTTAAGGACAATTACCCTGACAGGCTTGTGCGCGCTGATGAAATATATAATGACAGTATTAATCAGCAAATTATAGTTTTCAAATACAACAGAGTCTTGAAGAATGCTGAACTGGGCAAACTCAGGAACTATGTTGGTCATTACCTGCCGGATGCTGAATTTGTTGCACCGGAAGTCTATTCAGACGGTTATTACATATTTAAAGAGATAGTTGTTTTTGCGTTGATAACAGCTGTTATCCTGATAGTGCTGATACCGATAATCAACTACCCCATAAAGCTCCGCAGCAGTGAATTCAGCAGTTACAGTATTTGTGGAGCATCGAGAGCCTTTATCCTGGCAGCACACTATGTCCACGTGGCTTTTCTTTCTATATTGGCAGGCATTGTAGGCATTGCCGGATTGTTCATTTATTCAAGGTTTAATCATGCAGGTAATCTCGGACTCCTTGCAATACTAATACCATTGCTGTTCTTCGTTACAGTTACAACTGAGACGGTAATAGCCCGATTGGCAGAGGAATATCATGAAAAATAAATTATTAACATTTTCATACATAATTATGCTGTCGCTTGTGATCGGTGGCTGCAGTCTGTTCCGCGGATCAAATGTAACGGAATTGGGGGCTCCTCAGGTTAAATCATATGCCGCAGATGTAGAGCTTCTTTTGACCGAAGAAGACGTTTTGAATGAATTTCTGAAAGTATATAAAAGCGAATATGAAATTGACTGGTATTATCTGACGGACAGCCGGACAAACGGGCTCTCGTGGTTCCTTTACGGATCGCATGATATCGCAATCGCAAGTCCGGAAAAAGTCGGATCTGACCTTTACGGCCACATCGAAGATATCATTCAATCAGATGAAAATGTACTTGCTGTTTCGGAAAGAGCTCCGGGAGTTTTTGTCCTCGCAACGGATAACGGCTCTGATATATGGGGTGATTCGAACAGACTGCTTATATATGACTGTAATCAGGGTGTTATTACTGCGGATTCAGTGATCGAAGAAACAAATGGCGAAGGATTCACGGATATGTGTGTCGACGATTCCGGAAACATCTATGTGGTGTTGGGTTCGAAAATCGTTAAGCTTGACGGGCACCTTGCCGTGATAGCTTCTGCTAAGTTTGATGATTACTTTTTTGAATCAGTGTGTTACAAGGACGGCGCGGTATATCTTACATCCTATTCTGATCGTGATGACTGTATGAATCTTGTAAAGCTTAAAAGTGACGGTCTTTCACCGGATCATGAATTCCGCATAACCACAGATTCAAACAGCGACAAGCTTTGGTTTATCGGAACTGATGCTGATTCAATATATCTAGTCAAAAACGACCGTTTCCTGATAAGATTCTTGACCGGTGATAATACTCTCGAACAGATTGCAAACCTTGATGAATACAGGATCGTATGCTCCGGCAGGGATATTGTTTTTGACAACGGACAATTCCTGATCTATGGTTCATATAGAGATACAAACGGGTTATTCAGCATAAAGTTCGGAGGGGAAATCAGCGGCAGGGTTGAAATCGAGCTTGCAGTAATGGGTGTCAATGACACATGGCTTGACAGACGCATTGCAGATTTCAATGCCGATAACCGTGAGTATCATATAACGGTTAAGAATTCTGTTGACGATTTGATCCCGGACAACATATATTCCGTTAATGATGCTGAACACTTCCTGCTTGAACTGTCATCAGGTTCCGTTCCTGACATACTCTGCACTAACAGTATCTATGCTTCGGAGATAAAGCATTCGGAAATGCTTATGGATCTTTATGATTGCGTAGATTTCCGCGATTCTGAATTCTTGGGCAGTGTATGGAACGGCATGAAAGAAAGCGACGGATCAATGTATCTTGCCGCACCGTTTTTCCGTATTGCCGGTTTTGCAGGAAAATCCGGTAACTTGTTCGAATGTGACTGTGAGCATGTTATCCGTCACGATGATGTGAATTCGTTGTCAGACGCTTTGCTGAGCCGCCTTTATTCCCTTGACACATACTCATCTGAAGACCTCTATGATTATCTTGAATTCATTGATAAGCATAAGACGCTTGATTATACGGAAAATCAGAGCGTAGCATCCCAGCTCCGATCGGGCGAGCTCGGATATCTCGACTGCAGGATCGGCGGTTTTGGCAACTATCTTCTTCTTTGTGAATATTTCGGTGAAGCCCCGGAAATTGCAATGCCAATGATAAAATGCGACATGTTTTTTGGAGTTTTCGAGAACACCGATTGTCCGGAAGGCGCAAGACAATTCCTTGAGTATTGCTTTTCGGACGAGGCTCTTTCTGATGACGCCCGCAATTACATATCCAGGATACCTGTCTCATTGGCTGTGATCGACAACATAATCTCTATAACAGCCAAAGCATATAACGGATCTGAGATTAAGCCTGGTATGGCTTCGATCAACGGCATTAACCAGGATAATGTTCTTCTGATCTATTCAGATAATGAGGACTCAGATGTAGCCCTTCGGGTAATTGAAGAGATAGACGCTATGGAGCGAGGCGAATCGGTAGACCACACTCCGTTAAGTCCGGGAGGTCTGTATAGATTCAACTCAGACGACGTTCAAAGGTTTGCAGGAAACTATCTTACACTCCTTAACAGTATCAGCGATGTCTATCTTCCATCAAATGAAATGTCAAGGCTTGCACATTCCTATCTCACAAAGTACTATTCCGGGGAAATCTCAGCATCATATGCTGCTCAGGAAATAGATAACGCAATAACAAAATACATATCCGAAATTACATAATTTAATGGTGGAACTATGGAAAACGTAATTGAACTGAAATCCGTAAGCAAAGTGTATAAGTCCAAAGGTGTCGACGATGTAGTGGCACTGGATAACATGACACTTGAAGTAGGCAAAGGCGATTTTATAGCGATATGCGGAGTCTCCGGATCCGGCAAATCGACCCTGCTGCACATTATTGGATGCCTTGACCGGCCGACCTCAGGCACGGTTCTTGTTTCAGGCACGGATGTAAGCACACTTAATGACGTTGCGCTCTCAAAAATCCGCAACGACAAAATCGGGATCGTACTTCAGGATTTCGCGCTCATCCCTTACAGAACAGCCTATGACAATGTCATGGTTCCTCTGTATTTTTCCAAAAACAAAAAGAATGCACACAAACGGATCATGGAATCACTGGAAAAGACCGGCGTTGCTGATCTGGCCAAGCGTGAGATCCGCAAGATGTCAGGCGGACAGAAGCAACGTGTTGCCATAGCACGCGCCCTGGTAAACAACCCTGATATCATTTTGGCGGATGAGCCCACCGGACAACTTGACTCAAAGACTAAGAAGGAAATAGCAGAATTATTCAAGGCTATCAATGCTGAAGGCAGAACCATTTTAGTAGTAACTCATGATGACGGACTTGCTAAAACTGCTGACCGTATCATAAGGATATCAGATGGTAAAATAGTCTCGGCTGATGAGATGATATAATGACTTATCTGAGCAAGTCCATGGACGGGAGGGCTGTATGGCGAAGTATGTAATCAGATTTATGCCGGAATACTCTTCAACGAGCCTTTGGCCGGATAATGATAAAGCCCGTGCAGGAGTACGAAAAACGGGTTTGCAAAGCGCGAAAGGAAAAATCGTACTTTTTTCGCTATCGAAAAAGTACGAAAAACGGGTTCGCAAAGTGCGAAAGGAAAAATCGTACTTTTCCAAGGGGCAAAAAAGTACGATTGCAGTTTAAAACCTCTTGGCAAACAAAAAATATCGGCCGGATCCGCGTGCCCTATTCAAGCCGCCTTTGACACACTTTTGCGGAACTATTGCCACACTATTCATAAGTTAACTGTCTGATTTCCGGTGCGGCCTGTGTCAGAATAAAAGCGGGTCCATAATAGGAAAATGAAAGAAGGTTTTACCATGACTATTAAGAAAACTATCACCGGGATAGCAGCGCTGGCTGTTATCGGAAGCGTTGCGCTCACTGGCTGCAACACTCAGGACAACAATCAGAATACCGGTGCTTCAGAAAAACCCACTGAAATAACTGATGCAACCACCGGTATCACTTCACAGGAAATCACCACAGATGATACTGCCTTAGAGAGCGATTCTGCTAATGGAGCTGACGATGCAAGATACAAGAATTTTCTCGAAGGACAGTATAAGGAACACTATGCAGATATCTTATCGATCCCGATCCAGGACGGCGAAGACACCGAAGGCGATATGTATACTTACATGGACCTGAATGCTGACGGTATTAACGAGCTTTTGGTCGGCAACTGCGAGAACGGCATATATCTGATCGTATCAGAGAAAGGCGGAACATACTGCGTAACCGAGACATACATTCTTAGGCCGATGGGCGGAATTTTCGCGTCCGAATATTTAGGCAACGGGTGCTTTACAGGAAACTACTACCTGGATGGCAAGTTCTACAAGCCTCTCTTCAGATTCAACGGCGAGACAGGCTATTGCGATTTCCTTGCAGAACTTTGTGAAGCTGATGACGGCGAGACAGTTATTTATGAGTTGTACAAAGCAAAGGATGATAAGAACACAACTGCTTATTATTCATTCAACGAATTGGCTATTGAAGCAGACGATGCACGTTACGAACACGACAAGAAGTCCTATAACGGCGACAACGGCGACAGCACCGGAGAACAAGATCTGTCAGCTGTATTCAGCGATTATGTATCTTCATGTTCAAATGGCGGTACCGGCACATCTTTCAACTGGCTGCCTCTTTGATAAGGTGAGGTGAACGGTCAGGCTGAAGTAATTGAGTAATGATGAAAGGCAGTGTCTTAACGGCGCTGCCTTTTTTCTTGGACGATGGTTTGACCCGGGATTATTGCCCCCTCAGATTCACGGCAGTTATTTTCCGGTAAAAGTTCCGGCTATAGCCGGAAAAAATACCGGAACTTTTGCTGTTTTTCCGGTAAAAGTTCCGGCTATAGCCGGAAAAAATACCGGAACTTTTGCTGTTTTAGGCTGTTTTTCCGGTAAAAGTTCCGGCTATAGCCGGAAGAATTACCGGAAGTTTTGAGCGGGTCAGAAAACCCTTTGTTATAATAATTCCGGTGAGATCGGCGAACGTTAAAGGAGCAATGACACAAATATGAGCATACGTACAGATTATGAGAAATGGTATGAAGGCGATGACTATTACTGGGGCGTTGAACCCGGCGGTTTTCTTAATGAACTGATAGAGCTCAGCGCGCCTTCCAAGGATAAAAAAGTCCTCGACATCGGCTGCGGCGAAGGCAAGGATGCTGTCTACATGGCGCAGAAGGGCTACGACGTTACAGCATTTGATCTTACTGAGAACGGCATCAGAAAGACCATCGCTCTGGCAGATAAAAGAGGTGTAAAGCTCAACGCTTATGTCGATGACATCAACACATTTGAAACGGACGAACAGTTCGACATCATATATTCCACAGGCACTGTCCAGTATCTTTTCGATGAGAACAAGAAAGAGTTTTTCGATAAGCTCGAAAAGATCACCAAACCGGGTGGCATTGTTTATATTAACGTGTTTGTGGAGAAATCATTTCTTGAATTGCCGCCGGATTGGGACAAGGAGGAAAAGATGTGGAGATCGGGAGAACTGTTCACCTATTTTGCCGACTGGAAGGTCGAGCGCATTGACGAGATGATCTTCGAGGACAACAGCGGCGGAATACCTCATTATCATTGCATGGACACCATAATCTGCAGAAAAGTCGCCTGATTTTCCCTTTTCGCGATTCCCGAAAAAATTTTTCAAAAAACAGCGAAGAAAACTGATGTGTCATTCGTCTATTAAATGGATGCGGAAATTCCGCACAAGTTTAAGACTGATTTAAGGGATCAGATTAAGGAGGAATGAAAAATGAAAAAGATCATCAGCGCAATCTTGGCATGCATCATGCTGGCAGGCTTCTGCTCATGCAGCAAAGGCGGTTCAAAGGCAGGCTCCGGCTCCGGTTCCGGAGGGGGCGCAAAAGCTGATACCGGAAAAAGCAAGGAATGCTTTGAAATCGAAGACAATGTGATCTGTGGTCTTACGGATTACGGGAAGACCGCGGACGAGCTCGTCATCCCTGAAAACTGCGAAGGTTTTGTAAGCACTGCATTTGATGATGCGGTTTGCACCAAGGTATCATTCGAATCTGACAGAGACATCGATATCCAATTGGTATTTACGGGCATAGAGACATTAAAGAGCATCGAATTGCCTGCGAACATCTCTTCTTTAGATCCCATGGCTTTCCAGAACTGCAGCGCGTTAGAGAGCATTACACTGCCTGCGGGCATAACCAAGCTTCCGATCGGATGTTTTAACGGCTGCGGGAGCCTTGAATCTGTTACGTTCGAGGGTAATGTTACTTCCATTGCTCAAAGCTGTTTCAGGGACTGCACAAGCCTTAAGAGCATTACTCTGCCCGCTTCTGTGGAAGAGATCGGTTTTGAAGCATTCTACAATTGCACTTCACTTGAATCTATAGAGCTGCCTGAAAGCTTAAAGACATTGGATGGTTCAGCTTTTATATACTGCAGTTCCTTATCTTCTGTCACGCTTTCGTCTTCCCTTAAGGAAGTTGGAATGAACTGCATAAGGGGCACATCAGTAACGGATATCTATGTGCCTTCAGATCTTGAATTTACGAAGTGGGATAATATTTCGTTCTTTAATATGGATTATCCTGACCCCATAACAGTTCATGTGGCTGAAGGATCCTGGGCTGATGCCAACTTCGAAGAGGTATTCGGCGATTCCGTAAAAACATATAACTGATAAAGACCGGATTTGCATTTAGTGCGGCGGCCGGGCGGTGTTCCGGCCGCCGTTTTATTTGGCTTTACGGCGTATAATTAAAGCATTATTTGAGGCATGCCGATGACATCGTCAATTGGCTGGAAAATTACGTGTCTGCTTATGCAGATGCCATTTAAATACACTGAATATTGAATTTATGAGCATGTTGTACTGAATGCATTTCGAAGTGCAACATATCTACAACTGTTTCTGTATATAAGGTAGTTGAACACTAAATCAATGGGTTACTGCGCTGTATGTTATTATTTATAAGATTTAAGGCTTGAGTTAAATGATGAATAATTATAGGAATATCATTCAATCGGGGAGGGTCAGAATCGTGAACAGAAAGATAATATCAGTACTATTGGTAAGTTTCATTGTACTGTCACTAACGGGGTGTAAATTCAACCGCAATACCCGCATAAATAAAAGAAATTTCCCGGACGCTGCCTTCGCAGATTATGTAAAGACTTTTGATTCTGATAATGACGGAAAACTCAGTCAAGCAGAATGCGAAGCCGTTGATTCTGTAAGACTGGAAGGGATCAGTGATCCTAAAGGATTGGAACTGTTTCCAAATATTACTTATCTTGAGTTAGCAAATTGTTATATTAAGGAATTTGAGTTTGGCAGTTTTCAAAATCTTAAATGCCTGTATGTAATAGGTTATTCTTCGTTCAAAAAGATCGATCTGAGCAAGAACAATAATCTGGAAGAGTTCACATATTATCAGAACAATATTAACGCCACACTTGAGGAACTGATTCTGCCTCAAAACAAGTCATTAAAGAAGATCAGTTGTTCAAATACGCTTTTTAAAGAGTTTGAGTTTTCGGGATACAGCTCGCTTAACGAAATCGAGTTCTCTTCTAACCAGACAACCAGTCTGAAGATCGGGGATTGTCCAAATCTTACGAGGCTGATCTGCTTAAGGAATCAGCTTTCCCAATTGAAGATCAGCGGTTGTCCGAGTCTTTCCGAATTAGATTGCGGAAACAATGTATTAACGGAACTGGATCTGAGCGGATGTCCCAATCTAACAAGGCTTGCCTGTTATGATAACAGCCTTACCTCGTTGGATTTGAACTGCTGTCCATCTTTACTTCACCTGCACTGTGGTGAAAACATCTTAACCTCATTGGATCTGAGTGTTTGCCCTGAACTTGAGTCGATACGTTGTGATCATAATAATCTGACCGATCTTGATGTAAGCTGTTGCCCTGATCTTAAGTCCCTCGACTGTATAGGTAACGGTTTGAAAAATCTTGTGATCGGAACACAGGAAAACCTCTGGAATGCGCTTATTTATAATAATGAACTGACGTCTGTCGATATCAGCGGATGTCCCGCTCTTTATTGGTTCCTCTGCGAGGGAAATAAGATAACTTCTTTGAATATAAGCGGCTGTCCCATTTTAGTTGATCTGGCCACGAATTTTGAAGCAACTACGGATAGCAGATCTATCACCACGTATGATGACAAAGATGGACACCGAATGCTTGGCTTTGACAGTGATGTCGAATTGATCAAGTAATGCTGCAGATCAGGCACATGGCATGATCGCGAAAATATACATTGACTAACACATAGCCGGTACTCGGTTCGGATAATCAGCAGTTAATGCAACAAAACCGGCTGTTTGTCTGTATCTATAAAAAGACCTCAAGGAATAATTCTTTATAGGGAAACTATCGGAGGTAAATATGAAGAACGCTTTTAAGAAGGTGCCCGTAGTTATTGTTGCATTTATGCTTTTTTTACTATGTTCATGCTCGAACGACGCTGACGGGATAACAGTAAACGACCGCGCAAAGCCCACTTTTATTCCTGCTACATACGATAAAAACATCAGCGGAAGTGATGCTTACAGCAACGGATGGTATTACGAAGCTCTGGATATTCACACTAAAGTTAAGGTCAGTCAATTAGAACCTACTAAGGGAGTCACATGGAGTGTATATTTCACTGAGGGTTTGTTGTCAGAAGAGGAGCTCGAAAAACTAAAGGAACGGGAGCCTGATATAATCAACAGTGGCGAGATCGATGCTTCAAGATACAGCTATATTTACATCTTTTGTAATGTTAATTCTACAAATTCTCCGGCACCGACAGCAGATATGCTTAATATATCGTATAAGACCCAATAAGGTGAAGGATGGAAAGTTGTCAGTATGAATGCAGATATGGCCGCCGATTTGAGAGGCGAGGTTATAGTTCTTCTAATGAGAGAAATATGAATATAATCAGTTATATTGACGATATATCTGACTAAGCATTTCTTACTGAAAATCCATGGTTAGCCTGAAAAATAAGAAAAACGGCCGGACTTTCATCCGACCGTTTATCTTTGGCGGAGAAAGGGGGGCCACACACCTATACGAATGTGACATCTCCCAAATTCTTCCAAAACCCCCTATTTTCAAGGCTTCCCGGCTACTAATAATACAATAAAGTACTATAGAGTTGCCTCTAACATTATTGCGCCGCTCTCGTTGCGAATGATTTTTATAGTAACCCTTAATTAATAGTATTCCTTAGTAACCTGTCCCTGGAATACAGATTCAAAATTCTGATCTGCCCAAGACCCCTCTTTTACTTTAACGGTGTATGAATTATTTAATTGAACAAATGCCGCTTTATCCCATTTTTCCAATTCTAGTTCTGCAGGGACTGTTACGGTCTGAAGTCCGATATCAGAAAAAGCAAGTTCGCCAATAGTC
>JAEEGL016146938.1_pt1 | contig 43043 bp, 37 predicted proteins | sample 9134231 | NCBI WGS metagenome assembly JAEEGL01 (sample SAMN16246548, study PRJNA631951) | gut metagenome | biome: gut microbiome; feature: rumen; material: fiber-attached | host: Bos | place: Iran: Karaj | collected 2018-10 | reverse complement strand
CTGTATATTGAGATGGCTTTTTTAATTGTTATATCTTTTAAAAATATTTTTTATGTCTATGTTTTTAACACATAATCTTAAAAATATGTACTTACTTCCTTCTTCTTTATCCCATCCCTACACTCCTTTATAACCATATCTCTTTGATATGGAAGAATTGTTCCTTTTCCAATGATTTTGAATGAAGTAGTATGTATCTCTTCAGCAATTTCAATAGAATCACATAGTACTATAAATTTACCTGCAGATAGAAATGAATGAAAATCGAGCAAAGCCATTTTCATTGGAATCATGTTTTCTGAGTTAATATATACTGGAATTATAAGTTTACGATCTATTAATTCTTTAGTTATATCATCTGCGTTAGTTATTGGTTCACAATAACCATCTTCATACATTTCTTTAAATAATTCCAATATTAAGTCTTTAACCTGTCCAGTTACATATATAATTGGAATTGTTTCTCTTGTAAATTCAGTCATGTAGTATAAAGTTTTAAACCATTGAAGCAAATATATGTAGTCTAGTTCACAGTTTCTACAAACACAGACACGCAAAAACATACTTATTCTTTTCATTCATTGTTTTTAAAAGTGTTTGAAATGGAACAATTCGAAGGTATTACGTTCAATTACAACGGGCAAGACACAGAGATCCCGTTCTCACATATCGAAGAATTGATTAGTTTCAAGAACATGAAACCAGTTATTGTTGTTGCTGGAACTGGATCTGGTAAGACTGTGTTAGCAGTAGACGTACTTGCAAAATTCGCGAAACAAGCCAATTATGCTTACTTTATAACGCAAACAGCGCCTTCATATACAGAAAAAACTCTTTCAAAAGTACCTAACTACTTTATAAGACAACCGGGTGAAGATCCATTTAGTTTGATTAATGGTATATGGAATGATATTGAAGCACGTGTTGCAGCCGTATCAATAGAACCAAGTTCTGTCAAAACCATTCTTTCTGTTCTATATCCATCTCAAGATGTTAATGAGCAACTCGAACAATATATATCTTCTCTCGGAATAAAGAATAGTGATGATGAGAATGCTGTTCGTATTGAAATATTAACGCGTCTTATATTAGATCGTGTTCAACAAGATGACTCAGTCTTAGCTAAGTTTGATAAACCAACTCGCATGAAAATTAATGGATTGATTACCAATACAACAAAAACAATATTAATTCTAGATGATGTAACTGGTATGTTGCAATCACTTTCAAATGCTAAAGAAACAGTTATGTATGATGGTAGTTCACAGACTAAATCAAAAGCATTTGCATCTCTACTTAGAAATATATTAACAAGAGGAAGACACTGTAATTGTATTGTGATGATGTTTATTCATGATATTAATGTTTTGGGAGATGTTGCTATCAAATCAATCGATAATATATTGATGCTAGATGGCTCTGCTGCTTCAGTTATAAGTACTAAAACAAGTCTAGGCAAAGATATATGCGAATATCTTAAATTCTGTCTAAAGAAGACGGATATATTTAATCCAAATAGATATAAATATTATGGTATGTTCTTGTCAAGATCAAAGCGTCAAATATATGTAACCAAAGCGGATCTGCATGAACACATCGATATATCTCCAACATTAGCACAATGGCATCGTGTTCTAGACAAGATGATTATGAGTAATCAAAATCCATCATTACCTCCAATAGATAGAGCCGCTTCAGTTACTCCTGAACAAAATTTATCAATAGAACTTTCTAATGCGGAACGTTCACCATCACCTCCTCAAAGATCTGAATTTTCAGATGATGCTGATGTTGTCTTGAGTATGGGACTTAGTGATATGGATTTTTAAATCAATAAACACTTGTAAATATATTTTTACTTCATTTATGTATTTGTTTTTGCTAATAAAATTAACTTTGATTTGTCTAAATAAACAAGTCAATAAATGTGAAAAAATCGAAATTTAAAGTTTATGTATTTGATTTATTAGACAAAATTCATATTGACATCATAACTCATTTTTCGCTTTGTTTTTGTAAATGCCAAATGTCATATTTTTAAAAACAAAGACTCGACCAAAATGAAATTGAACCTTGATAAGGTTTGCATAGTTTATACTTTATATATTCAAATGCAAAAATGAAGTATAAAACTCATGCTTTGTTTATAGATTTGTTTAAGCTAATATAGATTGAATTCATATTTTTCAAGTTATTCAAATGCAAAAATGAAGTATAAAACGCATACTTTGTTTATTTTATATTCATTGACAGATAAACAGCATTATTATCCGTCGAATCTATAATTCCAGACTCAGTTGTTATAGCAATGAGTTCGTTCTTGTCATAGTTATTAATACTATTAATAACTATCTTCTTATCAATATTTTCAATCAAATGTTTACTAGTATGAGGAATAGACGTTGCAACTTCTAGATCATTTTCATTCATAGTTGTTACCATTTTATGCTTTCTTAATCTAACTAACGTGTTATTAATTAGTTCTTCATCCTTATTTACAACCATTTTGAACTTATCATTAGCATATAACTTACTTTCAATACAATTCTGATAATACTTGAAATATGGAAGAATACGATTATAACTTAATGCGTTAGTATTTCTAATTGAAATGAGTCCTTCTGTTGATAATGCTTTAGGAATTGTGTTTATATTGTAGTGATAATTATACATAACACTTCTATATGGTCTATTATTTTCAATTGTGTATTTATATAAACGACTTGTAGATAATGTTAGATATGCCATTGTAATTGTCACAGGATATCCGTTATTAACTAGAGTATTACTAAATTCAAAGTTTATTCCTAATGTTCCTAATGATTGGAATGATGAGTCTAGTCTGGATGACTGGAAACAATAGTTATTTCCAGTTTCAATATTTCCAACAATATCTAATGCTGTATTCGCTTCTGCATTATTTATATTTACGTTATAAATAGTCTTATGTACGTGATCAATTGATAATGTTAGTGTAATATGGTGATCATTTTCATCTACCATACTAATTTCATACGTATCTGAAGTCACCACACTAGATACGTTTATTGGTCTATATTCTCTAAGGTCATTTTCATAAACATAGACCTCACTCGCATTAAATAGTTGGTCATCAACAAGCATCAACCAATCATTACCATATTTATTGATTACAAGCAAATTATAGAATGACTTCTTGTGATCTTCGACTGTATATATTATAGTCAATGGTCCTGTGATATGAGATACACTTCCACAATACGTCTTTGATTTAGGAACATCTATGATTGGATTAATTAAAATTGATGTCAAATAACCATCATTTAACCAGAAATCAGATATTAAATTATTTGTCGTATAATAAGCTCTAAATGCATTATCATCAATATAATAACCAGCCACCTTATTTATTGTTAAGAATTCATTGTCAAAATCTATATATTTAGTAGCTACATCAACGTAATTACGTGGTGTTGATGTGTAATATTTAGGGTATAGAGAAATGTTTAGATACATAGGAGCTTCATTTCTGTTTACGTGATTTTTAAACTTACTCACTGTTATTACATTAACTTTTCCTTTTTCCATATCAAAGAAGTATTCAAATAGAACATCATCGGTGTGCTTATATTCAATAGTAACTCTATTTCCTAAAGTAGTAACAGTTAACCCTTCTTCATTAAATGAATATCCAAGATTCATTAATAAATCATATGTCTCATCATAACTTGTTGCGTATGAATTGGAATCATTAGGGTCGGCATCGACATCTACATGTCTGTTTCTAATTATATGTAATTGGCGCATACTATCGATATATATGCGATAAGTGTCAAAGTAATGAGATCTACCTTGATTCCATTGACGATCATGCTCTGATACAAACAAATCTATATCGAGTCCACCTAATGGTAGTATTTTATCATCTATATACTTCACAAACTTCATTCTCAATTCATCGTTTTCATACCAGAAATCAGCTTCTTGATATGAACCCATGAACTCTGTAATGTTTGCATAACAGTCATTTGCTGTAGTTATAGTCGTTAGAGCAGTTGTTTCCATATCTAAATCAACATCACAACCAGCAAGTGCATTATAGCCTCTTGAATCTGCAGTTCTATGTATTTTTATAACAGTTCCTGTCTTATAAATATTCACAGGAATTATTTCTTTAGGTGATTCTATGTTCATATACGATCTCTGAACAACTCCTTCAATAACTTTATGACCAGATTTCTCATCTTCAATTACCTGAAGAGTTTTGTTGTATAGATATGTTGATCCATTGATATATTTACAGTTTTCATCAAAGAAACGCATTAATGCAACATTATTTTCAGAATCTTTGAGATAATGGTACTGCGTATCTGCATCATTTTCACTATAAACAAAGTGAAGTTGATCCTTTATCGTATCATAATGGAACAGTAATCCATCAATGAATCCATTCCAAATATCTATATTAAGAGTTCTAGGAACAGTTACAAAATTCAATGAATTGAGAATAAGTTTAGTAGCACTGTCTAAAACATTGGCATATTCAATATAATCTTCATATTGATAAGCTCCTGTTACATCTATAACAACAGATATATCTAGTGAACAAAGAATTGATAACAAATAACGTACAGATTCATAATCATCAAGTCCACGAGCACTATTTGACATAGTTGATTTCCATTCTTCATTTGTTGAAAGATTTGCCAGTTGTTGCATTAACTCAGGTATATCCATATTTATAATATTGGCCTCTTGCCATTTATGCATCATATTCATAGTTTTTAATAATGATGCAAACTCCGAATAAAGGTTTATGAGTTTATTATATTCATTTAATTCGTCTTCAATACCGGCATCTCTTGCTTGTTCAACAGTTATTTCATCGATCTGGACTCCAACTATTTTTTTAATTATGGATGCCTTAAGTTGAACACATCTATCATATACTGATTTGAGATTATTGAAGTATTTGGATATATATGACGGAACAAAATCAAGACCATTAACGAATGTTATAAGTGCCCCTATATCTGATTCCAGAACAGTTGATAAATCAAGAGGTATGTCGTAGTAAATACTGGTTGAAGGAACTCTTAATTGTAGTTGTTTATCCACATCAACCATTGACCTCTTCGTGCTAATTAAATGATTGAAGACCTCACTTGTATTAAAGTCAATAATCATATTATTTGGTTCAATAGAATTCATTTCCTTATAATTAGTTGTAATGTAGAACTGGAATGATGTTACATTCGTCTGAGATCCGTCGAAAGTTAATAATGGTTCATTAGGTATGAATTCATAACGTCTACGGTCCTTATTATCAACGAATTTACCTGCAATCATAAGCATTCCACGAGGTAATGTTCCATAAATTGTATGTTCTATAGTATTAATACCAGGGAATACGAGATATATGGTTGTGTATTTAGAGAGATCTGATTTATAAACACCATAATTAAATGAAAGCTCTTGTATAGTTATTGCATTATATCTATTAAACAGCTGTTGTAATGACCTGTAAGTAATTTGTGATGGAGGGTTGCTGTATTTGTTTTGTTCAACTATAATGGAGTTATAGTTTCCATTAGTATTTTGATTAGTAATATCACCTATATCAATATGAGAAGCATCAAATACAAGATTATTTAAGCTATCTATCTGTGCTACCAGAGCTTGTTCATCTCTAATAACTACGAAATATTGACGCGCACAGTCTATTTCTTTATGGTATGAATTTGGACGATCATTAACTTCCTTCTTGAAGTTAGTTAGTTCACTGTAAGTGAGATCCATTTTTGCTAGTTGATTTTGAGTTGTTAATGCCGTTATTGAATTGGCAGAAGACACTAACATATGATATTGCTCAATGAAATTAATAGGGTTGTCATAATTAGATCTAGGCCCTTCGATAAAGAAGAGAAGTGCATCATTATTTCTAATCTGAGCCCAATTTATAATCGCATCTGCATCAACATCAACTTCACCACGTATCTTTTCCTTGTTATGATTAATATAATAAATCATGCAGGATAGATAGATATACTTCTCATATAACGAGAAATTAGCTTGATCAGGAACTAACTTAGTTTGGCCATTATTATCGACTATTTCTTTATACAATGTCTTACGAAAGAACTTTGGTGAATATTCATACAAAGCATTAAGATTTGTTTCGAATTTATCACTATAAAACGTATTAACTTTTTGCATGATCTGAATATTCGAAACCAGAGCACCTCGGCAATCACTTATGATCTCTTCATATATCTTTGAAGGATCTCTGAATAAATAAGTGCTTCTAAATGACTTCTTCTCTTCTTTATTTAAGAAGTCTTTAACATTGTATTTATTAATGGTTTTGCTTGGAATCATATCAGCACTTACTTCTCGAACTTTATCAAGCTGAACATCTCGTACAATTGGTTCGAATTGGGCCGAATTAGTATAATATTTAGAGTAAGCAGCCTGACTGTTGCTCATTTATTATGAATCTGCTAAAAATAGATATGTATATTGATTATTCAAATTCCAATAGCTGTTTTAATCTCTTCGATTGACATGCACTCTATCTTCAAATCATTTAAGTAAATCAATAGTTGATTAAATGAATCTGCAATATCGTCTTTCTTAGTCTGTCCCTCTAGAATAGAACTCAGATGAACAAAAGATGGATACTTATTTGTAGCTAATATTGCTCTCATATTTGAAATAGACAAACGTTTATGCTGTTTATTTTTGGTTATGTATTCTTGATTAATACTTGTAAATTTACGTTTTGGATCGAATATACAAATCCTTGAGGTGTGTGGTATAATTAAACCAACCAATGAATACATTAATTCCATGGCTATTTCATTTCCAAGAACCTGTCGTTCAATAACAGCAGCTACTATATTTTTCTTACTCAATTCATCTATAAATTTATATAAAGAAGAAACACGTCCAATAACTACATTTGGCCCTCTTTTTTCTAAGACTTCATATATCCCAGAATCAAACTCCATAGTTGCTAAATCTAAAGTAGTGTAACCTAAGTGTTTTTCACCAACATCAATGCTCAAAACTATCCCTGACATACATATACACTAAAATTCTTATTTTTTAATCTTTACTTTATATGAACGATACTGATGATTTTCTGACAATTCGAGATGAATATGGCTCATTTAGATGTGATTATTGCAATCAATTTATATCATTGATGCCATTTACAACATCTCATTGTAAATTCTGTGATGTAATTTGCGCTAAGTTATATTGCAATGAACATGGAATTAAACATATTCAATTCAATAAACAACAATACGATGAATTCTTTAGAAATGGATTATTGACTCCATTAGCAATGACAACGTACACATACTTGCAGAAATTATCGTTCGAACTACTGCCAAGAACAAGATGGCCAGAGAGTAATAAGGAAACATATAAACAGAAATATTTAACTGCATTATCAAACTATATAAATCAAGTTCTATAATTTTAATACATCATCATGGAAGAAATTACTTTTTCAATAAATGTAGCAAAATGTCCACTGAAAAAAATGAATGTTTATTTGCTCAAGTATTCAAAGAAAGAGGGTGATCATTATACATATAAAATAGAGAACTCTACAATGCTTCGTTCGTTGATGCATGAACATGATTTTGCTCAGATGTATAGAGTTGTACTTCTGAATCATTTATTTAAGTCATTAATAGCACCTGAATTGCGAAACACAGTGCCTGTAAAGCTAGTTTATTCTGATGATCTTGATGAATATGATCCTGAGAAAACATTCGCAGAAACAATAGCTGATTTCTCAAATTCCAATAATGAATATGAATGGTTATTAATTGAGTTTGAGAATTTAATTGAAAAATATGGATTCAAATGTAGAGTTAATCATATATTTGTCTGGCAATTAATGGAAGTTATTGATATAGCTGAGTTGAATGATGGCCTTTATGAATTTGTATAAACAAGGACTTTATTAATTCTCATTTGTTTTTGATACCGCATAAATGACTACTAAACAATATCATGTTCACGATTTGATAGCCATGATCGATAATTGTAACCCATTTCCAAATGAAAACGAGTCATTGAAAGCTAAATTAATTAAGTATAGAGATAACAATCCATGTGAATTCATATATAATGCAGATGTAAATGAAAATCTCCATACGTTAGCTGCATATGAACCTGCAGAACAAGACTTAAAAAAGATATTCAATCGTCCTGTTCATTCATTTATGAAAATAAATGAAGTCCCAGAGTTAGCTCAGTATGTTAAGAGATTCTTTATTAACTATGGAACTAAGCTTAATGTTTCGAATGATTTAATGACATGGGCTGGTGCTAGTGTTCCAGTTTCAGATGCTCCAATAGTTAGCGAAAATAATGTTGATGCTGAAGAAGAAGTGGAAGAAGACGTTGATGATGAAAGCCTTGTTGATAATGAACCATTTATTCAAGAATTTGATACAAATGCAGTTGCGATAAATGAACTCTCAACATATAACTTTTCAGGTAATTACACTATATCATATGAAGAATTGGGAAGAATGTGTATAAATCAAGCTCGGAAATCATATGTCTCATCTAAGACAAGAGACATGGAAAACCAGAAAGCTGAGACAGAAAGAAGAGATAAACTCTACGCAGAAATTAATAAGTACTTTGATTTGGCAGAAATTCGATCGGATTATGCTTCAGCTAAGTTAGATCAGTTATCAATAATGGAACTTGAACAATTACAGAAACAATGTGAAGGGAAATTTGATATGTTGAAGACTAAAGACATGATAAAACATGCACTCGTTGTTATAGAAACAGGTTATAATTCTCTATTGCCTAATGGTATTCCACTTGGGAAATCAAGAAGATGGGTTATAGATAAAGGAGTTACTAATTCAATAAGCAAAGCTCTTTTCGATGTTCGTACAGTTCCAGGTCATGCATTCAGACGTATTCTAGACAAACATCACATACACTTATCCGATGAAGTTAGTGTTCTCCTGGAAATACTCAAGATATTGATGAAGGGTTCACATATTGTCCGTAATGATGAAGACGTCGATGAAGAAGAGGAGGAAAATGAAGAAACGGAGGAGGATGAAGATGATGAAGAGGAACTCGAAGAAATAGACTTCGAATAAAAAATGACATTGAAAAATAAACTCAACGATTTCAAAAATCATTTTTAGACGCCATTTTTATTTCATTTCATATTTTTGCTCGTTTGAAATGTTCGGCCGTATGGGTATTATGAACACAAATCTTGGTGGAATGCAAGGATCCACTCTTCAGATCCCTGTTACACCAATTTCAAACCGTATGGATGCTTCAAAACTCTTCGCTTTCAGCCAAGATGGTAATGGTGTTAGCGTTGGTGCTCTTACAACTGGTGCTCTTACTATTGGTGAGGGCAAGGCTAAGGACCTTATTATTAATGGAATTCATCTTGGCATCAATGCACAAGAGGCTACTGATCTTACTGTTGAGGGCACTTATAATGCCATCATTAACATGTGGGATTACAACAAGAATTCTGTCTTCGGTAAGACAAGCCGTCTTCTTAGAACATATGCCGATGCTCTTGGCACAAAGTATGCTCTTATTAAGACAACATATAACTGGAACCTTAACTATGCCAGCAACGTTCTTTCATGCGATAATGTTGACAACGATATGCTCACAATGATGAACACTGCAGTCTCTCAGAACCTTTACTTCAAGGATGTTTATGAGGTCGTTGTTATTGGTTTCACATTTACTCCTGAGAACGTCAGACTTGTGATCCCTAACTTCGTCAAGATCCCATCAATTCTTGACTCCATTCTCCCTGAGAACAACATCTATGACAGCTACTATCCTGTCAGAGAAATCTGGGGCTGCCATATCTATGCTAAGACTGTGAAGAACAGCACCACACACCTTCTTTCTCCTGATGAATTCAGCACTCCTGCTGAGATTCTAGATATCCCAACATCTCTCTATGCTCCTTTCATTAGAAAGATCACTCTTAAGCGTAGAATTGATAACAACCTCTGGTTCTTCTCTGGTGTTTCACCTCAGATCATTTCTCTCCCAGCTGTTGAGAAGATCGTTGGTCTCTCTGAGGTCTATAAAGCACCAATTCTTTGCGGCTTGAATATGAATGGTAGAGCTCTTAGATTCCTTCATCTTCCAGCTCTTAAGGAAATTAAGAACTGTGTCTTTGCTTGCGGTAATGCCAGCCTCAATGATGTTTCTCTCCCTGTTCTTGAGAAGATTATTGAGACTACATTCATGGCTATGTGCCCAGAGCTTGTTGAAGTTTGCCTCCCATATCTTCACGTCGTTCGTGGATGTGATTTCTTCCTCGCTCAGAATGCTAATCTTGAGAGCCTGAGACTTAACTGCAATATTGCTTTCCAACCTCATGAGATTCTTCCAACTTATGATGGTAGAAATGGTTATGCTCAGATCAATGCTACTAATACATTCATTGATGTTCTTACTGCTGTCATGGCTGTTATTGGTCTTACTCCTCAATTCTCTACATATCGTAGATATGGTGGCAACAACTCCATGAGCTTCTTCCTTAAGGATGATAGAAAACTTGCCAACTTCATGACAAAGTTAGAACCTGCCAGCGGTGAGGAAGAGAGCGATAAGGTTGTAATTGATACCATTAATTCTAACTGGAATGGTGGTATTCAATTCGATTATTCAACTATTGGATCACTCCCAGTATATGCTATCTACAAACCTCGTCCTATTGGCCGTAATGTTGAGAATTATGAACAATATATTAACCGTGTTAACTATGAACATGCTCAAGATAATCACTGGGTTCCATTATCACCAGATACTACTTCAGTTCCAACTACAATTAGCGTCTATGGACAGGCACTTTATGCCATTGATCCAGTAACTGGCGTTCTTCTGTTCAAGGGATCTGAATATAGAGATAATATTGCCACTACTGATATGGTTGTTCCAATTGATCCAAGAACAGCTCTTATTGGTGGCACCGAGAAGATTTCTAAGGCTGAGGCTGGCGAAAATACTTTCGGAATCATGTTGACTGAGGCTGCTTATTATATTGGTTCTGAACCTGATTTCGGTAACATGTGCGATAACTTCTTCAGAATTTGCCTTGGATGGAGAAACTACATGTCTGAGTGGGCGAACGTGTTTGGTGAGATTAGCGCCATTCCACAACCACCAGAGCGCACGTAGATTGAAAAATAATCGATCAAATATCTTTTTTTACTCACACTTTGGCATTAATATCGTCATGATTTCTTGTATCTTTTTTATTTGTGTGTTTACATAGTCATCAAATACATGCATACAATCTCCAAGGTAATCTGGATTAATTTGTTTACATTCCTTGAGATTGAAACATGGTTTTCTAATTATCTCTACACAAGCAATCATGGCCAAGAACATATATGGTCTAAATGTTTTGTCCATTTTTGACGATGATTTAATCGGCGATACATATAAATCAATAGCTTCATTTGGTAATGATTCAAGACCATGAAGTCTCTCTACATTGAATGCTGGTTGTTCTTCATATGAACTTGCTGGAATCTTACATACTTTATAGAGATTTCTAAGTGAACTCAGTGCAGCTTTATCAACTATATAACGTTCATTATAGTTATCTAATAATGGAAGAGTAAATACAGTAGAAAGCCATAATTTCATAGTAAATTCACGTTCATTGAATGGAATTGTATGATGATTGATACGTATAGGAAGTATTAATAACCTAAATATCTCCCATGCTTTGTCGAATGGTAACTCATATTGACTAATAATAGTATTTATATCTGGAAACGTTGCTGCCTCTTTACATATCTGAAGTATAAGCCTATTAAAATCACCTTGTGATAAGATATACTTGACATCAGCTTTCTTGTCAGCCATATTAATACGGAATCCTTGATATATATCTCCAGCATCAGCATTATAGAAATATAAGCTATTTAGTTTGTTGTATATAAAGTGATGCTGTTGGTAATATAGATTCAGAAAGACAGATATGTTTTTAATGAGTAAACGGCACATAATCTTGAGCACGTTCTTGGAATACATGAAAAATGGTTCATGCTCCATATTTATAGTTGTGGAGAGAGATTCAAGTACGCTTGACATTATTAGCTCTTCAAAAAAATGTGCTCTATTTTTTCAGTCTCATATGCCACCATTCGGATTGAGTAATGATGAGTTTGCTCATTTAAATGAGCTCATTGAGAAAGTGTATGTTCCTGCGTTTATTTCGTTGAAATCTACTCTAGATAGTTATGACTCTGAATTTAAGAAGAGAGAATTAGATGAACATATACAACATGTCATAAGTTTCGCACCTTTATATACAATTAATGCGGTTGGTGAATTCAAAGTTTCAGATCCTAAGTTATTACCAGCTATAAATGGTTATATAGCAGGACAGGCGAAGAAGATATGGAATAACAAAACATTTATTGGAAAGGATGCTGATATGTCTAATGTAGATAGAATTGAAACTAAAGAAGAACTCACAAAGATATTTAGAGAGATGTATCCAATGAACATTGATGACTTAGATGAATTAGAAGTGATTGATTATATAGAAGCATATCTTCCTAGAGAACAAGCTCCATTTGAAGTACTTGTTGGACTTGCTATTGAACAATTCATTCTACATATAAGATCTGTTGATTTTGATGACCAGATGCACGATTTCTTCAATAAATTACAAGAGACTAACCATCTTCAGAGATTTATGGATCAGATTTATTGGATGAATAATGAAAATAGTTATGAACTCTTATTGCGCCCGCTTATCAAAGAAACGATATATCATAACTTACATGAGGTAGAAGAAAGAGTTCGTGCTTTAATGGAAATGTAAATAATGATTCATTTTTGCCACGTCATCTGAGACTATTTTATTGACTCGAAAATGAGTCGCTTACAGACATCTAGTTTATTAGCGTCATTAGCAAAAACAGGACAAATATCTAAGTCTAATCAAGTTAATGCAGTTCTTTCTGATAAGATTAGAGATGATAATATTGTTAGATTCAATAACGTTATTGGAAGTTTGATGCAAGAACAACAAGAACAGAGACAAAAAACAGAAGCATATAAACCTTCTGTATTTAGACTCAAGGAATCATTTGAAGAGCATCCTCTTCTAGAAAATCATGTGAAAACAGAACTTAATGATTTAAATCCTGAGAATGTTACAACTGAAACAGAAAGAATTATAGAATTAAATAACATGCAAAAACCATTACACTCTGGACATTTATATGATGGTAAGGACAACAAAAATAATCCAACCAGATCTATTTCTATATCAATGGATGTAATTAAATTAATTGTGATCATTGTTGTTGGATTTGTTTTAGTTATCATGTACATGAAAATGAATACAGTTATTCATGATTTGGAAGAGAAGTCTCGTCGATATTGATTATTCATAATTGATTCTTGTTTCTAATTCATTTGTGAATCTACTATGTTGAAGTAAATTCAAATCTATATTAGCTGTCAGACGTCCTGATGGACCATATCTATACTTCCAAGTATAAGTTTCAGGGTGCTCCATTTCTTCAACAAGAACTAACTCATTATTAACTTCTGCATATAAACGTCTCTTATATCTATTTATGTTTATAAGACAAGGGTTGTATTGTTCGAGTAAGTTTCTTTTGAAGGTTATTTCTTCATTAGAAATTTGATCTAAAGTAGCCACATCTAAATCATTGACAACAGGATAATTATCATCACGATCCAATTCTTCTTGAATAACTTGAAGAAACTCTTCTTGTTGATCTATTCTTATTAGTATATCTCGTTGAGGAGTTGTTTGCCTTATAAACCTTGCAACGTTATTTTTCTCTAGTAATGACCTAAATGAATCTAATCTGTTAGAATTCGATTCAAATATAACAACTCTATCTCTAGGTACGTTCGGATATCTAAAATTACGTGGTTGTCCATTAAAAGTGGCTATCCAAACACATCCTTCAGGAGTATGAGCTCTCAAATCTTCATCTCTTGGTTTCTCAGCTGAAGTGTATAAAATAAGAACATCATTAGTCTTGTGTTGTTTTATATCCTTAACTTGAATGGTAGAAATCTGATTATGAATAGCTATACCAACATTAGCTATCTGAGTCAATTTCTCATTGTTTCTTCTGTCCGCAACATCAGCATTCTGTTGCATATTCACAAGCATGTCTTCAAGTTCTTCGATATGAGCTGTCTGGTTATTTATTGTTTCTTGAAGATTAGTGTTTTGAGTTCTAATATCAACAACGATTTGTTTAAGCTCATCTATTTTACCTTGTTTCTTCTTAAGTTTACCTTGAAGCCTCTCATTTTCCTTAACCAAATCATCATATTGCGATTTATTGACAGTTTCCATAGTAACTCCTATTTGATTTGATCTCATTGCACTATTAAGAGCTGAAATAGATGCTTGAGTATTAAACTCCGGAAGTCCTTTGATACGCGTTAATAACTGGAAAAGTAAACCTAAGTGCATGATGTGAACGGTTTCTCCTCTATTCTTAGCTAATGTTGGATGAATATATGTACAAATAGGTACGTATTCGATTTCTTCAAAGTTATGAACACAAGTTGGATACTTTGAATTGCGATGTTGATCTAATAAATCAAGGTCAATATTGCGATCTTTATTCATCAAATCCTTTATATATTTAGATTCAATATTCAGTGCTCCAGCGCTGGAGCACTGTTTCTCAGGCTTGAATATGTAGTCAATTAATTCTTCAGGTTTATCTGCCTGGTTAGAATTGTTAACGTAAACTTCATACAAATTATCTCCGTTAATAAGCCTATTTAGATAATTAACTAACTCTATTGAGAAGATAGAATAAAGACTCTTAGAAATGAGTTTATTCATTAAGACTTCATTGTTCTTATTCTCTCTGTTAACTTCAATTATAGTTCCTTTATAGTTAATCTTTGTTTTCTTGGTTTCCACGATTGGATGACCGTGAATGTAAGCTAAGCTTACAATTAGGCTAATATTGCTAGTGATATCAAATTTTGTTTTCTTAAACTCCATAACGATTACAAATCTATGTCTAATACTTAAAAAAGTTGGTTATCATGTACATGAAAATGAATACAGTTATTCATGATTTGGAAGAGAAGTCTCGTCGATATTAGGACATCTTATTTCTTCAATACTAGTAATGTTTTTGATTTCGTTAATTGGAATCCACTTTCCATGATATGCGGTGGTTCTTACTAAGACATCATGAGTTTTTACAAATTCTTTCCAATCAAAGCGATATTTCGATAACGCATATTTTATTTTTCCAATTATCAGATCTTTTTGGTCAGGATCGAATGAATATTCATATTCATTTCCACTGGACGCATACAATTCATTTCCTTCAAATCCTTCTTTATTGATTATGAATAATGGAATCCTTGATGCATTAATGTCTGACCAATCTATTGATTCAAGAATTTGTTTTAATATTTCTCCATCAATTCCACAGTACCATTCTTCTTCAAATATATTTCTCCTATGAATAACTGTTTTATAATGTTTACAACCATCTGCATCAATACGTTCTAAAACAAATTCAGTTTTATCATGAATAATATGATCGTTATTATAAATTGGTTCATGATCAAGAGTTAATTTTCCATGTTTAAACATAGTCTCCATGTATAATGGCTGATTTTTATATGGAGATGTAAAGAAACTAAAGGCATGATCAAGATTCTCACCGAATCCAGTTGTGTTTATTAAATGTTCTAAGTTCTCTCTGGCATCTATTTTGAATGCGGTTGAGTATCGTTTATAAATCGTAAATGTTTCTTCCTTTGGAATTGGTGTCTTTATATCCGTCCAATATATTCTGTTTCTTGGTTTTATTAATTCATATCTATGATCATGATGTCCAAGTTCATGGTAATAGTAATGATACATCGTTTTGTTGTTTATTTTTTCCATGAAACATTCTATTGGTTTTATTTGTTGAACATAAGGTTCTACTTGTATTGTTCTAACTTTATTGAAGAACTCTTCAGAACTCATATGACCTATATAATATCGCATCGAATACTCTGTAAATTCTTGACAATCTTCATATTCATATGAACATCTAAACATCATCTTCTGTGGTTTTAAAGACGTACAATTCCAAAAGAACCATCTATCTGTCTCAGAATATTTGAAGTCATTCATTTCAACTATATATCCATTGCAACAATATGCACTTTCATCAGAATCTGGGAAGTCATCATCGGTCTCTCCTTCATAGTTATCTATACCATTGAAATTAAATGTTGCATGATAACCTCTAAAAGTGACTAAGAGCCTCTCAAATTTTAATGTATCGTGTGTTTGTTCAATAAATTCACCGTATAAACTTTCTGCTGTTAACATTTATAGATTAATCTAAACTTAAAAAAATAAACTTAGTTCTTTATTTAATCGAGATCTTCTGGATTATAATTACAGATAGAGTTACACGTTTCAGGTGAATCCTTGAACATCTCTCTACATGCATCACACCATGGAGTATCGTCTGTGTCTTCATAAATCTTCCATAAAGCAATAACTCCCATGACTGTGCCTGCAATACCTAGAATCAAGTTGATGGCTATAAATAGTTTACTAATACAACCCATATTTAATATATGATTAAAAAATCACTTTAGATAACAGATGTATTAATTTATATATAAACGATGGAAACCTTCTAATTAGAAGATATATTAATATATCGACATGAACTTTATGTGTATCATTATTAACCTCTACGTCACTGTGATGACGTTCGAAATCAGAAACAAAGTCTGCATACATGTGTTGAAACATGTACTGCATTGTTTGATCATCCTTAAATTTAATTGTAGTATCACCAGAATGAACTTCCAGTGTATTTAAATCCGCATATTTATCGTATCCATCGTATGATAAATCAATGTTAAAGTAGAATAAGTCATCAATATTAACTCTTGTGGTCATAATTACTGACAAAAATAATCACGTGTTGAATTAATAGTTGACTCCTTCTCCACCATTTATAATGGTGGCTCCGTTGGTTCCAAATCAATATCTTCATTTGGGTCTTTTAAGCTCTTCTCAGTTGATTCTAAAGGCTCTTCATTATTAAGCATTTCCTTCTGTCCATCAATCCACTCGTTCATATTTTGGAATTCGTATTTGGTTGAATGACGTTGGTCGTGCTTATTTGCCTTGAAGCTCATAATTTCATCGATACTTCGAACATGATCTTTATCATCTGATGTTTCCTTAGATTCATTTCTAGATTGTTTATTTAGATACATTTGATCTCGTATGCATGAAAGAGTTGAAAATGTCAATAAAAGAAACATGCATAGACCATTAAAAATCATATACAGATATAACCCTTCTATGTTCTCCATACTTAAATGATAAAAAATCGAATTCTTAATAAACATTGGATGGAATGTTCATGTACATATTTTGAGGAAGTTCTGCCGGTTGTATTTTAAGTATAGCATTATGAATAACCGATAACTGATTTCTCAGTTCATGATCATTATAATCATGGGCACGACAACAATTCTTTGTAACTAAGTTAAGAAATGTAAATAAAGCACACGCACCCAGAAATGCTGTATTCATTATCTTGAATGTATAGTCATCCATTTATTAGAGTTAAAAATAATAATTCAGAAGTATAGATACTTCTCTTCATATGTATTGTAGACTACATATAATAAAGCCTCTTTGTAAACATAATCAATGAATATATCTTCAGTTATCTCCTGTAACAACTCAATAGTATAACGATATAAATCAATAAATGGATGTAACTCTCTATATATCCGTGGACCATATTTATGTTTTATTAATTCTATATATTCTGACCTTCGCATAAAATCACTTGCATCTTGTTTATATCCAAACAACGGTGTAAGGGTGATATGTTCTCTAAAGTTCATCGTAGACACTAGCTCCCACGCTTATTTAATTGTTAAAATCTTATAACTAACAATAAATACCAGTAATATTACAATAGTCAAACAAAACAAAATTGATAAACATGATTCATTATTTTCATCGAAACTGTCATCAGGAAGACTTGCTTCACAGAGTTTTTCAATGTTATAATCCTGCTCTTCTATTTTTGACTGTAAATATCTCTTTTGTTCAGTTGTTAAGCCAACTTCTTTGTATTCATTTCCAGTATTAACTTTATATTCAATAATTTTTCCGATTAGATCTTGAAGTTGTTTCTCATGTTGATCCAATTTAAAATGCATATATGATATGTTTATACGCTTAGTAGACTTACCTATTTCATTATTTGGTCTCACAAGACCTTCATCTAATTTATTAATACAGTATTGTCTACATAGAGATGTTATTAACTCTTCATGTTTCTCAATAGTATTAAACAAGTATTTATACTCATACTCTGTAATCTTAACGTACATAAATTAAAGCAAAAATAGATATATGTATAAGCTTATTTTCTGTAAGATAAGTATGAAAGAGTAATCATACTCGCTAATTGAACGACTATTAATGTAGCTATAATAATGGTCTTGCATGAACGTTTATCATTAACATGTTCAGTTACTTCTTCAATATCCGAATCAGCAGAGTCTTCTGATTCTGTCTCAGTTAATGCTAAAGTAATTGTTTCTATGTTATCATGTTGTTCTTTTATTTTATCGAATAAGAACTCCATTTGTTCCTTTGTCAATCCAACTTTAGGATTATTTTCTATTTCCTCTTTATCTTCTGATTTTATATGTACGTTAGATATATTTAGAAGATCGATTAAGTTTTCTTCATTTTCTCTTGTTTTCGCAAACAAGTATCCAACCTGTTTCTTAGTCATACCAAGGCGTGGAACACCTTCAGATAAATCAAAATCATTAACTAGACAATGGTCTATTTTTTTAATATTATGAATCAGGCATAGAGTATCGATAGCTTTCTCAGCTATTCTAACTTTACGGAATAAATGATTTATTTGCTTTTGTGTGATAAGTATAGTCGACATATCTTTATTATGTGATAGTGTTAAAAAAATTGTTTTTTGTTAGCATGTATCTACAACGTATATTTATGTAAGTAATCGAATAAACTTATGTCCTTCTTACCATACATGTAATCAGATAAATCATTCGCCATTCCATAGGACTGACCAGAGATCGTGAAAGCACGAACGATATCCTTTGTTTTTATCTTTGGATTTGTGTCATATAACGTTATAGTACTAGCATATAAATCACATATTTCAAAACGTAAAGATGTTTCATCGATGTCTTTGTTTTTAATGTGATTTATAAGGGTAGAGTATTGAGTTTCCAATTTCTCCATTTTTAATTGGTTTAGTCAGAATGATGTAATAAAAATATGTTTTTGCTGAAGCTTAACAATAGTTAAGATTCTTCAGCGTGTAAGCGCCTTTGCTGAAGCTTAACAATAGTTAAGATTCTTCAGCTATGTTTACTGATGTGAGTAGTAATACCATGCACGGAATGAAGATTCTAAATCATTCATCCGTATCCTCATTTCCTCGGTAGAAATGAGTTTGTTTTTGTATTGCAATCTCAAATCATCAGCATCTTTTTTGAACTCAGCTATTATGTAGCTATATTCGTAGTTTTTGTCGCGCTGTTGAATGTATGTATCCATGATCAATTTCTAATGAAAAAATATGTTTATCGCTGACTTCTTCTTTGAAGAAGTAGAGTGTCTCTAAAGAGGCACGTACGCCTCTTCTTTGAAGAGGCTCTCCTTCGCCGGGCTTCGTTCGGCTTCACTTACTCATCCTTAAATCTTCTTGAAATCATGTCTTTAAGTACATTGATATGTATTTGTAATCGTTCTCCTGGTATATGTTTATATTCGTGATTCAAAATACATAACGCTTTAATTGTTTGGAGTCGATCATCTTCCATATATTTAATCTGTTTATCATTATAATAGATCGTTAATGACTCAAGATCTATATATGTTTGTTCATTGAAACGAAGCTTTCTTGCCGATATTTTGATACCATTAATGCAGAAAACAACCATAATATCCACTTAAAAGTTCAGATAGATCTATTTTTGAGTCTTTATCTACTTCGATTATAACTATCGATCGTTCTGTATTCATAGCATCAATAAAAGTTAGTTCTTCTCCATTCATTAAGAATATATACTCCCATTCATGCCCAAACGTTGAGTCAACTTGATGTCCTTCTTTAACTAGATCTGATTTATTCAGTAACCATTTATATATGTTCTGACCCATGGAACTCGATGATTCTTCTATAATAAACTCATATCTCCTTTTATTCATGTATTCTAATTAAAAAAGTTGATTAATTTGCCGCTTACTCATTAGGATAAAGTATATATTTACTAACGCTATCTCCCATCGGAGGAGCTTCTGCAAATACTGCAGCCGATGTATATTCATTAATATACTGTTTCTTATTTGTTTTACAAGCATTATTCAAGAACAGTGGAGCGCGTTCGAATTTGAGTGTTTTCATAAGGTCTCCATATGAGCTATGAAGCATCGATAAAGCATTAGCATAAGTCATAAATCCATCTGCCGTCATAACGTTACAGAGGAGTTTCCAAACACGTGAAGATAACTCACGTGTATCTGATAAGTTAGCACCAGCATATAAGAATTGTTCATATAATCTAGGTTCTGTTTCAAATATACCGTACATCTCAAGCATGTTATCTGGATGACTAACTAAACATTTACATGGATTAACCAGTGGATTAAATATGAGTTTATTTAAAGCATTGTTTCCACATATAGATTCGTTAGCTTCTATGGCATAATGCCCAGGATTGTTAACATTCTCTAGAACAAAACAGTTCTTCAAATATGCTCCATGAATAACGTTCGAATCTTTTACCTTAGACCATTTTCTGAGGAGTTTATAAACATGTTGAGTTGATACATCTTCATTAAAGTAGATATTGACTTTGATTTGACTATTGTTGATAACATATGGTAACATGAATTTAATTTCAGGATAACTAGACATCAATGCATTAATTATATCAGATACCTTAATTCCAAATCCAGATATCCTAATCATATTCCAAGTTGAGACAACATACATTGGTGATCTCTTTTCCTTTATTAATTTATTACCATACATCTTCAATAACTTCTCTGGAATTGATTTAGATATATGGAACTCGTTTGTAGTCCAGATCTCGTTGTAATAGAATGTCTCTTGTTCATGAGCAAATTTCTCAGTAGCTTCCTTGGAATCATCAAATAATTGTATAGTTATGAATAGTGTATCTTCAGGTTTCTTACCTCCAACGAGTTGTTCAAAAGCATTCAAACCTTGTGGTCTTCTGACAAAATCGACAGATGTACCTCCAGAACTTCCTGTAGTGTGAATGGCAGAAAGCATAGCTTGCGTCATAGGTGCAGATGCTGCAAGTGCACACTTACTTCCAATCGGATCACCAGCATTGATCAACATGTTTCTAATTAGCTCGAGAAGTCTATCCTTCAAGGCATCATCAAGCTTATTCTTACTAAGCATAATTCTGAAGTAGTATTCATGATGTTTGAAGTTTTCCATAATCTTTGATTTATCATGTTGTAATGCCTTTGGAACAAATATCTCATACATATCATCTATGAATGCATCTATTGCTTTCTGATCTGTTTTTCCACGATATTTATCAGTGAATAACTGGTTGAAATCAATCGCAGTTACAAATCCATTTGGAATAGCTTGTTTCTTGAAGCTAGTAATTGCTTTATAACTATTACGCAAATCCAATAGATATTCATGTAGCTCACATAATTTCTTGTCAGAATACTTAGAACAGAACTCTTTCTGTGGAAGTTCTAAATCTTCAAGCGTCAATTCTATTTCTGAACGTGAATCTACTCCACATTGGCCATATTGATTGGCAAGATGCGTCTCATTATCAACAACACATCCATTATAGTCTGCGAATACTCTTTCATAAAGTACAGCCATTTTCTTTGTCATATAACCTTGTTTAGCAACTGAGTTTGTTCTTGTGAAAATAGTCTTCAGTTCGTCCATAACAATGAAGAAGTGTGAATACGGAGACATGTCATCAACATATCCTTCTTTAACAAAACCGTAATCACAAGGATCTATTGAATATTTATATCCTCCAAAGTTAGTACGAGTTCCTTCTGCAAGGTAACAAGTAACTGGTTCTCCTTCTATCTTTACATGATTAGGGTATGCAACCATGGCTTGATATTCTGCCGCTTTAGCAACTGTATATCTCATCTTTTCCAAGTTAGAACCGTTCGCTCCTTCGACTAGAATCTTTTTAATCTCAGGCTTAATTTCCTCAAAATAGTTCATACTCGTATTCGTTGGTTTTCCATCTATTTTTATACGTTCAGTTGCCTTTTGATATGCGTTCTCCTTAAGTTCTTGGATTCTCTTCTTTCCCTCAGGTTCTCCAAGATATCTAATTTCAAATCCAAGTGAAGCGCCATAAGTTCTGTTAATTTCATAACCTAAATGAGTCAATACATCCATTAATTCAGTGCATTTTGGTTCTCCAAATACACTTGAATAGAACTTATAGAACGCCTTGTCTTTGAAGTTAGTTTTTGTCCTATTTATTTTTCCATCAGTTATTTCAAGAGATGAAGATTTATAAGTTAAGTCTTTAGGAAGATGTTTTTCAATTTCATCTATAACATTCATCGGTTTTACTTTCTGGTGATTGTGATAGTCAATATCAAAGTCTCCAATTCTAGCGACACCAAGGTCGTCATCATGAGTACCACAGTAATAGAATGAAAATGATCCAGTGCCAGCAGACCTTAATTGAGCATAAACTGAATGCAGAAGAAGTGACTCAATATCACATACATGATCGGAACATACATATATTTGTATTTCATCTCCATCGAAATCAGCTTGTTTAATTTCACAAACGTGCAGTGGTATACCAACAGTAGATGTCTGTTCTTTCTTGACTTGGAAACTTGTGAGACATTCTTCTCTGATAACAGGGTGACGCGATTGCATAACGAAGTCACCATTACAGAGAGATAAACACAAGGTGTCTCCTTCTTGTAATGAATTCGCCATAGCTTGTCCTGTTGAAACCGAGAATTTCTGGAACTTGCCTGTATATGAAGGAATCACACCAAGTACCTTAGGAATATATGGATTTCCATATATCTTGTTATTACACATACTGACTATGAGTGACTTCATAAACTTCAGATTCTCTTTATAGACAGGATAACCTATAGAAAGTTTATTGGCAACGGTGATTGGAATACCAATCTTGTGCATCTCTACATCTTCACCAGCTCCAAGAACAATACGACATGCTACATCATGAACCATACCAATGATACCCTTATTGAATATAGACTTAGATTTGCCCTTAAATCTCTTTATTAAACAACTGGAAGAATCATAACCAAGTCTAAAGTTCTTATTAAGAGTATTTAGAAGCTTCTCATTAACAGCTTGTGAACCAGAATCACTAATTAATAAATAATAAGCATAGAGCTTTGTATACTCCTCAATGAACTCATTTAACTTTGATTTATCAATCAATATTGTTTTCTTGTCAAGTGATACATTCTTTATAACTGTAAGTTTAGTTACTGAAAATTCAATGATCTGGCGGTAGTACGTTGTTAGACATGATGCAGTTTCTTGTCCGTTAACAACTGATTTTGTTCTCAGTTTAGTTGGAATAATTGGTATATATGATGTCATGAAGTTATGTGGATGGAATGATTCTTTCCAACCTACTTCCTCAAGTTGATCAAAAGCTTGCAATACTTCCATCACATATATTGGTGAAATTACTTCAAACTGAGACGTTACAGGATTAAATATCGAGAATATATCTACGTATGATTCTTTCTTGTCATAAGGTTTTATAATTGAATGACATTCCTTATTACAATGAGGACAAATGAATGAACTATCTACAAGTTTATCTTGTTGTTTCTTTACTAAATTACAGACTGTTTTAAATCTGCTATTCGGATCGAGTCTTCTAACTTGTGCTAGTTGATCTTCAGGTAAAACAATATGAGAACATCTGGGGCATAAACAACTCAATAATGATACGCATTCATCATGACAAATAACATTCACTATTGGCATTGGTAATTCAATAACTGCCGAATGAGATATGCAACGATCAAGACGTTGACCACATACTTGACATTGTTTAAGCTTTGTAGAATTAGCTCCGAATAATGTAGAATCAAGTGAATGCTGCGTGCTAGTTAAATCAGCTAGTTGATATACACAAGAAGCTCGTTTTACTAGTTCTTTATCAGAAATCAAATCAATACTGTACATATATTTACATTTAAAAAAATAGATTGTTTAATCAATATACAAAGCTTATTATGTTAAATATAATACGTTATAATTAAATAATAAACGTTTCAAATAATCAAAACAAATGTTTTTCAGATATTTAACTGATGTTAACTACATTAATACAGAATGACATGGAATTTAGAAAGAAACTTTATTCATTTCTTAGTGCATTCAATCAAAATATAGACTGGAATGAAGAATTCTATACATGGATTTCAAAGAATAAAACTGACGAACAGATATATGAATTAATAAGGAGCGCGTCATGGATAGATCAAAATGAAGAAATCGATGAAAAAGAGTTTGAAAAGTATGTATTAATAACTAAATGTCTTTATGAAGATATCCATTCTAAAGTTAAGATACTTGATTATAATAAGGCATTGACTTCAACAAAGATAGAACAAGAAATGGAAATGTATAGAGATATACTTGAAACATATCTTATTTCAAGAAGAATAACCTTTGAATATATTTATGAAATTGAAGACGGATGTATTGATTTTGGATGGATATGTAGAAGTGATATTGATGAAATATGGACAAACAATTCGCTTATACATATTAATTATCTAGGTTTAGATAAGTCAACTCCATGTGAATATATAAACGAAATGGTAAAAATATATCGATATGTCTATAATGATTAGACATCGAAATTATCAATTCCAGAATCATCAAACTGACCGAGGCTTGTCTTTGATCTTTTTACCTCTCTAATCTTATATTCATAATACGCACAACCTTTATCACAATACATCTGTTTTACTCTAATTATTTCTCCAGGAAGTGCATTGACTAATTTTACAGCAGGATCGTTACTTAGAACAAACGGATAATGTTTATTATTAAAGCTTATCGCTTTCTCACCTTTAAGAAGTTTATAATCTTTAACAAATCCTTCTAATCCATTAGGACTGCCAGTTATTGGATGAAGTTTTGCCAACGAAACAAGTCTATAAGGGCAATCAAGTAGTCCAATAGGTATTTTATCAATTTCAGTTTGCTGAAGATCATGGGAATGACATAGATAAACTAATGGTCTTTCCACATCTTTACGTGCATAATCTTTGATAAGATGATTGAAATAGTCACAAGCAAGGAAATTCTTGACCTGAAATTCATGCGCATAAATTACAATGAAGTAAAATTCACCTGGAACTTCATATAAAGAATAAGACTCTGCACGATCTTTAGGAGCAATTGCGTTAAGATGATACCTAGAAACATCTTCTTGTGAAACCTTTAATGGTCCAGATAAACATTTCTTAATAGATCCTTTCAGCCTCATTAACTGGCATATATTTTTGAGATTTGTTTCTACTTGTGATTCATTTAAGCATGGACAAGGTTCTTTCTTTGACATATATTAATGCTTAAAAAAATAGAGTGAATACTTAGTAATTATATGAAACTAACGTATTCAGTTATTAATTTAAGGCGTTTGCCATTTAACTCTTAAAATTGGATCTTTCATCGTATCTGTTGTATCTAAATAGACTGGATATTTATTATTTGCGCTATCGAGTAAATACATAAATACATTGGTAACACCTTCAATCTCGGCAAAGACAGGAAGACTTAAACCTGGTCCTGATGTTGGTGTGTCTGTCTTTAAAGTAAGACTATTTGCAACAATTCCAGTATTATCGATTGTTATATTATTGCTTCCAAGTGTAATAGTTGAATTAGATTCTAATGTTATTCCGTTCTCATCTAATACAGCCATATTACCAACAGCTAATGAAGTAGCTTCTATTTCACCAGATTTAATTGTTACTCCTCCAACAGTAGCATCATTTTCCAATGTTATGTTTCCATCTTCAATTTTCATATGATCGCCTATCTGAACATATGAATTAGCATATATTTCATTTGATTTGATATATGCGTTATTATTAAATGTTTGTATTTGATTTATTGTAATTGTATCTAAGTGTCCTGGATTCACGAATTCATCTTTCAAAACAACTCCATTTACAATTATTGTTTTATTATTATCATCTGATGTAGCATTTGAATGCATTTGAACTCCATCAGAGTTAATCTCAATGTTATCGATTAATACATATCCATTTGCTGTGATTACATTGTTAGTTATAGATGCGTTTGATGTTGATAATTTCGAAGTTAATACTGTATCGTCATTAATTGTTGTATTAGTATTGACAGTTGTTTCTTTTTGAAGAGTTATTCCGTCAGAGTTAATAATAACTCCATTTCCATCTGGAGAATGAGCTTCGTTAATATATAATGGATGCGTTATTTGTGGTTTTGAATTAGAAATACTAATACCATTAATCTGTATTGTTGATATAGATCCTGTCGTGATTTCAGTATTGCTATCTATAATAACAGGATTTGAAGTTCTAATACTCATACCATTATCAGTTATATCGAGAACATCCTTAATGTACAGATCATTTGTTTCTATATTTGAAGTATGATCAACATTTATTGGACCTATGTATGAATAAGGATCTGTACCATCACCACACATTAATGAGTTAGTACTCATGCCAGATTTTGATATAGTTGTCTCACCACACTTAACATTATTAGGGTAAGGAGATGATGTTGTAGTGTCTTTGACTACAATTCCATTATTGTTGATTGTAGTTATGTCACACTTTACTTCATTGGCCTCTATATTAGATGTATGACTACCTTCAGCTGGACCTATATAAACATCTCCATCTATAATAGATCCTGTAGTAATATTGGTAGTTGTTATTTCTGTTCCATCAATCGATAAATTTTCTCCATTTATAGTGGTAATTCCAGCATCATTAACCTCAACGACACCTCCTACCTTGACAGATGATGAAGTTATCTTTCCATTGCCGTTTTCTACCTCTATAATGCTCTGTTGAGAAGTGTCTCCAACAGTTATTTTAGCACTAATAATACCTGATTTATCTATTGTAAATTCAGTATTACCAGATTTATTGTTTGTTATCTTTCCAGTCAACACATTACCACTAGCATCAACTTTGGTATTATTTATTGAAACCTTATCATCTCCTTGTGGACTTACAATAATACCATCCGTATTATTCAATTGAAATATGGTATTGGATTTTACATCAGTAACATTGACGCCAGTAGTAGCAGTTATGATACCAGCATTACCATTAATATTTGTCGTTGTAGTATCTCCATTCTTAACCTCTATATACTCACAAACAACTGTACCATCAGCGTTGAGAACATTATCATCCCCAATAGTGACTTTACCATCTGATTTATTAATAACAATTCCATTTGAGTCTATGTTGAAAACAGGGTCATCTTCAGGTGATTTAACAGTAGATGCTTTCATATTTCCGTCAGTGGTTAATGAAACTAAAGCGTTATCTGGCTTAAATGTTCCGTCATCAGGATCGTAAACATCTTTTCCAATATATAGATTATTGGTTATCACGTTTCCGTTTTCATCGATAAGTGTCGTTCCTTCATTCACACTTAGTGTTTTGACAAAGGTTCCGTCAGCATTTAATCCAGCATATGGATCTGCAGATACATCTGTAGCAATATTAACATTATTTGTATGAAGTCCATCAGCATCAACTACAGTTGTATATGTATCGGAATCACTGTTATAATTAACACCAATACCATCAATTGGAGATATATACAACGGAGCGCTATTTCCGTCACGCATCTTTAATATCGTTTTATTTCCTTCAGTATCAGTTTTCCATTCATAATCTCCACCATTAATTTCGCCAAGATATATACCATCCTCATTAATGAAGCCACTGATTTGTTTTGATGTATCAAGAGTCTTTGGATCTGTACTTGTGTCGAATGATGGATTAAGAAGAATTTGACTGTTCTTTATTGACACTGGTAAATTAAGTTCAATATCCTTCAACTCACCACTTCCTCCTTTCACATAACCAGTTCCTTCAGCATTTTTTGCCATTGCTTCTCCATCGTATGTGTAATATTCGAAAGCATCTTCTGGTGAACTACCTGTATAAACGGTTACATTGTTAATGGTATCTCCTATTTTGAAATCAGGATCGTCAACTCCAACTCTCTCTTTGTCAGTCCATACATCTCTAGTATATGTAGGTGCATGTATTGTTTTTGTATATGTTTCTGAAGCATCGCCTGTAATTTGTGATGTAATAATGGCTATATTTTCAGCATTATCTACAGGATCTAATGATTTCAGAACATATATATTTGATCTAATGATTTCAATTAGATTTTTTCCAATAGTAATTAGATCTCCAAGATTATTGAAATTGATCTTGGAAAGTAATACCTTAAATTTCTCATCAACAACTCTCCTTGTATCTGCTTCTGCAATAGTTATTGATTCAAGTCTTTTGAATATGGTTCTGATGTCATTAGTAATTAACTTGATATCAGATATAGTCTTAGTCAATCTTTGTTCAATCAGTGATGTTTGACTCATTTTAATCAGCGCAAAAACAAAGCATAAATACATCTGAAATCGGTTTACTCATCGATGTGATTGAATTCATATGTATTCATGAATTGATTGACGCGTTGATTTGGCGCGTTTTTATTAAAACCATAGATCTCAAACAAGTAATTATTCAGCGAATCTATATGCAAATTCATGTCGATGATTAATTTTTTCAACGTTTCAGGCTTTAAATAATCACGATAAGTTGATATCATAAACATAGGAACTGTGACAAATATTGCATCATCACCTTCATAGAACTTATCTTTTGATACCTCTCTATATTGAACATCTACACCAAACATACCATCCGTGCATTTGTTTTCTTGATAGAAATCGAGAGTAGCTTTTGCGGCAAATTTAGGAGTTACCTTAGTTGTGACGACATTACTAGAGAAAATAGGCGCTTCGACAGGCATATAATCAAAACGTTCTATTTTTGGTTTAGATACTGGAACTAATTCTCCGAAATCAAATTTGAAATCAAATCCTTTAAATGGATGCATAATTGTTAATTTCATTGGTTGATTTGACCAATAATGGAATATAGAAACATCATAATCATAACTATATGCAGTACCAGGACTTCTTGCGAAAGATATATACGATGGTTTATGCTTTGTTTCGCTAATTGTTCTATTTATTTCTCTCTTTAAATCATCTTCATGTTCATGCCAAAACTCTTCTTTTCTTGAATCACGAAGCCACTCACATAATTTGGTTAGATATGTTTTGAAAGTAGTTTGATCTGTCATAGATGAATAAACAAGACAGTTTCCAAGGTTACTTGTGAATCCATTAAGATTTGTCATAGCTGATTTACTCCTTAATTTAGACCATGGTGTGCAAAGAAGATGCTCGAATAAATGAAGAGCGTTATAACTGAACGCCATCTCTTCATAAGGTCTAGATACATCCAAACAAATCAAAGCTTCATCCATATAAGGTATATAAACGTTCATTATATCAATTCCATTGTAATCGTTCCTTTTTATTTCAAGTTTCTCTGTAGTAGGTACCTTGAGATTAATATCCATAGTTTTATTATTTGCAGAGTTAGAGATATAAAGCATTCTTGTGAAATCGTATTTATAGTCAAGAAGTCCAGCAAGAACAGCCTTTAAATTCATTGGAAGTGATTCATAATTGAGCTCTTTTTCGAGATAATGTTTTAGTGTCTTCATTTTCATGGTAACTAACTTAGTTCCAGATGTGACTTGATCATTTGCCAATACATCAATGGGGATAGAAATAGAACAATCTTTATTGACTTCTGGAATTGAATAACAAAGATTGGTCTTGAACGCTACTTGGCAACGAATAATTCTCATAAATGCATAAACTACATTGCGTTCGAACCCTTTAGCTTTTGCAGAATATCTGTTATGAAGAGTTATTACATAGTTATAATTCATTTATAGGTGTTAAAATCTTTAGATAAGGATGTGTTGCTTCATCACTTTCATATGAGAAATAACACCTAGTTGATGATGCACAGTCTAAACAGATTAAATTATCAAGCGTATGAAGTTCATATTGAGCTAGTACAGCGTCAGTTCCTTCTGGTAAATCAAGCAAAGAAAACAACTGTTCATGTCCACATACTATAACATCAATCTTTCTCATTATTTTAGACAACATTGAATCAAAGAGCTTCTTTACTTGTTGTTTATTCCATTCCATAGACTTACGTCTATCTAATCTGAAGAAAAATCTATCCTTGAATTTAGCTTCCTTATCCGGTATATCTAATGTTAATGGTGGACCATGTATAAATAAATAAGAGCGGCTCCCATAAACATTAATATGATATATCATTAATCCGAGAGATCTATTGATAAAGTAATCATGATTTCCAGCTAGATATATACCGTAAACATTCAATTGCTTCAATATCTTCAGCATCAATAAATTAAAACCTTTAAATAGCTCTCTCTTTTCTTTAAATATTCTAGAGAATTGGCTTAATCCATAATCCCCGAGATGAATGATATCTATATCGTTTTTATCAAGTTTTCTTAATGAAAGTTCATACCATTTATTAACTTTGGTTACATATTCTGCGAACATAAATGGGAACAGAAACTGTACTATATTTAGATGTGTGTCGCTTAGAACTATTGCGAGAAGATCTTTTTTCTTATCACCTAATATTACTCTTGCGGTAACCATCAATTCATTTATTTCACTAATAAATCGTTCATCATAAATATTATCATATTGATCTGTTTGGAAATCAATAAGAATGATTTCATATCTGTCTGGATATATAAACAGATACTTAGAAGCGTTTTTAACGTAGGCACGTTTTTCATCGTCAGTTTCTGCATTAAAAATAGAACCACTAGATCTATCAATTACATAACGCTCCATAATTATTGCCTAAAATCTTTTACGCATGACAAAATAGCTTCATAAGTTTCTATCGAATTATTACCTTTCAGTATGTCAAATGAGTCGCGCAATCTAACATCCTTCTTTTTCACCTCTGTTTCATTATCCATAATTAATAGTTCACACTTATTCTCAGATATCTCATCGAAATATCTATCTAGTACATCTTGATGATCTTCATATATTTCATCAATGTATTTATTGATATACAACCACTTTAACAGTTTGAATATGACCATTTCATTATAACCTAGTTCTATTCCAGGTAATGAGAATTCATCTCCCGTCATACATGTCGTCTCAACAACAGTTTCGATATCATTATCTTCTTTGATAATGAATGTTTTTGACGGATTCGAGAAGATCATATCACAGAATATAACAAACGCATTGTATTCGTCGCTATCTTCATTATTAATCGACATAAACATATCCTTAATTTCTTTAATCAATTCTATATCAGTTTTATAAGCATGTGGCATAAAAATATGCGCAAGCGTTAACAAAGCCTCACTACTATGCATGAATAGATACTAAAATTTACCTCTTCTTTAACAATTCACTTATTTCACTATCTCCAAATGCATTTACAAGTCCTTGATAACCATTTTTAATCATAGAAACTATGTTCTTATGAGCATTATTTCTAAGATTGTCTATTAATGGAGTTGATGCCGTTTTGAACTTATTCTCTATCATCACCAATACACAACATCCGTTCCATATAAATGAATATGCGTCCATTAATTCATCATCAGATGTCTTAACATCATTCTCGAATATCTTTCCAACTCTCATCATTATTTCAATTAAGAACCATTCTAATTCTTTATAGAACATGGTGAGCGGAATTTTATCTTTTCCAAGTATATATTTACGTTGATACATATCAACATATAACTGTTGTTCATTGTAATCATTCAATAGTAACTGTATAGATTTTTCATCGAATTCTTCAAACATCTTAACAAGGTTTCTATTGTTACCATCTCTCATCATGTAACCAGATTTCAAATCATTAAAGAACATCACAACATCTGAAATTGGAAACTTTCTAAACGTTTCTGATAATTTAGTCGATGCTTTCTTAGTTTCTTCCAACCATTTCTGCCTTTCTGGGTTATGAAAAGCACCTTCTTTGACTGCAAGAGTGTTCCAACTGAATCCGTTATGACAATTAGTGCAGAACATATCGTCGCATCCTCTTAATTTCTCAATTCTTAATCCACATATCGGACATGGTTTTGTAGTCTTCTGAATCAATTTCCACTCATTGATATCAGTAGATAGGCAGATGTGACCTTCATCTAATGTTTTCATACACTTACTACAATATCTAGTTTTGCATTGAATACATACATAGTTATCATCTACACGTCCATTACACTTCTCACATATATTAATTGCGTTAATATGTTTATCAAATGTATGATGAACTAATTTGTAACCAATTTTACTAAATATCTTTGATGGGAATATCATTTTACAGTACTTCTTTTCATTCATTAATTCTTGAAGTATATCATCAGGTGTTTGTAATACAATATCCATTATTTCGGGGAAATTTCTTTCTATGAATTCATTGATCTCGCGTAACTTAGAAACATTCTCTTCTGATGGATACACACGTATATTTCGTAATGAAACAAATACTGTATTGTGTTCAAAAGCGTATTTCAATACATCTAACTCTTTTTCATCGGTAGTATGATTTGGAAATATGGAATGAAAACTGCTTAAATAAGTCTCATAATCATCGATGATGAGTGCTAATGTAGAATAACGTTGATGCAAATCATATAGCTTCTCTTTACCTAACTTTATAAATGTATCTATCTCGTTAACTCTCACGGCAAACACGAATTCATCAAAATCACTCTTCATATAACTAATTATACAATGCTTCTTAAGTTCATCACATACTTCATCGAATAACTTATTTGTTTGTATATATCCATCAAAATTCTCACGAATGGATTTATTATTAATGAATTGTTGTATATCCTTAATTAGACCAGAGATGTATTTGAATGTTTCTATTCCGACATTATCTATCCTATCAGCATATACTTTTATGATTTTTGAAGCTGTTTCTAAGTCATTATTAACATCATCAACTCTAGTTTCTATAAACTTGTTCATCCATTGTAACATATCATAAATTCTCATATGATTAATAATAATGAATGGATTATAAGGAATCTTGCAGTTAGAACAGACTAATTGATTAACAGGGTCTAAGCATTCATAATGTGTTTTATTATGGCAGAATTGACACTCTAAATAAGACTCCGAATCATTGATTTCGCAAGAACAGATAAAACAATTCATACTGTAGCGTTTACTTAAAAAAATAGACTTATAACATCATTACTTATGCTTGAACTTATATGCTTTACCAGCTATTGTAAATCTAATTGTAGCATTGGTCAGATCAGATATATGTAGAGCTATATCTTTACCTCCTTTTTGATAGAAACATTTATTACCATCCGCATTGATTGTGAAATAATGTGTGGAGAAACATACTTCAATCTTGGTGATTTCATCTTCATTAACACCAGGTTTATATTCCTTAATTAGTTTATGAATATAAGATAATACAGAATCGCTATTAAGTACAGAAGAGAGTATGCTAAGTGAATGTTGAATTGCGTTTTGATTCTTACGTGTATCTCTATTATTTTTAATTAAAGCAACCATCGAACGAATATATGTTAATGTATTAATTTGATGATTATTTACATCGAAATATTTTATATCGAAATCTAAGTTTACAGCGTCAGATAATTTCTCAAATTCCGACTTATTTATATAAATAGCGTTATCTGTTGGTTCTGATCTCAACATAGTTATTATCTCAGACAGTGCTTGTATAGAAATACGTTGTATGTTCTTTATACATTCTCTTGGATTCTTTTTTGCAATACTTGATAAATACATGAAAGCAGAGCATCCATTAATCATAAATACTATAGCATCTATGAAATGATTAGCCTCTTCCAAAATATGTTTAAATTTTCCAGTCGTTGTCATATCATTTCCATAACCATTAAGTGTTTCAAGCACGTCTCCAATTCTAATCATACACTCAGTTATAAACCACTCAAATTCATCAGAAAATATCTCATACTTCATATTTTCGTTAGAATAACGCTTTGTATATCCATTCTCATAAATATCATTATAATAATTAAGCACATCAGTAAGTAATTCATCGCTAATGTTACATAAATTATGGAAATAATAGTAACGATTTTTAAATACATACGATATTTCACGGAAGAAATTAGATCTATCTTTAAATGGATATTGCCTAAATGTTGGGGATAGATGAGTACTTGATTTCTTAGTTTCTTCAATCCATTTCTGTCTTTCTGGATTATGAAAAGATCCCTCTATTATCTTCATCGTATTCCAATTAAAGCCATTATGACAGTTAGTGCAGAACATATCATCACATCCACTTAATTTTTCAATTCTTAATCCACAGACAGGACATGGCTTGGTATTTTCTTGAAGAAATTTCCATTCGTCAATATCAGCAATCAGGCAGATGTGACCTTTAGGTCCATCACGGTCTTCAGTACCGTCACTGTGACTTTCATCCAATGGTTTCATACACTCTTTACAATATTGAGTTCCACATGAAATACATTTGAAATCCTTACCTATTGGCTGTTTACATTTAGAACATATATTTATCGGATGATCTACTTTTACTTCATCCTTTTGTTTTAATATCTTTGGAGCTAGATGATAGAAAGTTTCTTCTATCTTTTTCTCAAAAGTATAAGCTGTTGTGGAAGTAAATTCATAACGTATGTATGGTGGACAATTAAGCATAAAATTCTTAAATGCTGGATACATTGAATTCAAAGAAACATATAATTTATTAACAGTATCCAATCCATGCTCATCAAAACCAATGACTGGCTCTTCATTAAAGTTAATGAACCAGCCTTTATTTAGAGCTTGTATTAAGAAATTTATCTTATCATCATCTGTATGAAAACCTATTCTAAGTATCCATGTTCTGACATTCAATTCAATATATTGAATCACTGCACGTACACGTAGTCCACATGTCACGAATTTGCGTTCGTTTTCATCTTCTCCATCGATAAGCTCTAAAATATAGTCTTCCAAAGCAGTTTCATCGGATAAGAAATCTGTTAGGAAATCAGTTTCAACATCTTCAAAGCAATAACTATTAATATCATTATATAACTCTTCTGGAAAATTATCTTTCATTCTTTGAAATTCTCCAAGATATTCATCATACAATGGTTTATATGTTTGTGCACTCGAAAATGCTATCTTGATATCTAATAATTCGTTACTAAGATGGCAGTAATCGTCGAATAAGCCCATATTCGCGTTTCTTAATGGACTTAAATGTGCATCGATTACTGTTTTACAGAAATCCAATTTATCATTAATTATATCGTATTGTTTTTGCATATAAATTTCCACCCATTTAGGCATATCAACTAAGTTGACATGTGTTATGATTTGTGGCAAATGATAGACATTATGACATTTAAAACATTCTAATGGAGTTTCTTCTAAAATACAATCAAGATGAACGGGTGTTTTACAAATATCACAAATTATATAACTTTCATCATTTTCTATTGAAGACATGCATATTGAACATGTTAATTTATCAGTCATACTACTATATTAAAAAAAATAGACTGAGAATGGAAGCTTATGACGTGTTTACATTCGGAACATCTTCTTTTTCAGCCATAATTACGATGATAATTACTGTAACACATATAAGGATCAAGAACACAAAGAACAGAATACTGATACTAGCTTTACCTCCCCACATTCTTATATGAGGGCCTTCATCCTCATCATTAGATCTAATTCTTCTTGAATTAGTAGATATTATATGGGAAAGTTTATCAGGTAGTGATCCAATTCTTTTAAATGCTTTTGCCTGTTCTGAATCAAATATGTATTCCATTGAATACTTGGAAAGATCCTTCTCATTTCTAATAAGACCAAATCTGTCATTCAAATCACCATACGTTTTAACACCGAATGAATACTTATTAGAATTATATAAACTGTTATTATATTCCTCACCAGTTATATCTAATGTATAACCGTTCTCAAAGTTTCCATTGGCCGTAACGTCTACATCTTTATCTCTATAAATACCATATTCAGGATTCGCAATTAATGGGATATGGTATTTATAGATATCTTCACCATAAACATAAACATTTCGACCTTCTTCACTAGATATATCATAGCCTAAGGCCTCCGTTTTTAATGTATTGAATTCATCTGATGAACCAATGAATAAATATTGTTTAGAATCAGTATACATTCCTTGGTATTTTCTATACATTTTACGATCAGCTTCAATAGGGAATGCTTTTGCTTCATCCTTTACTTGCGTTATATATTTCATAGGAACAGATGGGTAAATGTTTATAGTTTTTCCAGATATCATAAACGAGGCACTCTTAAACTTTGACCAAGGAACGTTTGAAATACTTTTAATGACACTAGGTAATTTCGCGATATTATCGTATCCATCACCTCTACCGCGTAACCAAATGAACTGTTTTGAATCGTATGATCCTATGTTTTTATGTATTTGTTGGAGCATTTGCTCGGAAAATATATCTGTTAACTCTCTTTTTTTACCAGAAAGATTATCGTATGGGTCATTAAAGAACATACCTCCATTAACGACAACACGAGTATGCAAAGATAGATTCAGTGCAACAAATAAATGGAATAAACGACAACAAATATCTGATGTTACAACAAGCATAGGATGATTCATAAGATCATAGAAATTTTGAGCTATTTGTTTACCCTTATCATATAAAGAATCATAATTTCTTGAAGTATAATCAGCGTCGTCGAGATATACATGTCTAATGTTGTCATTATCTATAGCAACAAGTTTATAGCCTCTTGTAAATATTTTTAATTGTTTATCTCTTTCATGAGCTTCCTCTAAAATTCCCCGATCATTCACATAATAGTAATGGAATTCTTGGATAAATGATCCAGCATCAACACCACCTAAATCCTCTAATGGTCTATCTTCGAATTTAATAATTTTCATATTCATAAGTTTGGCCTCTAATGCCGCTAATCTCTTTACAGCTGAATCTTTTTCTTTCTTAAGTTTATTTACTTCGTCTTTAGTTATTCCTGTAACTTTTACTTGGAGATCATTAATCTCTTTATCTTTTTCAGATATTGTTTTCTTCAATTTATCTATCTCAGCATCAACATCTTTCTTGACATATCCAAGTAATTTTTCATATTCAGGTTTGTATTTATTAATCCATGTTTTTAGGTTCTTGATTTGATTTGCTGAATTTTGATGAAACTTCTTAAATTCTCCACGGTAATTAGTATTTAGTTCAGCTTGTACGTTTTCGATTTTATTTTTCAGAGTCTCAGAGTCTTCAATAACTTTTTTATAAAATGAGAACTTATTAGTTTGATATGGTATTCGCTTCTCTGTAGCGCTAATTTTATTAAATTCAGTGTTAAAATCAGCTCCAAATTTTTGAACAATCTCTCTCATTAAGAATATATCTCGATCATTTATGACTTTTTGAAGTTTATCTACATTATCATCAAATATTTTAAAATTAGCTCTAATATCCTTAACAATTTCTTGTCCTTCCTTGTTTTCATCTAATTTATAACCTGTTTTCGGATCAAGAAGTGTAACTAATCTATCATTCAAATCTTTGCGCATATTTTTAGCCGCCTGCAATTGTTTGTTTTCATCCTTAACTTTCTTTAAATCCTTTAATTTCGGAACCGAAATCATTTTTTCATTCACATACTTTGCTAAAGATTGTGCGCCATTTCCTATAGTTTTTAATTTTTCATTTCGTTTATTGATTTGTTCAACTGTAAGAACAGGAGCAGCATCAGCTACAGGTTTAATATCCATTTTATATCAAAGAAAAGGAATAACTTTAATGATTATTAATTGAATGAAGTGTTTTTGCTGCTTAGATGATCAAAAACAGACTATTGAGTGCAACAACTGTCATGAACACTGTTGTATTGATTGTTTAGTAGAGGCAAATTCATTTATTCATTGCATTAACTGCAAAGTAGGTAAATTTGATCTCATAACTATATATAAACAACTAGATAAAGATTCATTTGATACTTTTATAAATGGTTGGATGGATGAACAGAAGATTAACTACTCGAACATGATTAAACCAATTCAAATTCAAGCACATGATTATACAGAGTTATTCTTTGCAATTCCTGAAGGCATCTTCGAACAGACCGTTTATCTTAGAGAAATTATAGATATTTACATGAATTCTATTGGTCTTAATGTATGTTATACATATGGTGATACAACTATATTAAGCAGCAATCGTTCTTTGTGGATACTTAGAAACCAATCACGTAAGATATTAACTGAATTAATTAATGATATAACTAATGAAACATGGTTTATTCCTTATGATCTCGATTTCCCTCTTTATACCGACAAAATAGAGGATATGAACTTAGTTCTGCTATTGAATGAGACGTTGACAGCTTCTAAATATAATCTCTCAAAGATAATGAATATGGAAACTCTATATGAGTTAATTAGGTTAAGAAAACGATACAATAAAAGTGACGTGGAGAGAAAGTTGTTCGAATTCATGGCCCGAAAAATGGATTTAAAGAAATCGGTTTCATTTGAAAATATAAAACCTATAATTAACTGCGAAAGATGTAATGGTGTTGTTATTGAATCAAATAATGACTTGATTTGTAATCTTTGTAATACTAAATATTGCCCAGATTGTATGCGTCCGATATTAAATAGTCATCATCATTCACAAGAAGATATAGATAAGTGGAAACTAATAAAAGATACTACTAAACCATGTCCTAAATGTGGATTCAGGTTTGAAAAACTAGATGGATGCGATGATATGTTTTGCACCAACTGTCACACTGGATTTATATGGTCAAGTAGTGAAATCAAATTAGGCTCATTTCATAATCCTGAACGACAGAAATGGCTTAAAAATATCAACTCAGAATCAACTACTCTCAGTGATACACTTAGGGAGTATGATTTAGAAACAAGAATGGACATATCAAAACAGGTTCTTGATCAATTTCACGATAGTTTATCCATTCAAATTAAGGAACTAGCAGATGACTATGTAGTAATACATAATGAGAAATACAAGGATAATAACTTGGAAGTATTAATTGTAAAGGACATTATTCAGGAGTTAATATTAGAAACGTTAATGTCTATTCTTATGCTCTATGAAAAAGAGAAAGCAAATAAACATTCAATATATAACCATTTGAATGATTTATATTCAAAAATAGATGTGTATAAACATATATTTAGAAACTATTATGACGTTTATACTTGGGTATTAAGTTTATTGAAGCTGTGACTCGAACGTGTAATATATATCATCTAAAGCATGTTCTACATGTTTTGCTGTGTTAAATTTAAATACTGGTTTGTTTAATTTGATCTTAATAAATAGATCGAAAAAGCGACAATTATCATCGTCAAGATACTCATTCTTTGTCATGTCCTCGTTATAAATCTTCATAAATAATGGAAATAGAATACGTGCACGTTCTTTATAATCATCTTCAGTCTTGCAATTTCGATACAAAAGACGTTCATACTCATTCATTTCATACTCTAGCATATGCTTTAAATGAAATGTTCCTGAGAAATCCTTTTTCATTACACAACAGATACATAACGGATGCAATTCTATGTGACCTTTTAAATCAAAATCTAAAACCATTTCTGCAGTCAAACCTTGTATGTATCCACGATAATTCTTAACCAATTCTTCCTCCCTGTTCATTATATTGTTGTAACAAAAATAGACTTAAATTGATTTACAACGGTCCAATTGCTTTTTCTAGATTACTAAGCGCTTCAAGACATTTTGTATGAAAATCCGCGTCTTTAATAATTAATTTACATCCGTGCTTACTACAGAAACCATGTATCATCTTTCCGGCTTCATCTCTAAATCCCTTTGTCCAGTATTTTTTATCCAACATAAAGACGTTATCTGGAGGTGTGAGACCCGTTATTTTGCAAATTTGTTTCCCATATAATGATTTAATAAACAATTCTGCAAATAAGACATCCATTTTTGTCTTAACAGGTTCCTTTGATAAATCGCATTCAGGATTCCCATCATAATTAAATGCAACAGCTATCTTAACATATCCATCATTGATGCAACCATGCTCGATAGCCCATTTATTTTTAGGATTTAACAATATTCTGTTTTCAGGAGTTAGTTTATAGAATGTCTTCTTTTGCGGTCCTATTCTTGAAACGTTGCAAATTTTATTCATGTGATTATATAGTTCACGTTGATTTATAGTTTCTGGCTTCAATTTAAGTAGATCATCTGCGAATATACCTAGTGCAAGAGATTCATAATTGGCAGTTATGAATCTATCCATTTCGTTCTTACTAAAAAGTAGTTTAAAAAATAGACGTCCGTTTTTGGAACGTCTACTTAATATTGGCTGTTCCAGTATCCCTGATGGCGTCTCCTATAAAAATAGATAATAAATTCTCAATGATTCGTTTATTTTTCTCTGAAAAATTATACTAAAAAGTAGACGTTCTATAATATAGGAAACCTCAAACTCAGATTTTGATGTCGATTCATGTTCAGAAATGAACTTATTTGTGTAGTTATTATTACGTTTATAACTATAAAAACAGATATTAAAAAAGGGTAATGATGATGAAAATAGATGATTTAGAGATTTGATTTATCAAATAACGATACATAAGGGATGAGATGATTTACTCTGATGGCGCCTCCTATAAAAATAGATAATAAATTCTCAATGATTAGTTTATTTTTCTCTGAAAATTTATACTAAAAAGTAGACGTTCCAAAAAGCGTATACCCATATAATGGCGAATTCAGTTTAAATTTATATCAAATACAAGTAGTAAGGTTATAAATTAATTGATGTCCCATTCGTTTTTAACGTCTGAATTTCCAGAAATTAATAAACAAGAATTCGTTTTTAACGTCTGAATTTCCAGAAATTAATAAACAAGAATTCGTTTTTAACGTCTGAATTTCCAGAAATTATTTATCTATAAACTCTCAAACATCAAAAATGTTTTACCGGAGTACCTAGTTAGTCCATTAGTCGAGCACACACGATATAGAACGTCTACTTTTTAGTATAAATTTTCAGAGAAATCATATATAAACATTGAAAATTTAGTATATATTTTTATAGGAGACGCCATCAGAGTAAATCATCTCATCCCTTATATTATTTGAATTACAAAATCAAACCTCTGATTCATCTATTTTCATTATCATTCCTATTTTTAACATCTATTTTTATAGTTATAAACGTAATAATAACTACACAAATAATGATAAACACAGCAATAATCCATATCCATAGATTTATATGCTTGGTCTCGCCACCAAACATTTCGAATTGATATATCTTCTCAGGAGCTTTAACTGGAGTTATTAATCTAAAGTTATCTGTGCAAATTAAATGAGAGCCTTTTTCGATTTGTTTTTGCTCACATTCCCAGAATAAATCCAGAGCGATATATCTCGTAAGATCTTTATCATATGGTTTATTTTCCATCATGTTGATGTAAATAGGTCCATCTTCAGCATTTTCATCTTTGATTTTGTAGGAGCCTATGTCTATCTCATATGTTCTATGCTTTGTTTCTTCAAAGTATTTATCTGCAACATCATCCATCTTGTATAAATAATAAGATGATTCATGCCCTAGAATTAAGTAACTGTTTTTCTCCATGAATGCATCAAACTCAGGTCTAATGATATCTACGTTAATACTTGGATCTTTAGGATCTTCACTATCTAGATATGCTCCATGTTGAACTCTGAATGTATACTTGCCTATTTTAGTGGTATAAATCCACGGTAAGTTAATGTATAAGTCTTTTAATTTTGGATATTTATTCACTGTAGCCTCTCCTTTAGGAGAGGAGAAGACTCCTTCTTTGAAGGAGTCAACTGCAGTTGATGTTAATTTATCATGATTTCCAGATAAATAAACAATCTTATGTTCATCAACATCAGATTCATTAACATTAATATTGTAACCAATGTGGAACAAATCAATGTTGTCGTTAATGATCTTGCATATTTCATTAGTAGCATTCTTTCTTGAGTATGGTTGTTTGAAATAGTCCCATTTCAAAAGCAAATCACCATTAATAACAACTCTCTTGATGAATGAAGATTGTGATAATGCAATCATTAATTTAAAGTGAAAAACATGGAGATGAATATCTGATGTAACTGCTAGATCAAAGTTATCATGAAGTAGTTCATGCAGTGATTGAACAATATATTCAACGTCTTTATCAGAGATTAATGGCTTGTTTCTTAACTCCGTGTCGTTAATATGAACATGTCTAATAATGTTCTCGTTAATGAAAACAATCTTAAACCCATTGTAATATGTCTCAAACTTAGCTTCTTCATCATTAACTACAACGAGTTTATTATCATGAATTCTGTATACAGATAGACTTTGATTCATTTATTTCAAGAAAAATAAATGTATACTCGTTGATTTGTTTACAGTTATTACTCATAACCAATTCTAGTCTCTAATTCATTAGTAAATCTAGATGTTCTCAGTACATCCAAATCAAGTTTACCAAATTTAGATCCATTAGCACCATATCTATACATCCATTCATAGTTTTCAGGATCTTGAACATCTTCCACTAGAACAAGTTCATTATTAACATTCGCATATATTCTTCTCTTGTATCTATTTAAGTTAATTAGAAGTGGTGAATATTGCTGAAGTAATTGTTG
>JAEEGL010354567.1_pt1 | contig 43055 bp, 39 predicted proteins | sample 9134231 | NCBI WGS metagenome assembly JAEEGL01 (sample SAMN16246548, study PRJNA631951) | gut metagenome | biome: gut microbiome; feature: rumen; material: fiber-attached | host: Bos | place: Iran: Karaj | collected 2018-10 | reverse complement strand
GCGGCCTTGTCGTTGCGGTTGCGCACGATCGCCGAGTCCAGGGCGTCGCTGAGGCGTATGCTGGTGGCCAGGGCCTCGTCGTTGCGGCGGGCGTTCAGGTTGGCCCGGAGCTTGGGCAGCAGGTACTGCTGGATGTTGTCGAGAGTCAGTCCTACGCCGAAGATCGCGGCAACGTCGTCCAGCTTCCGGTAACTGTCGGCCGCTTCGTTCCAGCGCTTGGCGAGCATCAGGTACCGGGCTCCTTCAACCCTTCCCTGGGAACTGGTGGCGAAGGGGTTGTCCTGAGCGGCGTCGAATGCCGCGGCCGCTTCGGTACGCCTCCCCAGTCCTTCCAGAGCCGTGGCCCTGAAGAAGTTGGCGAGCGTCTGGCGGCGGTCGATGCTGGCCGTGGTGGTTTCCGGCTGGCGGCGGTACTCTTCCATTACGGCGTCCAGCCTGTCAACCCATGTAAGCACCTCTGCGTACCTGTTTTTCTCCAGGCAGTGCCGGGCGATGGAGGTGAGGCCGGCAACTGAGGTCTTGAGGTTGTCTTCATGCGACGAACCTCCGTCCTCGCCGTTGTCTTCTATCAGCAGCATGAAGAGTTTGTATGCTTCGTCGAAATAGGCGTCGGCTTCCGGGTAGTTCCGGTTGTTCAGCTCGCAGCAGCCCGTGACGACCAGCATGTATGCGTAGTCGCGGCAGACCGAGGCGTCTTCCTCCCGCATCTTTTCCATTGCGGGAAGGGCCACGCGCATGGCAGCCTCATAGTCGCCGGCGGTGAGCAGGACATCGGACAGACGGTTAGCGCAGCGGCCGTAGAAAGTCAGCTCCTCGCGGCTCTTGACTTCCATTGAGAGAGCCTCATACCAATACTTCTGACACAGGTTCTGGTTCCACTTTCCGTAGTGGCCGTAGCCGCGCCAGTAGTTCGCCTTGATGGGGGCGAAATCGCCTGCGTTCTCCAGCGAATCGGCCAGGAAGATGATGCGGTCGCTGTCGTGGGCCAGGTGGGCGGCTTCCACCAGAGAGTCGGCCTGGGACGTATCGGGAGTGAAAACGGGCTGGAAACGTTCGCAGGACGAAAGCGTCAGGATCAGCAGCGCTGCCAGTATGTAAGCGAGACGTGTCTTCATAGCTTCGGAATGTTGCGGTCCATCTCTACTGCGGCCACGTTCTCCGTTGCCCTGGAGGCTGTTTCGATGACGGATCCGTAGTGGCTGAGGGAATAGACGATATAAGCATATACCAGAGTGCCCACGATTTCCAGGGCGGTGAAAGGCCAGAAATCGTTGGGGAAAATTGCGACAATGGCGACGCTGCCGATGCCGAACAGCAGGATGAGGTCGCAGCTGGCCTGCATCCAGCGCACGAAGCCGCTCACATTGCCGTACGACATCTTGACCAGGCGGAAGCATACGCGGTTGTAGGTCTTGTAGAAGACCACCACGTTAACGCCGCAGAAAATGAAGAAGACCAGATAGGAAAGGGTGGTGGCGAGAGGGGCTTCCCTCCACAGCAGGGGCACGGTCCAGTAACAGGCCAGGCCGACGGCGTAGATGACGATGTCCCAAATCATTCTCCTGCGGGTGAGGAAGTCCGGATTCAGCAGCGGAATGAATCCCCAGCAGAAGCAGATGGCGCCCCAGTGGAAGTATGACACCGTCAGGGCCGATGCCGCTGCGGGCCAGTTGATGCGGGGCATGAACAGAAAATGAAGCATATAGCCGACAGCGAATACCGCCAGCCAGAGTATCATCATCAGCCTTGCCCGTGAATATACCGGATAGTTGGCGTACTTTTTCTGGTTAGCCAGCAGTCCCGCCGCCATGGCCAGGTTTGCTATGGCGGCAAGCACCAGCGATATCTGGTATAAAAGAATCTCCATTTCCATCAATAATTAACTCAACTTGTAAAGATAATACATTTTTCGAAAGACAATAATTACTATCTTTGACAAACGCAAAGAATTATGGACAGACGGGATTTTCTCAAGACCTCGGCCATCGGGGCGGCGGCGCTTGGCTTCATGGGACTGGGCGGCAGCTGCAGAGTACATAACAGGTTCGATACGATAATCAGGAACGGCGTCATCTATGCCGGCGACGGCGGAGAGCCTATAACCGGCGACATCGCCATACGCAACGGCCGCATCGCCGCGATAGGGCAGGACCTGGGCGACAGTGCCAAAACCATCCTTGACGCCAAGGGAATGGCGGTTTCTCCCGGATTCATCGATATCCACAGCCATACCGACACCAACCTCCTCGACGCGCCCAAAGGCGACAGCCGCATATTCCAGGGCATCACGGCCGAAGTGGGCGGCAACTGCGGCGGCTCGCCGTTCCCCGGCAAAACGTATCCGGACGCGGAAGCCTTTTACAAGCGCTTGTCCGACAACAAGATAGGCATTAACTACGCATCCCTCGTCGGGCATGGCGACATACGCGAAGCTGTGGTGGGCCCATATAATGTGAAGGCGACCGACCTGCAGCTGGAGCAGATGTGCGAGCTGCTCGACAAACAGCTGTCGGAGGGCGCCACGGGCCTGTCGTATGGCCTCGAATACGCCCCCGGCTGCTACTGCGACACCCGCGAGATGGTAGCCCTGAACAAGGTGGTGGCAAAGCACGACGCCCTCTACGCCATCCACATGCGCAACGAGGACGACCATGTTCTGGAGGCCATTGACGAGGCGATCGAAGCCGCCCGCCAGTCCGGCGCCCGTCTGGAAATCTCCCATCTCAAGGCCCAGAATCCGGCCAACTTCGACAAGATCGACCGCATGCTTGGCAAGATCGACGCCGCACGCGCGGAAGGCATCGACATAGCCTTCGACCGCTATCCGTACACGGCGTTCTCCACCGGATTCACCAGCTTCATTCCCATCGAACTGCGCGATGGCACCGACGACGACATCTACGCCCGCCTGAACGACCCCGCCGCCTGCGAGAAGATCAAGCGCTATGTCTACGGCCGCCTGGAGCGCTTCGGCGGCCCCCAGCAGGTGGTGGTGGCCGGCTGCAGCGACCCCGCCAACGCCGTTTACGCCGGAAAGAACCTGGCCGAATGCTGCAGGATATCCGGCATGGACGAGTGGGAAATGATACGCTATCTGCTTATCTCGGAGAAGCTGGAGGTCAACCAGGCCACCTTCGCGATGAAGGAGGAAAACCTCCTCAAGATATATGCCCACAGCCTGGGCATGCCGGCCTCCGACGGCTCGGTCTATTCGCCGGAAGGTGTTCTGGGACAGACGCTTCCGCACCCCCGCTCATACGGCACCTTCCCCCGCTTCCTGGAGCAGTTCGTGCGCGAAAAGAAGCTTCTGGACCTCTCCACAGCGATTTACAAATGCACCGCACTGCCGGCTTCACGCGCCGGTTTCAAGGAAAGGGGCCTGCTCAAACCCGGCTACTGGGCGGATATTGTGGTCTTCGACCCCGCGACCGTCGCCGACAAGGCCACGTACGCAAAGCCGCACACCTTCCCTTCAGGCATTCTGCATGTCTTTGTAAACGGCGTCGCCGCTATCTGTAACGGAACCCATACCGGAGCGCTCGCCGGCAGTATCCTGACCCGCTAGCCTAAGGCATCTGGGCGATAATCTCCTCTTCGGTCACCAGGTTGAAGTCTCCTACGATGGAGTTCTTGAGCATGGCGGCCGTGACGGAGAAGTCGAGACAGCGCTGGGGGTTGCCGGGCCACTTCCCGGAGGCGTGGATGTAGGCGGATACGAAGGCGTCGCCCACGCCCACGGAATCCACTATGTCGGTGATGTCGAAGATGACGGTGCGGTAGATGGTGCCCTTGTACCACAGCAGGGCGGAGAGGGTATGATGGTTGGTGGTGAGCTGGTTGCGCAGGCCGAGCATCATCTCCCCGCAGTTCGGGAACTGGCGGTGCATCTCGTCGAAATAGCGGCCGTAGGCCTCCATGTCGAGCACGGTGTCGGACATCATCTTGTCTTCGGGAATCTTGGGTACGCCGGTCGCAACTTCCCACTCGTCCTGGTCGCCGAAGATGTAGTCGCTGTACTGCATGAGGGCGTTGAGGGTCTTGTGGGCGTCGGCTCCGGGGTATTTCCAGAGAAAGCGGCGGTAATAGATGTCGCAGGTGACCCTGAGGCCCATGTCGCGGGCCGTGCGGACAGCCTCAAAAGTGGCGTCGGCGGCAGACTGCGACACGGCGCAGGTGATGCCGGAGCAATGGAAAACGCCGGTGCGGCCGAAAATCTCGGCCCAGGGGAACATTCCGGGGGTGGTGGACCAGAACGACGATCCCTCACGGTCGTAAACCACGAGCGAGCGCCGCAGGTCGGCGGCCTTTTCGAAGTAGTACGTGCCCAGCCTGCCGCCGCCGCGGACCACGTCGGAGACGTCTATTCCGTAATATTTCAGCTTGCGCAGGCAGGCGTCGCCCACCACGTTCTGCGGAATGCGGGAAACGTATTCCACGTCGTTGCCCAGAAGGGAGAGGGCTACCGCCACGTTGGCCTCGGAACCTCCGAACTGCCCTTCCCACATATCCTGCTGGCCTATCCGCCATGCCCCCGGCGGGGACCACCGCTGGAGAACCTCTCCGAAAGTGACAATTTTTTCCATCATGCAAACTTACGCAAAACAAACGACATTTCCTTGGAAAAGCGTATATTTGGCGTGTGAAGAGTATACTGCTTGCCATTGTGATGGTTGCGGCCGCATTGCCGCACGAAACCGCCCTGCCCGACGTGGTCAGGGAGGAGTGGCGGCAGACCTGGCGCGTTTTCGGGGTCGATCCGGCAATTGCCGAATCAGTGGTCTGGCCCGAGATGCTGAGGTACAGCGTCGTGCGCGACTTTGCGGAAACGGCGGTGGACTTCGGATTCTATTTCATCGGCGAAAAGGAACCTGATTATTCCATCGGCATATTCCAGATGAGACCTTCGTTCGTGGAGGCGCTGGAAAAGGCCTGGATGCACAGCGGACTCGCCGATGAATACGATCTTTCCTTCGACATTGCCGACAGCGCCTACTCAAGAGGCAAGCGGATCGGACGCATGAACTCTTACGAATGGCAGGTGCTTTATCTGGGTGTTTTCCTGCGCCTGCTTTATCACTGCTATAATCTGCAGGACCTACCTGTCGAAGACCAGGTGCGCCTGTCCGCCACCGCCTACAACCGCGGATGCGCATGGACCGCAGCCGGGTGCGGCGACGTCGGCAAGCTCCGCAAGCACGCCGGCGCGTCTTATGCCAACCGCGCCTGGGAGCACTATAAATCCATCGCTGAATAGATGCCTGCCAGAAGGATTCCAGCCCTGTTTGCCTTATGCCTGCTTGCCGTCGCGTGCCGGACGGGCGACGTGAATCCGGACCTCTTGGGAAACGTGCCCGATACCGGCCTGCCGGTGATTGTCATCGATACCGAAGGGGGGCGGGCAGTCGAGTCCAAGGCGATCAATTATCCGGCCGTTGTGACCGTGAGGGGCGCGGGCGGATATGACGGACTGGAGGCGGTCGGCTGCACCGTTCGCGGCCGCGGCAACACAACCTGGGCATGGCCCAAAAAGCCCTACCGCCTCGACTTGCAAGAGAGCCTGCCAGTGTTGGGAATGCCTGCCGGAAGGCACTGGATCCTGCTTGCCAATTATCCCGACCGCACACTTATGCGCAACCTCGTGGCGATGAAGGTGTCGTCGCTCACTTCGCTTGCCTGGACGCCGCGCTGCGTGCCGGTGGAGCTGGTGATGAACGGGCGCCATGATGGCTGCTACCTGCTTGTCGAGAAGGTGGAGGCGGGCGGGGCCAGGGTTGACGTTTCCCGCGAGGGCGGCTATCTGCTGGAGTCGGACTTCCGCTACGACAACAAGGTGCAGTGGATAGACCGTCACGGCATTTCCCGCCTGGTCACGGGAATTCCCTTTGCCGTCAAGTATCCGTCGCCGGACGACCTGACTAAGGATCAGGAAGAGTACATCAAGAAATTCGTTTCAGATACGGCGGAAGCCATTTATTCGGAAGACTTTGCGGATCCGGCCAAGGGCTATGCCGCCTGGATCGACGTGGACTCGTTCATAGACTACTGGCTGGTATTCGAGATAATGGGGAACCCCGAGCTCGCCAATCCCTGCAGCGTATTTTATCATAAGGATGCCGGCGGCAAGCTGGTTGCCGGCCCCATCTGGGACTTCGACATCGCCCTGCGGAGCTTCGGCACTTCGGTCCAGGAATGGACGGGTTTCGTGAACAGGTACGCCGTCTGGTATTCCCGCTTGTTTCAGGATCCGGCGTTCGCCGACAGGGTGCGTGAGCGTTTTCTGGAACTCCTGCCGCAGCTGCTTGAGGTGGCGGACTACATCGACGAGTGCCACCGTATGCTCAAGGCATCGGCGGATCTCAATTTCACCATGTGGAATCCAGCCACCGACCGCTGGCTGAACTTCGGGCTCCTGTTCAACGGCGATGAAAGCCTCAGCTTCGACGACGCGGCGGACCGCCTCCGCGAAATCTACCTCCGCAGGCTGGAAATGCTGAAAACCAATCTGTAACCCTATTTGCCGCAGCGCTCCGTGCGGGCGTCGCAGATGCGTCCCGACCATTTGGGGCCGCGGGCAGCAATTGCCACAAGGGCGGGCAACAATAAAAACCGTTTCATATCGGAACAAATATTACAACAGTTTGCTAATTTTGCCAACCTTTTGGCGGGGTATCCCGTCTAATATATGGAACCGCTCCAAACGCGGATTGAAAGAAGATGAAAAGATTAGTTGTTGCAACGATGCTGCTTCTTGCAGCTCTCAGCGCCGCCGCGAAAGGCGACTGGAAAGGAAAGGTAGTGGACGAGAAGGGCGAGCCCGTGGCATACGCCAACGTGGCTGTGCTTTCCAGGGCCGACTCCACAGTAGTCTGCGGCACCGTCACCGAAGAGGACGGAACCTTCAATATAAAGACAAGCGAGACCGACGGCATAATGATGGTCGCCATCCTGGGCTACCGCACGCAGTATTTCAAGCCGGTGGACGGCATCATAATAACACTTGTCGAAGACACGTCCCTGCTCGAGGCTGCCGCCGTGCAGGCCGTTATGCCCAAGACCAAGCTCACAGGCGAGGGCCTGCAGACCAACGTCCACGGCTCCGTGCTGGAAAACGCCGGCTCCGCCAACGACGTGCTGGCCAAGACCCCTGGCCTGATCAAGAGCCAGAACGGCCTGGAGGTCATAGGAAAGGGCTCCCCGCTGGTTTACATCAACGGACGCAAGGTCACCGACCCCACCGAACTCGACCGCCTGCAGAGCAACGAGATCCAGAGCATCGAGGTCATCACCAACCCGGGCGCCCAGTACGACGCCACCGTGCGCAGCGTGGTGCGCATCAAGACGGTGAGGCGCCAGGGCGAGGGCTTTGGCTTCAGCGTGAACGCCTCCGATGCCCAGTCTCTCCGCTGGGCCAAGGGCAATGACCAGACCGGAGCTTTCAATATGAACTACCGCACCGGCGGCGTGGATATCTTCGGCGGCGTGAATTATGCCGGCATAAGCCAGCGCCAGCTCAGCGACTCCCAGACGGCCAGCTATTCCCTCAAGAACGGAGTCACTTCAGTATTCGAGAACAAAGGCACCATCGACGCACCGTTCTTCCGCAATTCGCTCTCCGGTAACCTTGGCGCCAACTGGCAGATTGCCGACAACCATTTCCTGGGCGGCAAGGTGGAGTTTGGAAGAGCCTTGTTGAACCATGACATGAGCACGATCAGCTTAAAGGTATATGAAGACGGATCCCTTATCGACGAGCTCAACACGGTTTCGGAAGACATGATGGGTTCCGTCCCGGAGACCAGACTGGGCGCCAACCTCTACTATAACGGTGTCATCGGCGAGAAGCTGGGAGTGGACGTGAACTTCGATTATTACGGTACGGACGATTCAATGAACTCCACCGCCACGGAAACCAGTTCCATGGCCATGGACGCCACCCTAAGAAGCACCAGCAGGAACAGCGCACGCATGTACGCTGCCAAGGCCGTCCTGTCCTATCCCATCTGGATGGGCCAGCTGCAGGCAGGTACGGAGGAATCGTTCACCCGCCGCTCCGACGAATACCGGATAGACGGAATCTCCATTCCGGCTTCATCGGCGCAGGTAAAGGAAGACAATTACGCAGCCTTCGCCACCTACGGATTCTATCTGCCCAAGGCGGGCCAGTTCAGCGCCGGCGTGCGTTACGAGTATGTCCGTTATGCTTACGAAGATGCGCTTAATCCGGCCAGCGACCTTTCCCGCAAATACGGCAGGTTCTTCCCGACTTTTTCGTATGCGAACGCCTTCGGGCCGGTGCAGGTGCTGTTCAATTACAGCGCCAAGACCCAGCGTCCAAAATATTCCAACCTCTCCGGTGCAATCCGCTACAACAGCAGGTATATCTGGCAGAGCGGCAATGCCATGCTCCAGCCGCAGGTCACGCACGATGTGAGCCTGACGGCCCTGTGGAAGTTCATCACCGCTTCGGTCGACTACAACCGCACGAACGACGCCATGATGACCTGGTCTTCTCCTTATCATGCAGAAGGTGTGTATGACGGCGTGGTGCTGGTGAAGCCCGTGAACATCGACACGCCTTACCGTAGGATGACAGCCTTTGTGAATGCCACTCCCTCCCTCGGCGCATTTACGCTGAACTATACTGTGGGAGTCCTGTCCCAGTGGCTCTCCCTCACGATGGACGACCCGCGGGAGGCTTCCGGAAAGCGCCTTGTGAGCTTCAACGGCCAGCCTATCTTCTTCGCGCAGCTGTTCAACACCCTCACCCTGAAAGGGGGATGGCAGTTCGAGCTGGGAGGAGCCTTCAATTCCAGCGGCTATGAGCAGAACGTGCGCCTTGTCAATCCTGTGTTCAACCTGACCGCCGCCGTGCAGAAGACTCTCCTGAAAGACGGTTCCCTGGTGCTTCGCCTTGAAGGCGACGACCTGGCCGGGATGAACCATTACTCCTTTGACACCGATTTCGGCAGCCACACCATCCAGCAGACCAACGTCATGGATACGCAGAGAATCAAGTTCTCCGTCCGTTACAACTTCAACGCCGCAAAGAGCAAATACCGCGGAACCGGTGCCGGCGCCGACGAGAAAGCACGCATGTAGTGTTTTTTCAAGGAATTTGAGTACATTTGCAATATGAAGAAAATGCAAATTGTCTCACTGCTGGCGCTGGCGGTGCTCAGCATCGGCTGCACTTCCGCAAAAAAGGAAACTAACGCGGCCCGTATCATCCGCGAAATCGAGAATCCCAAGTCCAATTATGTGGTGGTGATATCCCACCGCGGCGACTGGCGCAACTTCCCGGAAAACTCCGTTGACGCCATCGAATCCGTGATCCGCATGGGCGTGGACATCATGGAGCTCGACCTCAAGCTCACCAAGGACAGCGTGCTGGTGCTCATGCACGACAAGACCATCGACCGCACCACCACCGGCAAGGGCAAGGTGTCCGACTTCACCCTCGACTCCCTGATGACCTTCGAACGCAAGTCGATGCACGGGGTCCGCATCCCGGGCACCCACGTCACCACCCTCGAGGAGGCGCTCATCGCCTGCAAGGACAGGATAGTGGTGAACGTTGACCAGGGATACGAGTATTACGACCTGGTGCTCAAGCTCTCCGACAGCCTCGGCGTGACCGAGCAGCTGCTTATCAAGGGCAAGAGGCCCGCGGCCGACGTGCGCGCCAAGATGGCGGAGCATGAGCGCAACATGATGTACATGCCGATCATCGACATCCAGAAGCCCGCCGGCAAGGCCCTGTTCGACGAATACATGGAGTCCGGAGAGGTGCCTCTGGCATACGAGGTCTGCTTCGCCGAGCTCGACTCCACAGTTACCGACTGCGCCGCAAAGGTCATCGAAACCGGCTCCAAGCTCTGGGTAAACACCCTCTGGGGCTCGCTCTGCGGCGGTTACGACGACGACAACGCCTTCACTGGCGCAGGTCCCGACGAGGTGTACGGCAAGATTCTCTCGCTCGGCACTTCTATGATCCAGACCGACCGTCCCGAGTTCCTCATCAGCTACCTGAAAAAGCACGGACGCCGATAGATGAGTCCCAGGATCCACTTCCTCTCGGCCCTGCTGGCCGTCTTGCTCCCTCTCGCGCTGAAGGCGCAGGAGGGGCCGCAGCTGTACAACATGAACTTCGACACGTGGTCGAAGAGCGGCGGCGCCTGGTGCCTGTATGCCAAGGATGCACCGGCGAGCCGCCGGATCTGGGATTCCCCCAATCCCGGAACCAGCAAGATGGGCATGAATATCGCCACGCCCGATTACGAGCATGTGGCGGTGCCCGGCAAGGGTAAGGCTGCAGCGCGCATCGAAAGCCGCAAGCTGGCGTGGACCTTCCTTGCCGGCAACATCTTCAACGGCCGCTTTATCCGTGTGGTGGACATGGCGGGCGCTGAATCGCAGCTCGGCGCGCCGTTCACAGGGCGCCCCAGGAGCCTCTCCGGCTACTATCACTACATTCCCAAAAAGATCAACGCCACCAAGCCTCCTCACGAGAGCAAGGAGGGAAAGATGGACGAAGGGATCATCGAGGTGCTCCTGACCGACTGGGAAAAACCCTACACCCAGATAAGCCACAAGGACGGATTCATCGACGTCAAGACCAATCCCCACGTAATCGGATACGCCACTCTGGTAATCAAAAAAGGCACCTCCGGCTACGTTCCCTTTGAGATTCCGTTCACTTACCGCAGTGACAAGACTCCACGCTACGCCGTGTTCACCGTTACCGGCAGCCGCTGGGGCGGGGAAGGTACCGGAGGCAGCGGAACGGTAATCTACGTCGACGAATTCAAATTCAACTACTGATGAAACGATTGCTTCCTGCGCTGGTCGCGATGCTCCTGCCGCTTCTTGCAGGAGCCCAGGCTTACGTCACCACCGAGGCGGATTCGCTGCTTGCAGTCAAGGTGCTGCAGAGGCTGGAGCGCAACCGCAGCCTCCCCACCGCCGACCTGGTGCACCAGGCCGCCAACGCCCTGATGGGTCAGACCTACGTGGCGAACACCCTCAACGAGGGCGAGGGCGAACAGCTGCGCATCTTCCTCACCCGCACCGACTGCATCATCTTCGTTGAGACCTGTTTCGCACTGGCGCGCACAGCAAAGGAGGGAGGCGACTTCCGCCGCTTCGCCGCATGCGTGCTGGAGGGGCGCTACCGCGACGGCGTGGTGACGCGCTTCGAAGACCGCATCCACTATACCACCGAGAATTTCCGGCGCGCATGCCGCAGGGGCACGCTCAAAGATATGTCCAGGGAGCTGGGAGGCGAAATCTTCGACCATCCCATCAACTTCATGTCCACACATCCGGGCAGCTATCCGCTGATGACCGACGTCGAGGCGATTCGCAAGATTGAGGAAGAGCTGAACTCCGAGCCCTCGTGGTACATACCGCAAGATAAGCTGGAGGAATGCCAGAATGGCATACGCTCCGGCGACCTTATCTGCTTCACCTCCACTGTGCCTGGGCTCGACATAGCGCACGTGGCCATTGCCTCGGTCTCCAACGACGGCACCGTGGGCTTCATACACGCATCCAACGGAGAGGCGATGAAGGTCATCTACAACCCCACCACGCTTCTCGAATACGTTCGGAACCGCAAGAATGTGGACGGAGTGATGGTGTTCCGCCCGCTTTAAGGATTATCCTTTACAGAAGAGTGTCCAGGAAGGACTTCAGAATCTTGAACGAGTTCTCGGGGGCCTTGGTCCAGAAGTCGTTGTAGGTGGACTCGTCGCAGCCGTCGGAAATCACGCGGAAGCTGATGAAGGGCACGCCGTAGCGGTGGCAGGTCTGCGCCAGGGCGCCGGACTCCATGTCTACCGACAGGGCTTCGGGGTACATCCTGCGCAGGTGCGGCACGTCTTCGGCGTTTATGAACCGGTCGCCGCTGATCTGCAGGCCTCCCTTGATGCTCAGGCCCTCCACCGAAAGGCTCATGGCCTTGTCGTACAGTTCCCTGTCGGCGTCGAAGAAACGCGGGTAGCCTTGAACCTGCCCGTATTCGTTGCCTTCGCCGCACCACACGTCGTGGTAGGCCACCTGCCTGGCCACGATGATGTCCATGGTGTGCAGGCTCCTGTCGATGGCGCCTGCGAGGCCTGTGGATATGATGGCGTCCGGGCGGTTTTTCTCGATGATGGCGGTGGCGCCGATGGCGGCGTTCACCTTGCCCATGCCGCACATGCTCAGGCTGATTCCGGGCTTATCTGCGAGTATGCTCTTCGCGAAGTCGTATTCGCTTTCGAGGGCTACGATGACTGCGATTTTCTTCATGGCGTCAGATGAGTGAGAGAGCCACCTCCATCATGTCGGTGAACGCGGTGCGGCGCTGCTCGGAGGTGGTTTCCTCGCCGGTGAGCACGTGATCGGAGATGGTGCAGATGACCAGCGCCCGGTTGCCGCTGCGCGCGGCGTTCATGTACAGCGCGGAGGCTTCCATCTCAACGGCGAGCACGCCCATCTTCACCCATCCGCTGATGTCGGGGGCATCGGCGTAGAAAACGTCGCTTGACATGACGTTGCCGACCTTGTAGTTGAAGCCGCGCTTCTCGCATTCGTCGGCCGCCTTGCGGAGCAGCTCGAAGTCGGCGATAGGGGCGAAAATGCCTGGTAGGTGGTACTGTGCGCCGTAGTTGGAGTCGGTGCATGCGCCCTGTGCCAGCACGAGGTCGCCGATGTGCAGGTCCTTGCTGTAGGAGCCCGCTGAGCCCACCCTGATTATGGTTTTCACTCCGTAGAAATTGTAGAGCTCGTAGGTGTAGATGCCGATGGAAGGGATACCCATTCCGTGCCCCATCACGCTCACGCGCTTGCCGTTGTAGGTGCCGGTGAAGCCGAGCATGCCGCGGACGTTGTTGAACTGCACTGGATCCTCCAGGAAACTTTCTGCCATGAACTGTGCGCGCAGGGGGTCGCCTGCCATGATGACGGTTTCGGCGATTTCGCCTTTCCGGGCCCCTATGTGGGCGGTGGGAGTGTTTGCCATATCGAGTCGAAAAATTTTACGAATTTACTAATTCTTTTTGATTCCCCAGTCGGATAGTTTTACGGTTCCTTCAACTTTCTCTTCGATGCGGTCGTCGAGGCCGGGGAAGAAATCGAAGCCGGTGATCTGCTCCAGTTCGTTGACGCTCATGGAACAGTCTTTCAGCATGTAGCGTTCGTCGTCGTTGTCCATCACGAAGGCTATTGCGCTGTAGGAACCGTCCTCACGGCGTACCAGGAGGGCCTTGAAGAAGGAATCTGGCACGGTGACGCCGCGCTCGCCGATGGTGCCGTAGCGGCCGGTGCCGACTATAGGTCCGGTGACTACCCACACGCTGCCGTACCGCCTGGCCCAACTGCGCACGCGCTTTTCCAGATACTGCCAGTCGCCGGCGTTGAGGGTCTGGTCCTGAGGGCAGATGTTGGTGAAGTAGAAGGTCTCCGCCATGGCGGAGCTGCTGAATGCCGCGTCGGCGGCGGGAATCATGTGGCCCTTGGTCCATCCGGAGCCGGAGTAGTCCTCCCGCATGGCCTGGGTGCATCCGCGCAGGTCGGGGTCCTTGCGAAACTCGATTCCTTCGCGCTCGCGGCGGCCTTCCGCCTCTTCGGCGGTGAGCTCGTAGGCCACCCAGTCGGGGATGAGTGTCTTCGGGTTGTAGGAGCTGACGTAGGCCCCGTGCCGTACCGTGCGGCCTCCGGTGGGCGCCGGGAGTTCCAGCAGGTCCGCCGTGGCTGCGTCTGCGCTTGTGCCTGCAGAGGCTTCGGCGGGGACGGGTTCCTGTTCGTCCTGCCCGCCGTTGTTGTCGATGTAGTACCAGATCAGCAGTCCTGCGGCTACGGCCACGGCCGCTATGGTTTTCTTGAGCTTTTTCATGTTGTGTCCTGCAAATTACGCAAAAATCCGCAAGAATACCAACTAATTGGTATTGCGCCGGCGGCCGCGATGGTCTAACTTTGCATCCGCAATGCTGACAATAGACCAACTTGAAACAGGGCGTGCCGCCGTCGTGGAGACAGTGGGCGGCGAAGGCGCCGGACGGAGGCATTTCCTGGACATGGGCCTTATCCCCGGAGCCGCCTTGAAGGTGGTGGACAGGGCGCCCATGGGCGACCCCATACAGTTGCAGGTGAGCGGTTACGCCCTCACCCTGCGCAAAGCCGATGCCGCAAGCATCACCGTGAGAGAGATTTCTGACGAAGCTGGCTCCGGCGCCGCTTCCATGGTAGACGGCGACGTTCCCGGCGACAAGGGGCGCAACGCCTGGTTGCACGACCACAACGCCCACCCTGGCCTCGGCGAGGGCGGCAAATACCACTCCCGCGACCACGAGAATCCTCTTCCGAAGGATACCGTGCTGAGCTTTGCGCTCGCCGGCCAGCAGAACTGCGGCAAGACCACTCTGTTCAACGTGCTCACCGGCTCCAACCAGCACGTGGGCAATTTCCCCGGCGTGACGGTGGACCGCAAGGACGGCGTCATCCGGGGCTATCCCGGCACTTCCATCACCGACTTGCCGGGCATATATTCGCTGTCGCCGTACACCGCGGAGGAGATCGTCTCCCGCGAATTCATCCTGAATCCCTCCACCAAGGGCCTCATCAACATCGTGGACGCGAGCAACATCGAACGCAACCTCTACCTGACGCTCCAACTGATGGAACTCGGCGTGCCTATGGTGCTGGCGCTCAATATGATGGATGAGGTGCGCGGCAACGGCGGCGCCATCCGCATCAACGAGATGGAGCGCATCCTGGGCATTCCTGTGGTGGGCATTTCCGCCGCCCGCAACGAGGGTATCGACGAACTCGTGGAGCACGCCGTGCACGTGGCGCGCTACCAGGAAACTCCCGGCCGCAACGACTTCTGCGGCAAGGACGACAACGGAGGAGCTGTGCATCGCTGCCTGCACAGCGTGATCCACCTGGTCGAGGACCACGCCGCCGCTGCCGGCATCCCCGCCCGCTTCGCCGCCACCAAGCTTATCGAAGGTGACGATTGGGTGGAGAAAGCGCTGGCGCTGACTCCGGAGGAGCGGGCCACCATCGAAGGCATCATTGTGACGATGGAGAAGGAGCGCGGGCTCGACCGGGCCGCCGCAATCGCCGAGATGCGTTATACGTTTATCCGCCGCCTATGCGAGGAGACGGTGGTGAAACCCAGGGAGAGCAAGGAGTATCTCCGCAGCCGCCGCATCGACAGGGTGCTCACCGGAAAGTGGACGGCGATCCCCATCTTCGTGGCGATTATCGCGCTGGTCATCTGGCTCACCATCGACGTGTTGGGAGCGCCTCTGCAGGGGCTGCTTGACGACGGCATTTCGGCCCTGGGCGCCGCTGTGGGTACGCTTCTGGAACGCTGGAACGTGAGTCCGGCGGTGCAGTCGCTGGTGGTGGACGCCATCTTCGGAGGCGTGGGCGCCGTGTGCAGTTTCGTGCCCATCATCGTCATCCTGTTCTTCTTCCTTTCCATGCTGGAGGACAGCGGCTACATGGCGCGCGTGGCGTACGTGACCGACGGATTCCTGCGCAAGCTGGGGCTCTCGGGGCGGAGTATCGTGCCGCTGCTGATCGGCCTCGGGTGCTCGGTGCCGGGCGTGATGGCGTCGCGCACGCTGCCGTCGGCCCGCGACCGCCGCAAGACGATTCTGCTGACTCCGTTCATGAGCTGCTCTGCCAAGCTGCCGGTCTATGCCTTCCTGAGCAGCGCCTTCTTCCCTGGGCACGGCGGGCTGGTGCTGGTGTGCCTGTATCTGCTTTCCGTGTGCGTGGGGATGATCGTGGCGCTGGTTTCAAAGCATATCGGAGGCAAGTCGGAGGCGGCGCCGTTCGTGATGGAGCTGCCGAATTACCGCCTGCCGCAGCTGCGGAACGTGGGGCATCTGCTGTGGGACAAGACCAAGGACTTCCTGCAGCGCGCCTTCACGGTGATTTTCGTGGCGACGCTGATAATCTGGTTCCTGCAGACTTTCGATTTCCGCTTCAACATGGTGGTCGATGGCGAAGGGAGCATGCTGGCATGGATCGCCGGGCTGCTGGCTCCGCTGTTCGCGCCGCTCGGCTTGGGCGACTGGAGGATAGTGACGGCGTTCATTTCCGGCTTCCTGGCCAAAGAGAGCGTGGTGTCCACAATGGAAGTGCTTGGAGTGCTGGAGTCGCTGACCGTTCTGACCGCGGTGCCCATGCTGGTGTTCTGCCTGCTTTATACGCCGTGCGTGGCGGCGATCGCGTCCGTCAAGCGGGAGCTCGGCGGCTGGTGGGCGCTGTTCGTAATCGTATTCCAATGCCTCGTGGCCTGGCTTGTAGCCTGGCTGGCGTATCTTGTCGCCGGGCTGGTGATTTAGCTGGGCTTCAGCGGTAGGCAGCAGTAGGAACGATCGTCGACAGTCAGCAGAGAACGCCGAACTCCTGTTAACGTCGCTGACCGCGGCAGGCAGCAGAGAACGCCGAACTCCTGTTAACGTCGCTGACCGCGGCAGGCAGCAGCAGGCCTCCAAGCTCCTGCTACAAAAATGCTCTGCATTTCCAAAGTCGCTCGGAGACCTCTGCTGCCTGCCGCTCCGTGGCGCTGGTCACCCCCGCTTTCGCTCCTCCGTGGTGCAGGTCACCCCCGCTTTCGCTCCTCCGTGGTGCAGGTCCGAAAATGTTGCCGTGACCTGCACCGCAAATCGGCCTCTTACGCATTCTAGTGGCGCCGGTCATCCCCGCTTTCGCTCCTCCATGGCGCAGGTCCGAAAATGTTGCCGTGACCTGCACCGCAAATCGGCCTCTTACGCATTCTAGTGGCGCCGGTCATCCTCCTCTTTTCCGACCTGCGCCAAAACGGCCTCCTTCTGACCCTTGACTTGCGCCAAAACGGCCTCCTTCTGACCCTTGACTTGCGCCAAAACGGCCCAATTCTGTCACCGACCTGCGCCAACGTGGGCCCCTTCTATCTTCGGACCTGCGCCAACAAAGCCTTTTTGTTCCCCGCTGCTTGTGCCACGGTGTTCGTCTTTGAGTATTCGGGCAACACGGTCGGGAGCAAGCCCAACGCATCGGGCAAGCTGGGCCGGCGTAGTTTTTTGGGTATGATAAAAGTAGGTCACAAGACGGATTTTCTTTTCTTGCGTTATCTCCGATATCCCGGCCCCGAACCAGCCCAGCGCCTTTTCGGAAACCAGTTTCTTGAATTCAGTATCATTCAGCATCTGGCGGGACGAATGGACGAGCTTCTGGGCCATCTCCGCGCAGCTCACGGAGCCGATAATCCTCAAAAAGAAAGCCTGGTCATTGCAAAATGCATTCTCAAGATATCTGTGATCGCATGAACTTGAAGGGATCAACGCACCTGTATTGTCAACCAGCCATGGTACTCCCGACAAATCTGCATGAGTATGGAACAGGGCTTCCTTCTCCCGTCGTGTCATGGCAGACACCTTCCTCCCATCAGGCTTACCGGAAGCAAACATACCCTTATAGGACGACCATCTATATTCCTCAATGCTGGCCCCAGTGTCCAGGGCGTTTCGCGGAATGTAGGCCAGGGCGTTGCGAAGGTATGAGTCAGAGTCTAAATAGATGGCCTTTACATTGCTCCCTGCCAGAGTATTTCGCTCACCATACTTATGGAAAAGATATTGGGAATAGTTTTTCTTGACAGCCTCTCCGGCATTGTCAGCCGCCGCCTGGTTTTCTGCAAGCACTGCGACGTGGCAGTGAGTCGACATTTCGATTTCCTCGACGACTATCACATTATTCACATGGCAGCAAACATGTATCGTTTTCTGTAAAACGTCATAATCCTCGTCATCCCTGCACAACAAAGTATTCTTCAATCCTTCCATACAGATGTGAAAGGGATATACCCTGCATATTGTCCCGTCCGGAAGCTCATGAAGTTGAATTCTTTGGAATTTCATAGCGGCAAGTTTATTCAATGATGCAAAGGACGGAAGAATTATCCGTTTATTCCCGTTTTGCAACACTTAATTGAAAAACGGCCACTGTGAGATGTGAGAGGCTGATCACCGGCCCTGGTCGCCTCAAAAAACAAGGCTGTTTTTCTTAGCGCTTGCCGCAGACGTTGCGGAGAGCGCAGCCGCAGCATGCAGAGGAGCCGAAGCGCTTCCTGCGGTGGATCAGGAAAACCACCGCGGCAACGGCCGCAAGAAGAATTACGGCCAGGACCAATACCGTTGCCAGATTCATATTGCCAAGATACTAAAAATCGGCGAAAACGCCAACTTCAGAGCCGGAAAGCGGCGAAAGAAAGTGCAGTTTTGATTATCTTTGTAAACATGAAGCATGACTTGACTAACATGACGGCGTTAGTTACGGGCGGCAGCTCCGGAATAGGCCTTGAGTATTCCCGGCAGCTTCTGGCCCGTGGATGCCGTGTGATTATTGCGAGCAACAGGGAACAGGAACTGGCGGAGGCCGTGCGGACGCTGTCATCGTCCGACGGAGGTCGGATTTCCGAACCCGGCAGCGTCACGAATCAGACTTCTTCTCCACGTGTCGAAGGAATCTATATCGATCTCGCGGAAGAAGGCAGTTCGGAAAAGTTGCTCCAGTGGTGCGACGACAAGGATCTTCATGTCGATATTCTGGTCTGCAACGCCGGGATGTTCTTCATGGAATACCTGTCCGAAGAGAATCTGGGCAAGGCTCGCGCCATGATGAAACTTCATATGCAAAGCGTCACGGAATTGTGCATCCTCTTTGGCGCCCGCATGAAAGCCCGCGGCAAAGGATTCATTCTGATTATGTCTTCGATGACTGCCCGTATTCCGTCGCCGGGAATCGCAATATACTCTGCATCAAAAGCTTACCTCAAGAGTTTCGGCAAGGGCTTTTCTTATGAAATGCGTCCGTTCGGAGTGATTGTCACGACTGTCTGCCCTGCAGCTGTAGATACTGGTCTTTATAAGTTGAGCGCCAAAACCCGTCGTGCCGGGCGTCGTCTTGGTCTGATCCAGACCCCGGAGGCTTTGGTGAAACGGGCATTGAATGCTTTATTCAAGGGGCGGCGGACGGTTAGTCCCGGAATCATGAACGTTCTCGTTCCTCCCCTTGTCCGACTTCTCCCCAACAGGGTTATCGACAAGCTGGGGTTGAAGCTGATGTATTAGCCGTTCCCGGCGCCAGGAGCGGAAGAGAAAGAGGACACCTTGGCGCAGGTCCTAGGGGGAGAAGGGGGCCGTTATGGCGCAGGTCCGAAAAGAAGTGGGTGACCAGCGCCGCCAGATTGCGTGAGAGGCCGATTCGTGGCGCAGGTCATGGCAACATTTTCGGACCTGCGCCACGGGAACGCGAAAGAAGGGGTGACCTGCGCCACGGGAACGCGAAAGAAGGGGTGACCTGCGCCACGGGAACGCGAAAGAAGGGGTGACCTGCGCCACGGAGAGCAAAATGTGGGCGGGGGCGAAAAACCGAAAATCAATAATTCTTCGTATATTCGCAGTATAATAACTACGAATATGAGAATCTGTGTTATCGGAGGGGCCAATGTGGACATAGGAGCCAGGGCGGCAGGTCTTTTTGTGGCGGGTGATTCCAATCCCGGCACCATTACCGTGGCGCCCGGAGGCGTGGGGCGCAATATCGCACATAACCTTGCGCTGCTGGGCGATTCCGTCCGGCTGGTGACGGTGTTCGGCGACGACGGATTCGGCCGCATGCTCAGGGAGAGCTGCTCCGCCACCGGAATGGACCTCAGCCTGTCGCAAACCGTCTCCGGGGCCCGCAACGCCTGCTTCGTGAGTGTCAACGGCTCCGACGGAGAGCTCTTCGGGGGCGTGTCGGACATGGCAATCACGGGCCTGATGACTCCCGAGTGGCTTGAGTCCCGCCTCCACGCCATCAACGACGCCGACGCGGTCGTGGCCGACGCCAACCTCCCCGCAGAGACTCTCAGCATGCTCGTAGGCTGCTGCCTCCCGCCACTGTACATCGACGCTGTGTCGTCGGCTAAGGGGGCCCGCCTGCGCGAGGCTCTCTCCGCACCCCGCCTGCCCGGCGCCGGCCCGATTACGGTCAAATGCAACCGCATCGAGGCCGAGGTCCTGGGCACCTCCGGCCTGTCCGGAGTCGCACGACTCGTGGTAAGCCTCGGCTCCGAGGGGCTCGAAATTATCGAGGACGGAGAAACGCTCACCATTCCGCCGCTCCCTGCTGTGGGAATCGTGAACACCACGGGCGCCGGCGACGCCCTGCTTGCCGGAATCGTGCACTGCGGACCCGACGCTCCCGCGGCGGATGCCGCCAACTTCGGCCAGAAGTGCGCACGCCTCGCCCTGATGTCGCCCAATCCCGTTAACGAGCGTATCAAGGAGCTGGTTTAACTCTCTAAATCGCTATGAATCGATATCTTGATATTTCTCCCGAGGTACGCGAGGCCCTGGCAAAAGGGGGCCCCGTGGTTGCCTTGGAATCTACCATAATCTCGCACGGCATGCCGTATCCGCAGAACGTGGAGACGGCGCTCAGGATGGAGAAGACGATACGCGATGCCGGCGCCGTTCCGGCAACGGTGGCTGTTATCGGCGGGCGCCTGAAAGCCGGCCTGAGCCCCGAGGAAATCGAGCATCTGGGCCGCTCCGGGCGTGCCGTGGCCAAGGCTTCGCGCCGCGACCTCCCCGTGCTGGTGGCCCGCAAGCAGGACGGCGCCACCACCGTTACCACTACCATGATCATCGCCGCGATGGCGGGCATCAAGGTCTTCGCCACGGGCGGAATCGGAGGCGTGCACCGCGGCGCGCAGACAACCATGGACATCTCCGCCGACCTCGAAGAGCTGGCTCAGACCCCCGTGATGGTCATCTGCGCAGGCGCAAAATCCATCCTGGACCTCGGCCTGACTCTGGAGTACCTTGAGACCAAGGGCGTGCCCGTGATCGGATACGGCACCGACGAGCTGCCGGCGTTCTACACGCGCCGCAGCGGCTTCAAGGTGGACTACCGCCTCGACACGCCGGAGGAGCTTGCCGCCGCCTTCCGCGCCAAGCTCGACATGGGCCTTCGCGGCGGAATGCTGGTCACCAACCCCATCCCCGAGGAGTTCTCGATGGATCCGGACCGCATCAACGCCGCCATCGACCAGGCCATAGCAGAGTGCTCCGAGAAGGGTATCCGCGGCAAGGATACCACCCCCTTCCTGCTCGCCCGCGTGAAAGATATCACCGGCGGCGACAGCCTGGCCTCGAACATCCAGCTGGTGCTGAACAACGCCCGCCTCGCCGCCGCCACCGCAAAATGCCTCGCCAATGGATGATACGCTGATACAGGATCTGACACAACAGGAGTACAAGGAAGGCTTCGTAACAGAAGTCGAGCAGGAGTATGTTCCCAAGGGCCTGAACGAAGATATCATACGCCTGATTTCCGCCAAGAAGCAGGAGCCGCAGTGGCTGCTGGACTTCCGCCTGGACGCTTTTCGCAAATGGCAGAAGATGCCCGAGCCGCACTGGGGCCACCTCAAGCTGCCCAAGATAGACTATCAGGACATCATCTACTACGCCGCTCCCAAGAAGGACAGCGAACGGCCGAGCGAAATCGACCCCAAGCTGATGGAGACCTTCGACAAACTCGGCATTCCGCTCCGCGAGAGGGAAGTGCTGGCGGGCGTGAAGTCCAAGGAGGTGGCGGTGGACGCCGTGTTCGACTCCGTGAGCGTGACCACCACCTTCCGCAAGACGCTGGCCGACAAGGGGATAATCTTCTGCTCCTTCTCGGAGGCCGTCAAAGAGCATCCGGACCTGGTGCGCAAATATCTGGCGACCGTGGTCCCCGCGGGCGACAATTTCTTTGCCGCGCTCAACTCCGCCGTGTTCTCCGACGGCTCCTTCTGCTATGTGCCCAAAGGCGTCGAGTGCCCCATGGAGCTCAGCAGCTACTTCCGTATCAACGCCGCCGGCACGGGGCAGTTCGAGCGCACGCTGATCGTTGCCGACGAGGGCGCGAAACTCAGCTACATGGAGGGCTGCACCGCCCCGATGCGCGACGAGAACCAGCTGCATGCCGCGGTGGTGGAAATCATCGTCGAGAAAGACGCCGACGTGAAATACAGCACCGTGCAGAACTGGTATCCCGGCGATGCGCAGGGCCGCGGCGGCATCCTGAACCTCGTAACCAAGAGGGGCCTCTGCCGCGGCGCGGGCTCCCACCTCAGCTGGACGCAGGTGGAGACGGGATCCGCCGTTACCTGGAAATACCCCAGCACCGTGCTGCTCGGCGACTACAGCAGCTCGGAGTTCTACTCCGTGGCCATGACCAACAACTGGCAGCAGGCCGACACCGGCACCAAGATGATACACATCGGGCGCGGCACCCGCAGCCGCATCGTGTCCAAGGGCATCTCCGCCGGGCACAGCGAGAACAGCTACCGCGGCCTGGTGAGGGTGAACCCCGGAGCCGTGGGCGCGCGCAACTTCTCCAGCTGCGACTCGCTGCTGATTGGTTCCGAATGCGGCGCGCACACCTTCCCCGTCATCATGAACCACTGCCCGCAGGCGGTGGTGGAGCATGAGGCAACCACCTCCAAGATCAGCGACGACCAGCTGTTCTACTGCGGCCAGAGGGGCATCGGGCCCGAAGACGCCACGGCGCTGATAGTCGGCGGATACGCCAAGGAGGTGCTCAGCCGCCTGCCCATGGAATTCGCAATCGAGGCTCAGAAACTGCTGAGCGTGTCTCTGGAGGGGGCAGTGGGATGAGCTGGGTGGAAATCATATCGGCCGTGCTCGGCCTGAGCTGCGTGTTCCTTGCTGGACGCGGCTCCAAGTACAACTTCTGGGTGGGATACGTGTACAACGTGTTCCTCTTCATCCTGTTCTGGAACCAGCATCTGTACAGCGCCATGCTTATTCAGCCGGTGGCGTTCGCCATCAACGCCTACGGACACTGGCGCTGGACGCATCCGCGCGCAGAGGAGCAGAACGCCAGTGGAGACCTCCGAGTCGGCAGCATAAGCACTGCAATGTGGGTGAACATGTTTACCGTAGTGGTCCTGTGTGGCATCCTTTGGGCCAAGGCCCTTCAGTGGCTGCCGGAGCGCTGGCCGGGCGTGTTCGGGGTTGACCCGTCGCCATACCTGGATTCGTTCATCCTTATGGTCACCCTTCTGGCCCAGTTCCTCAGCGCACGCAAGTGCTGGGAGTGCTGGATCGTGTGGCTGGTGGTCAACTGCGCCAACATAGCGCTATATATCAGTTCGGGGCTTTATGTAATGCCGGTGGTCAGCGCCCTATACCTCGCCAACGGCATCTGGTCGCTGATCAGCTGGAAACGAAAATTTGCAAGGAATGAATAAGTATATGAACCTTAAGCATTTGGTGTTTACCGTGCTGCTTGCCTCGCTTACGGCGCTGAGCCTCGGGGCAGCGGATAAGACATACACCCTGAAGTCTCCTTCGGGTGAACTCACGGTCACGGTTACCGCCGGAGCCGGGACAGTCTGGTCCGTGGATATGCTTGGCACGAAGGTGCTGGAGCCTTCACCGCTCTCCATGTCGCTCGACGACGGAACCGTGTTCGGCCGGGACATGAAGGTGAAGAAGGCAGTGCGCGGCAGCGTGGACCGCATCGTCACTCCGGTGGTGTACCGCAGGGCGCAGGTGCGTGAGGCTTACAACGAGCTCACGCTCCGCTGCAAGGGCTACTCGATAGTGTTCCGGGCCTACGACGACGGTGCCGCATACCGCTTCGTGGCGGACCGCAAGGCGCCGTTCAACGTCGTGTCCGAACGGGCGGCCTTCCGTTTTTGGGAGGACGCCAGGGGCTTTATCCCTTATGTGCGTAGCCGAGGCGAGGGATACGAAGGCCAGTTTTTCAACTCCTTCGAGTCCACATACACGGAAACGGCTATCAGCGGATGGGAGAATGGCCGTCTGGCATTCCTTCCAGTCACCATTGACGCCCCCGGGGGCATGAAGGTCTGCATCACCGAGAGCGACCTGCTTGATTACCCCGGAATGTATCTGTCGAACGAAGACGGCGACAGCGCCCTGGAGGCGGTGTTTGCCCCTTATCCCAGGGATATCGAGCAGGGCGGCCACAACATGCTGCAGGGCCTGGTGCGCTCCCGCGAAGACTACATAGCCAAGGCTGCGGCCGACGAGGCCTTCCCCTGGCGTATCGTAGTGGTGGCGAAGGAAGACAGGGACCTGCTGGCCTGCGACCTCCCCTGGCTGCTCGGCAGGGAGCCTGCGGCGGACCAGGACTTCAGCTGGGTGCGCCCCGGCAAGGTGGCCTGGGACTGGTGGAACGCCTGGAACGTGTACGGCGTAAACTTCGAGTCCGGAGTCAACAACGACACGTACAAATATTACATCGACTTCGCCTCCAAAAACGGAATCGAATACGTAATCCTGGACGAAGGCTGGGCCGTGAACAAGAAGGCCGACCTCTTCCAGATCATCCCCGAAATCGATCTCCCCGGTCTGTGCAAATATGCCGCAGAACGGGGTGTGGGCCTGATTCTCTGGGCCGGATACTGGGCCTTCGAGAAGGACATGGAGCGCGCCTGCCGCGAGTATTCCGCCATGGGCGTGAAGGGTTTCAAGGTGGACTTCATGGACCGCGACGACCAGCCCATGGTCGAGTTCTACCGCCGTACGGCCGAGACCGCGGCGCGCTATCATCTTATGATAGATTTCCACGGCGCATTCAAGCCTGCGGGTCTGCAGCGCACCTGGCCAAACGTGGTCAATTTCGAAGGCGTGTACGGCCTTGAGAACACCAAATGGGGTTCACAGGAGCTGGATCTGGTGACTTATGAGGCCACCATACCCTTCGTGCGCCTCGTGGCGGGGCCCTGCGACTTCACCCAGGGCGCCATGCGCAACGCCACCAGGAGCAACTTCCGCGGCGTGAATACCGAGGCAATGTCGCAGGGCACGCGCTGCCGCCAGCTGGCGGAGTACGTCATCTTCGACGCACCCCTCACCATGCTCTGCGACTCTCCGTCCAACTACCTGAAAGAGCCCGAATGCCTGAAATTTATCGCCGGCGTGCCCACCGTGTGGGACGAGACAGTGCCCGTCGCCGGCAAGGCTGGCGAGTACGTGGCGATGGCGCGCCGCAAGGGCGACACCTGGTACGTGGGTGCCATCACCGATTGGAACGCCCGTGAGCTCACGCTCGACCTGTCGTTCATCGGCGGTTCTCCCATCGTCGAAATCTTCCGCGACGGCGTCAACGCCGACAAGGCGGCACGGGATTTCAAGCGGGAGTGGAAGGATTTCCCCGCCGACGGTAAGTTTAAGGTACGGATGGCCCCCGGCGGCGGCTGGGCGGCGGTTTTCCGCAATGAAGCGGAACCCTGGAGCGCCACCGACGCCGACTGGCCGCGCTTCGGATTCTACGAGCAGCAGAACGCACAGGTCGCCGGCCGTCCGAAGATGGTGCTCTTCGGAGACTCCATCACCAACAACTGGGCGCGCCTCGACCCCGACTGGCTCGCGGAGCACAATTTCGTGGGCCGCGGCATCGGCGGGCAGACCACCATGCAGCTGCTTTCCCGCGTGCGTCCGGACGTCATCGAGCTGGATCCGGAATACATGGCGCTGCTCATCGGCATCAACGACATAGCCCGCAACAACGGCTACATCTCCGTGGAGAACACATTCAAGAACATCGTATCCATTGTGGAGCTGGTGCAGGTGCACGGCATCAAGCCAATCATGTGCACCCTCTGCCCGGCCGGCGAGATCGGCTGGCGCAAGCGTATCGGCGACCCGCGTCCCCAGATCGAGCGGCTCAACGCCCTCATCAGGGAGTACGCGGCGGAGCATAGCATCCCCGTGGCCGACTACAACTCCGCCCTTCGCGCCCCCGACGGCTCCATGGATCCCCAATACCGCACCGACGCCGTCCACCCCAACCTCGCCGGCCACCGCGTAATGGAAAAAGTACTTTTGGACGCTATCCAAACCTCCCCGTCCTCAAAATCGCCCATATTTGAGGACAAACTGGCAAAATAGCATAAATCAGATGTTATTCTCAAATTAAAGGGATACGAATCCTGGTCCGCATCTTTCTCACCTGTAACCCAGGAAGACATTGATAAGTTTGGAATAAACTAATAAACTGTTTAATGAACGACATTCTGCTCGAAATAAAAGACCTGCACGCCGGGATCGAGGGGCGTGAGATTCTCAAGGGGGTGAACCTGACCATACGCCGCGGCGAGGTGCATGCGGTGATGGGGCCGAATGGCGCCGGCAAGTCGACGCTGAGCGCCGTGCTGGCGGGGCGCCCCGATTACAAGGTAACCTCAGGATCAGTGACTTACGACGGTCGCGACCTGCTGGCGCTGCCGCCTGAGGAGCGCTCGTGGGCGGGCATCTTCCTGAGCTTCCAGTACCCGGTGGAGATTCCGGGCGTGAGCATCACCAACTTCATGAAGGCCGCGATCAACGCCCGCCGCAAGGCCGCCGGGCTGCCCGAACTCTCGCCGGCGGAGTACCTGAAGCTCCTGAAGGAGAAGATGGCGCTGGTGCAGATGAAGGGCGAATTCGCCAAGCGTGAGGTGAACGTTGGCTTCTCCGGCGGCGAGAAGAAACGCAACGAGATATTCCAGATGGCGATGCTGGAGCCTGTGCTGAGCATCCTCGACGAGACCGACAGCGGCCTCGACGTGGACGCGCTTCGCATCGTGGCCGACGGCGTGAACCGCCTGCGCACGCCGCAGACGGCATCCATCGTCATCACCCACTACCAGCGCCTGCTGGAGTATATCGTGCCCGACGTGGTGCACGTGCTCAAGAACGGCCGCATCGTGGCCACCGGCGGCGCCGAACTGGTGCAGCAGATAGAAACCTCAGGTTACGACAGCATCGATGGGTAACGAAGTATATATTGCCGGCCGCGACGGCATTCCGTCCCTGATCCGTCTGGAAGCGGGGGAGTCGCTGCGCATGACGGTCATCGTGCCCGAAGGGGTGAGCCTGGAGCATGTGCTGGAGGTCGACCTCGACGGCTCCGGAGCTTCGCTCGACCTTGCCGGCGCATGGCGTTGCAGCGGCACCGAACGGGTGAAGCTGCAGGTGGTGGTGCGCCACAACGCCCCCGGATGCAGCTCGGAGCAGCTTTTCAAGGGAGTGGTAGGCGGCAGCGCCCGCGCCGAGTTCGACGGCCTGGTGTACGTTGCCCCCGGCGCCATGAAGACGGAGGCGCACCAGCAGTGCCATTCGCTGCTGGTCTCCCCGGACGCCTTCGCAGAGGCGCGCCCGCAACTCGAAATCTACGCCGACGACGTGCAGTGCTCGCACGGCGCCACCACCGGCTATCTGAATCCAGAGGAACTCTTCTACATGCGCAGCCGCGGCATCCCGGAGGATGAGGCCCGCAAAATGCAAGTCGAAGCTTTCCTCGCTCCAATCCTCAACCGCGCTCTATGACGTTTCGCACATGCACTAAAGTGAATATCGGGCTGAACGTCCTGCGTAGGCGCCCCGACGGGTATCACGACCTGGAGACGCTGTTCGTGCCCTACTGGGGCCTGGGCGACGAGCTCACGGTGGAGCCGGCGTCGCGCCTGTCGATTGATATCGAACGTGAAGGCGGGGTGGACTGGGACCCGATGGAAGACCTCACGGTGCGTGCCTGGAGGCTGCTGAAGGCCGATTTTCCTCAGCTACCGCCGGTGGCGATACGGCTGGTGAAGGGCGCTCCCGTGGGAGCCGGCCTCGGCGGCGGCAGCGCCGACGCGGCTTTCATGCTGCGGGCGCTGAACGACCTCGGTAGCCTCGGGCTGAGCGACGCTGCGCTCGCCGCCTACGCCGCCAAACTTGGGTCCGACTGTGCTTTCTTCATTTATTGCCGCCCGATGTTCGGCAGTGGCCGAGGCGAGGTTCTGGAGCCCTTCGACATCGACCTGTCGGGCTATGAGCTCCGCGTGGAGCTGCCGCTGGACGCCGCCACCGGCCGCCCCGTCTCCGTCAGCACCAAGGAAGCCTACTCCGGCATCGTTCCCCGGGACAACCGTGCGCTCCCGCTTCGGGAAGCATTGCAACTGCCGCCGGCGCAGTGGCGCGGTACCATTCTAAACGATTTCGAAGCCACGGTGTGCCCGCGCCACCCGGAAATCCCTGCGCTGATCGGGCGGTTCTACGCCGATGGCGCGATTTATGCAGCGATGTCGGGCTCCGGATCGGCTGTTTTCGGATTATTTAAATAAATTAGTATCTTTGCGGTTCGCAAATTTGCCAGCGGATGAAAAGGATCGCCGTCATATTGGTCGTGCTGTGCGCTTCGGTGCAGCTCTTCGCCCAGACCTTCACCACGAAGGTCAGGGGCACCGTGACCGACGCCCAGACCGGCGAACCCATCCCCTTCGCGGGCATCTACTTCAAGGACACCACGATAGGCATCACCGCCGACATCGACGGAAAGTTTACCCTCGACACCCGTGACCCCAACGCCCGCGTGCTGGTGTGCCAGCTGCTCGGATACGACACGGAGGAGGTGGAGGTCAAGTACGGAGCGTTCACCCAGGTGGACTTCAAGCTCAAGCTGACCGACAACCAGCTCCCGGGGGCCTTCGTGAAGGCCGACAACCGCAGGGTGAGGCGCCTGCTCGCCAACATCGACGCGCACCGCGACCGCAACGACCCCGACCGCCACGAGACCTACAAGTGCACCATCTACAACAAGATGGAGATGGACCTGACCCACGCCGAGGAGATGCTTTCCGGAAAATTCTTCGACAAGCGCTTCGGATTCGTGTTCGACTACATGGACACCTCCGTGGTGAGCGGCGCGGCATATCTGCCCGCCATGATTTCCGAGTCCGTGGTGGAGAGGCGCCACACTTCCAATCCCGACGTGGACAACGAAGTGGTGCTGGCCAACCGCATCTCGGGTATCAATCCCGACAAGAACCTGCTGAGCCAGTTCACCGGCAGCATGCACCTCAAGGTGAATTTCTACCGCCCGTTCGTGAACAGCTTCGACGTGGAATTCCCTTCGCCGATCCAGAAATCGGGAATGCTGTTCTACAACTACTACATCATCGATTCGCTGCAGGTCGACGGGCGCAAGACCTACCTGGTGCGCTACCACCCCAAGCCTGGCATCTCCACTCCCGCCTTCGACGGTGAGATGCGCATCGACGCCGAGGAGTACGCGCTCCGCAGCATACGCGCCAAGATGATGCGAGGCGGAAACGTCAACTGGCTGAGGGACATAGTGCTGGAAACCGAATACCAGCGCCTGCCCGACAGCACCTGGTTCTATTCGCAGGACAAGATGTACGCCGACTTCTCCATCGCTCTCGGCGATTCGTCGAAGGTGATGTCGGTGATCGGCACCCGCCAGCTCAACTATTCCGACCTGGACTTCTCGCCCATGGAGCCTCTGGATCCGGGCGACGGCAAGGTGAAGGTGCTGCCTGAGGCCAACCACAAGAGCGAAGGCTACTGGGAGGAGGCCCGTCCGTACGAGCTTACCGAGAAGGAGGAAAACATCTACAAGATGGTGGACCGTGTGCAGAACGTGCCGCTCTACAAGGCGGTCTACAAAGGCGCATATACCCTGGCCACCAGCTATTACGACATCGGTCCCATCGGCTTCGGCCCCTACATGCAGTTCTTCAGCAGCAACAACCTGGAAGGGTTCAAGCCCAGGCTGGGAATGCATACTTCAAAGGAGCTGAGCACGAAATTCCGTGCAACCGGATACGTGGCGTACGGCACCAAGGACCATCAGTTCAAGGGCGGAATCATCTACGAGCACAAGTTCAAGGAGGAACCCTGGTACAAACTCACGGTCGACGCCCACTACGATGTGTTCCAGCTGGGCAAAGGCCAGAGCAACCTCACGAGCGACAATCTCCTGAGTTCGTTCTGGGGCGGGCAGTCGAAGCTCGGCATGATGAGCAACTTCTCGGTGAAGTACCAGCACGAGTTCTCCATGAATTTCAACGTCGACGTGTCGGCGGCGCTCAAGCGCTACTATTCCAACGAATTCGTGCCGATGATGCGCTGGGACGGCACCGTTGTTCCTAGCGTTGCCACGAACGAACTGCACATGCAGTTGCGCTGGTCGCGCGAGGAGACGGTGAACCGCGGCTACTACACCAAGTCGTACGTCCACACATACTATCCTACCTGGTTCATCAAGCTCACCGGCTCCATTCCCGGCCTTCGTCCGGGCGATATAGGCTATTTCCAGCCGCAGCTGGAGATGAACTGGAAGCTGAGAATCCCGCCGTTCGGCATGTCGCTGATCCATATCGACGCCGGAACCATCGTGGGGCAGGTGCCCTGGACGCAGCTCCATATGTTCCCGGGCAACGCCACCAACATGCTGGACAAGACTGCGTTCTCGTGCATGGAATATTTCGAGTTCGCTTCCGACACATGGGCCACGCTGCTGTGGTATCACAATCTGAACGGCTTCATCCTGGGAAAGATTCCGCTGATCCGCGAGCTGCAGCTGCGCGAGGAGTTCACGGCAAAGGTGGCATACGGCATGCTGAGCGACAAGAACAACGGAACGGACGCGAAGTACGGAGCCATGATGCAGTTCCCCTGGGGAATGCAGCCGCTTAACGGCGAGCCGTACGTGGAGCTCGGCGCCGGCATCTCGAATATCTTCAGGATGTTCCGCGTCGACTGCATCTGGCGCGTGACTCACCGCGAGGTGCCCGGCCCTGACGGCACCATGGTTCCCGCCCGCCGCCTCTTCACCCTCAACTTAGGCATGGAGATCCGCTTCTAGCAACCTCCTCATTATCAGCTCCTTCCGCCTTACGTCTGTGGGAAAAATCCCCACAGATACGGTCCGTAAGTGATTGAAGAAGAGGGGGAAGGGGAAAGCACATTATGCAAGATATTTATTACTTTTGCATTTTAGAAGCAAATGACCGGCCATATGAAACGAACAGTAAGCTTGATATTGTCAGCAATTGTGCTCTTAACATCTTGTGAAATGATATCAGTAATTACCGACCCCATCGACGTCAAGTTTCCGGAGCCTGAAGAGGCTATAACGAAAGTGTCGCTGGACACCAAGCAGCAGGGTTATGTGCAGGCCGGAAACGGCATGGCGTTCCGCTTCCTGGAGAAGATGTACGAAGGGGACAACCTGATCCTGTCGCCCTTCAGCCTGCAGTTCGCGCTTGCCATGGCGGCCAACGGCGCCAGCGGCCAGACGCTGCAGGAGATAATTGATTTCCTGGGCTACGGGGCCGACGGCATCGACGCCCTCAACGCCTACTGCAAAACCATGCTTGAACAGCTCCCGGCGGTGGATCTCGACGTCACGCTCAAGCTTACCGACGCGCTGCTGGTGAACGACAGATATCCGTTGCTCGACAGTTTTACTAAGACCGTCAAGGAGTCCTACTACGCAGCCGTGGCGAACATGGATTTCTCCAGCCCTGCCATGGTGGCCGCCCGCATCAACGACTGGGCGAGCAGGAGTACCAACGGCTTCATCGACAAGGTCATCGAGTCCTCGGAGATATCTGACGACGCCGTGGCCTTCATCATGAACGCCCTGTATTTCAAGGCCAAATGGGCCGGCACCGAATTCGATCCGATGTTCATGGAGGAAAGTACGAAGCAGGAGAGTTTCAAGCTCGCCAACGGCTCGTCGCGCACAGTTCCGATGATGAACACCGTCGATTATCTAAAATATGCCGAAATGGACGGATACAGGGTTGTGGCCATTCCGTATGCCGGATACAAGTACTATATGTACATAATCCTTCCGGACAAGAACGACCTGGACGGCCTCATGAAAAAACTGCCCGGGATCTCGCTGGAAAGCATACGTTCGAATTTCAAGAACGACGCCGAGGTTTACCTGAAACTCCCGAAATTCGATATCGAGAACAAGTTTACGCTCAACGACGCCCTTATGTCCCTCGGCCTGAACAAGCCGTTTTCACCCACGGCCGCCGAGTTTGACCGCATGTTCAAGGACAGCGGCAACTTCTGGATCGGCAAGATCCTCCAGAAAGCAAAGATCTCTGTGACGGAGTGGGGCACTGAAGCCGCGGCCGTCACCGTCGAGCTGATGTGCGGAAGCGCAGGCCCCGGCCAGGAGCCCAAGCGCGTCTACTTCTACGCTGACCATCCCTTCGTCTTCCTGATCGGCGAAGCCACCTCCGGCGCAATCCTCTTCGAAGGAACGTATACCGGCAAGTAATAACTTGTTATTATAAAAATAATTATTACCTTTGCAGTCCGCTCTCGGGTAGGGCGGACTACTTTATTAACTTTTAAACAGATTCACAATGGCTGTTAAGATTCGTTTACAGCGCCACGGAAAGAAGAATTTCGCATTCTTCCACATTGTTGTGGCAGACTCACGCGCACCGCGTGACGGTCGTTACATCGAGCAGATCGGCTCCTACAACCCCAACACCAACCCCGCCAACATCGTGCTCAATTTCGAGCGCGCCCTGGCATGGCTCAAGGTGGGTGCAGAACCGACCCTTACCGCTCGCCGCATCCTCTCCTACGAAGGTGTCCTCCTTCGCCACCACCTCGACGGCGGTGTCGCAAAGGGCGCTCTGACCCAGGAAGTTGCCGACAAGAAGTGGAACGACTGGAAGTCCGAGAGGGACGCAAAGATCGAGGCCAAGAAGACCGGCATCAAGAATGCCGCCATCGAGGCCCGCAAGGCTGCAAAGGCCGAAGAGGCAAAGGTGAACGAGGCTCGCGCCGAGGCTATCGCCAAGAAGGCCGCTGAGCTCGCCGCCGCACAGGCCGCCGAGAAGGCCGCCGCCGAGGCTCCCGCCGAAGAGGCAGCAGAGGCAGTTGCAGAGGAAGCTCCCGCCGCTGAGGCAGAGGCATAATGCTCCCTATCGCCAAAATTCTGAAATCCAACGGCATCGACGGCGATGTCCTCATAGGGCTGACCGAAATCGACGCTTCGGAAATCAAAACCGAGGAACCGGTGTTCATCGAATTCGACGGACTGCCGGTTCCCTTTTTTATCAGTGACGTCCGTCCCAAAGGCTCAACCAGGGCCATCGTGCACCTCACCGACATCGACAGCCTGCGCGACGCTGAAGAACTCGTGGGCCGCGAAATCTGCATCGAGGGCGACTGGGACGATGAAGACGACGAAGACTTCACCGGCTGGACCCTTTACGACGGCGAGCGCCACGTAGGCACCGTCGAGGGCCTCGAAGACATCCCCGGCAACCCCTGCCTCATCGTCGGCGACGCACTCATCCCCCTCCACGAAGACCTGATACTCTCCGCAGATCCCGAAAAACGGATTCTTGTGATGGATCTCCCGGAAGGGCTGATATAAAAAAAGAGGCGCAGGACAACAAAGACCTGCGCCTCTTCTTTTATAAATCAACTTATGCCTTCACTGCTGCGATGCCGGGGAGCTCCTTGCCTTCGAGGGCCTCGAGCATGGCGCCGCCGCCGGTGCTCACGTAGCTCACCTTCTTGGCATATCCCATCTGGGTCACGGCTGCAACGGAGTCGCCGCCGCCCACGAGGGTGTAGGCCCCCTTCTCGGTAGCCTTGGCCAGGAATTCTGCGATCTTGAGGGTGCCGTTTGCGAACGGAGGAATCTCGAATACGCCGACGGGGCCGTTCCAGAGCACGGTCTTGGAGTCGAGGATCACCTTGCCCCAGCGCTCGAGCGACTCGGGACCTGCGTCAACGCCCTCGAATCCGTCGGGAATCTCGTGGGAAGGAACGAGCTTGGTGTTGGCGTCGGCGCTGAAATCGTCGGCCACCAGGGTCTGCACGGAGAGGTAGATGTTGACGCCCTTCTCCTTGGCCTTGGCCATGATTTCCAGGGCCTGGGGGATGAGTTCGTCCTCGTGGAGGGAGTTGCCGATCTTGCCGCCCTCGGCCTTGATGAAGGTGTAGCCCATGCCGCCGCCGATGATGAGGTTGTCGACCCTCTCGAGCATACTCTCGAGCACTGCGAGCTTGCTGGACACCTTGCTGCCGCCGATGATTGCGGTGAAGGGGCGCTTGGCGTTCTTGAGAACGTTGTCGATGGCCTTGATTTCGCCTTCCATCAGGTAACCGAACATCTTGTCGTTGGGGAAGTAGTCGGCGATGAGGGCGGTGGAGGCGTGTGCGCGGTGCGCGGTGCCGAACGCGTCGTTGATGTAGCAGTCGGCATAGGAGGCCAGAGTCTTGACGAACTCCTTCTGGGAGGCCTTCACGGCAGCCTTGGCGGCCTTCTTCTCCTCGTCGGAGGCGTCCTCGGCGAGTCCGCGGGGCTTGCCTTCCTCCTCTGCGTAGAAGCGGAGGTTCTCGAGCAGCAGGGCCTCGCCCGGCTTGAGGGCTGCGACCTCGGCCTGGGCCTTCTGGCAGTCGGGAGCGAACTTGACATCGACTCCGAGGCACTCGGAAACGTGTGCGAGGATGTGCTTGAGGGAGAATTTCTCCGCCACGCCCTTGGGACGTCCGAGGTGGGACATGATTATGAGGGAACCGCCGCCTGCGAGCACCTTCTTGAGGGTGGGCATGGCTGCACGGATACGGGTGTCGTCGGTAATTTCGAACTTGTCGTTGAGGGGAACGTTAAAGTCAACGCGAACGATGGCCTTCTTGCCTCTGAAATCGTAGGAATCGATGTTCTGTTGCATGATATATGTATTTTTAGTAAAATCCGACGCAAATTTAGCAAAAAAACACTATCTTTGACATAACACTGAAACTAATAATACAATAATGGCTAGGAAACAACTCCTCCTGGGAGACGAGGCCCTGGCGCTGGGTGCACTGCACGCCGGCCTCAGCGGCGTCTATGCCTATCCCGGGACACCCTCAACCGAAATCACCGAATTCATACAGTCGTATCCGCTCACCGCGGAACGCAAGGTCCACTGCGCATGGTCCGTAAACGAAAAGACGGCCATGGAGGAAGCGCTCGGCATGTCTTTCGCCGGCAAGAGGACGCTCGTGTGCATGAAGCACGTGGGCATGAACGTCTGCGCCGACCCGTTCATGGGCTCCGCCACCACCGGCGCCAACGGCGGCCTGGTGGTCGCCGCCTGCGACGATCCGTCGATGCACAGTTCCCAGAACGAGCAGGACTCCCGCTTCTGGGGCACTTTCGCCCTCGTCCCCGTGTTCGAACCATCCTCTCAGCAGGAGGCGTACGAGATGGCACGGGAGGCTTTCGATTACTCTGAAAAACGGGACATCCCCGTGCTGATGCGCCTGACCACGCGCCTATCGCACTCCCGCGCGATCGTAACCAGCGTCGACGACGCCGAGGCCCGCACTCCGAACGAGATGCATTTCCCCAGGAACGAAGTGCAGTGGTGCACCCTGCCGGTCAATGCCCGCAAGCGCTACAGCCAGCTCACGAAGGACTATGCACTCTTTGAGGAAGATGCGGTCCGCTCGCGCTTCAACCGCCTCGAAGACGGCCCCGACAAGAGCCTGGGAATCATTGCCTGCGGAATCGCGTACAACTATCTGCAGGAGAACTATCCGGACGGATGTCCGTACCCCGTGCTCAAGATTTCCCAGTATCCGTATCCCAAGGAGCTTATCCTCAAGCTGGCTTCGCAGTGCAAGAGAATCCTTGTGCTCGAAGAGGGCCAGCCGCTGCTCGAGGAAAGGCTCAAAGGCATACTGCCTCACGGCCACGAAATCTGCGGCCGCCTCGACGGCTCCCTGCCGCGCACCGGAGAGCTCTCCCCGGATCCGGTCCGGAAAGCCCTCGGCCTCCCGGCAAGGGAGGGCTGTGCGGCCTCCGAGGTCCCTGCACCCCGCCCGCCGGCACTCTGCCAGGGCTGCGGGCACCGCGACCTGTTCACCGCCCTCAACGCCGTAATGAAGAAGGATTACCCTCAGGGCCGCGCATTCAGCGACATCGGCTGCTACACACTCGGATGGCTTCCTCCGTTCGAGTCCTTCACAACCTGCGTGGAGATGGGCGCATCCGTAACCATGGCGCAGGGTTCCGCATACAGCGGAGTCTGGCCGGCAGTGGCGGTTATCGGCGACTCCACCTTCACCCACAGCGGAATGACGGGCCTGCTCGATGCCGTTAACGAAAAGGCCGACATCCTGGTGTGCATTTCCGACAATCTCACCACCGGCATGACCGGCGGCCAGGATTCTGCCGGCACCGGACGCCTCGAAGCCATCTGCGAGGGCCTCGGTGTCGACCCGGCGCACATCCGCACCGTAGTTCCTCTCCCTGCCAACTATCCGGAGATGGAGCGTATCATCAAAGAAGAGATCGAATACCACGGGGTTTCCGTCATCATCAGCAGGCGCGAATGCCTCCAAACCCTTAAAAGACACGTAAAGAAATGAAACGCGACATTATACTTGCAGGCGTCGGAGGACAGGGAATTCTCTCCATCGCCACCGTGATAGGGTCTGCGGCGCTTGAGCAGGGCCTCAGCCTCAAGCAGGCGGAGGTCCACGGAATGAGCCAGAGAGGCGGCGACGTACAGTCGCACCTGCGCCTCAGCGACTCCGTGATCCATTCCGACCTCATCCCCCTCGGCGGGGCCGACATCATCATCTCCATGGAGCCCATGGAGGCACTCCGCTATCTGCCCTTCCTCTCCAAGGACGGATGGATCATCACCAACACCGTTCCGCTGAAGAACATCCCCAACTATCCCGATATGAAGGAGATTGAAGATGCCCTCGCGAAGGTGAAGAATGTGGTTGCGATAGATGCCGAGGCCGCCGCAAGGGCCGTCATGTCGCCGCGCAGCGCCAACATGGTCCTGCTGGGAGCCAGCGCCGCCGTGCTGGAGATACTCGAGCCGGATAAACTCCGTGACGGTATCCGCCGCATATTCGCCCGCAAGGGAGATGCGATAGTGGAAGCCAACATCAAGGCGTTCGACGCCGGATTCGGATTTTCAAAGAAATAGCCATGCTGCAATGTATATCTGAAGAGCGGCTCCGCGCGAAGCTCGCTGAGATGGGCATCGACGACATCTCCCGCACCACCATACGCCAGTGCTCCATGCTGGGCAGTGCGCTGGAGGCCGATTCGGGAGAGCCGTTTTCGCACCTGGAGTTCGGTGTGCCGGGTATTCCGGCCTGCCCCATCGGCATAGAGGCCCAGAAGAAGGCCCTCGACGCCGGCGTGCCCTCCATTTATCCTTCGGTGCAGGGTATCCCGGACCTCAAGCGGAACGCGGCGCGTTTCGTCAAGGCCTTCATCGACATCGACATCGACCCCAGAGGAATCGTGCCCACGGTGGGCTCCATGCAGGGGAGCATGACCTGCATACTTGAGTGCTCGCAGCTGCAGCCCGGCAAGGACACCATCCTATACATCTGCCCCGGATTCTCGGCCCATGGCCGCCAGCCCGACATACTAGGCATCAAGAACCTCACCTTCGACATCTACGAATACAGGGCGGAGAAGCTGAGGGACAAGCTGGAGTCGTACTTCAAGCAGGGCAACATAGCCGCCATACTCTACTCCAATCCCAACAATCCGGCATGGATATGCCTGACCGAGGAGGAGCTGCAGATAATCGGAGAGCTGGCCAGCAAATACGACGTGATAGTGCTGGAAGACATGGCCTACCTGTGCATGGACTTCCGCAAGGACATGTCCGTGCCCTTCGAGCCCCCGTTCCAGAGCACCGTGGCAAGGTATACCGACAATTACATCATCCTGCTGTCGGGTTCCAAGATATTCAGCTACGCCGGAGAACGCATCGCCGTGGTGTGCATCTCCGACAAGCTCTACAGGCGCGAGTATCCGGAGCTCAAGAAGAAGTGGAGCATCGCCGGCTTCGGCGACAACTTCATCCTCAACTACCTGTACGTGAACACTTCAGGCGTGTCGCACTCGGCCCAGTACGCCCTGTCCGCCATGTTCGAGGCGTCCGTGGACGGCAGGTACAACTTCGTGAAAGAGCTTCGGAACTATGGCCTCCGGGCCCACCGCTCGCGCAAGATATTCGATGCCAACGGCTTCCACCTGGTGTACGACAAGGACATGGAGCAGACCATCAGCGACGGCTTCTTCTACACCGTGGGCTACAAGGACCTGAACAACCGCGAGCTGCTGGAGGCGCTGCTCCGCTGCGGTGTGATCGCAATACCTCTGAACACCACCGGAAGCGGACAGAGCGGCATCAGGGTGTGCGTTTCGCGCCTGCTCAGCGACGACGACTTCCGCCTGCTGGACGAGCATCTGCAAGTGTTTGTAAAACTGGTAAACGAATGAAATACGTAACTGCCGACGAAGCCGTCAAACTCGTAAGGAGCGGCGATACTGTATGCTGCCAGGGCGGCGCTTCCGTGCCGGTGCTCCTGCAGGAGGCCCTCGCGAGGCGCCATGCCGAGCTTCGCGACGTCACCATCACCTCCGGATTCAACGTGCACAAGGAACCGGCGCCTTTCTGTAAGCCTGAATACAAGGACTCGTTCCTCGTGAACAGCATATTTATCAGCGCCGACCAGCGCGCCCACGTTGCCGCCGGCTACGGATCCATGACCCCGCTCTTCCTGGGCGAGGTGCCAGGAATGTTCCGCCGCGGCGAGTTCCCGGTCGACGTGGCCTTCATCACCTGCTCTCTGCCGGACGAGAACGGATACTGCAGCTTCGGCATCTCCGCCGACATTGCGGTAGCCGCCGCCGAAGTGGCCCGCGTGGTCATCGCCGAAGTGAGTCCAAACATCCCGTACCTGTACGGCGAGTGCCTGATCCACGAGAGCAAGATCACCGCCGCGGTGCTGTGCGACGTGGCTCCAGTGGCCATGACCTTCGGGGAGCCGACTCCGGTCGAGGCCGCCATCGGCGCCAACGTGGCGTCGGAAATCCCCGACGGAGCATGCCTCCAGATAGGCGTGGGAGGCATTCCCAACGCCGTGCTCAACGGCATCAAGCACCACAAGCACCTGGGCCTGCACACCGAGGCCATGACCGACGGGGTGATACGCCTGATGAAGGAGGGCGTCATCGACAATTCGCTCAAGAAAGTGCACCCCGGCGTGAGCGTGGCGGCGCTGGCCATAGGTTCGAAGGAGATGTACGAGTACATCGACCACAACCACACGATGGAGTTCTTCGACGTGGCCTATACCAACGACCCCTTCCTGATTGCCCAGAACCCGAAGGCATGCGCCATCAATTCGGCGATCGAGATTGACCTGACCGGCCAGATATGCGCCGATTCAATAGGCCCGATGATTTTCTCCAGCGTGGGCGGCCAGCACGACTTCATGTATGGCTGCTCGCTGGCCGAGGGCGGCCGCACCTTCATAGCCATGCCTTCGCGTACGGCCAAGGGAAAAGGCAAGATTGTGCCGACACTCACTCCCGGGGCGGGTGTCGTTACCACCCGTTTCCAGACTCAGTACGTTGCTACCGAGTACGGGATTGTGTATCTGCACAATCTCAATCTTGCCCAGAGGGCCAAAGCGCTCATCTCAATAGCCCATCCCGACGACCGGGAAGCCCTCGAGCGGGCTGCTTGTGAGCGCTTCGGCTATAGTTTCCTCCGGCTGCGCTAGACCTCCTTGATAATATCCATACCCATCCTGATGGCGTCTTCGTTCATCGGGATGAGGTGATGGTGGCGTTCGGGGAGGGTCTTGCGCAAGGCTTTCAGCACGCTCTCAACCGAGACGATGGGGTGGATCTTCAGCAGGCCGCCGAGGATCATCATGTTGAAAACCTTTATCATGTTCATTTCCGCCGCCTTGTCCATCGCGTCTATCCTGTACACGTGGATGTCCTTGCGGGTGGGGGGAGTGTTGATGCCGTATCCGTCGTAGATGAGGCTGCCGCCGGGCTTAACCTTGCTCTCGAACTTTTCGAGCGAGGGCTGGTTGAGTACGATGGCGGTGTCGTATGAACTGAGGATGGGGGAAGATACGGGCTCGTCGCTGACGATCACGGTCACGTTGGCCGTGCCGCCGCGCTGCTCGGGGCCGTATGCGGGCATCCAGGTAACTTCCTTGTCTTCCATCAGGCCGGAATAGGCGAGGATCTTGCCCATGGAGAGGACTCCCTGTCCTCCGAATCCGGATATAATGATTTCGTGTGTCATAGCTTATTCTTTACCTTTGTCCTTGAGGTCCCCCAGCGGGTAGAACGGGACCATGTTCTCTTCCATCCACTTGTTGGCCTTGTCGGGGCTCATGCGCCAGTTGGTGTTGCAGGTGGATACGATTTCGACCAGATTGGAGCCCTTGCCCTGCATGGAGTACTCGAACGCCTTGCGAAGGGCCTTCTTGGCCTTGACGATGGAGGCCACGTTCTGCACGCTCTGGCGGGTAACGTAGCAGGTGCCTTCGAGCTGTGCGGCTATATCCGCCATCTTGAGGGGGTATCCGTGGAGCTTGGGATCGCGGCCGTAGGGGCAGGTGACGGTCTTCATGCCGAGGAGCGTGGTGGGAGCCATCTGTCCGCCGGTCATGCCGTAAATGGCGTTGTTGATGAAGATGATGGTGATGTTCTCACCGCGGTTGAGGGCGTGGATGGTCTCCGCCGTGCCTATGCAGGCGAGGTCGCCGTCGCCCTGGTAGGTGAACACCAGGCGGTCGGGCCACAGGCGCTTCACTGCGCTGGCGAGTGCCGGGGCGCGGCCGTGGGCGGCTTCCTGCCAGTCCACGTCGATGTATTTGTATGCGAACACCGCACATCCCACGGGGGAGATGGCGACGGTCTTCTCGGTCATGCCCATCTCGGCGACGACCTCGGCCACGAGCTTGTGGACTACGCCATGGCTGCAGCCGGGGCAATAGTGCATGGGAACGTCGTTGAGCAGTTCCGGCTTCTTGTATACCAGGTTTTCTTTCTGGATTATTTCTTCTCTAGTCATAAGGCGTAGCACATTAACGGGTCATTTTCTTGATTTCTTCCACAACCTCTTCCGGCTCGGGGATGATACCGCCGAGGCGGCCGTACCACTTCACGGGCACGTTGCATTCCACGGCCAGGCGGATGTCTTCCACCATCTGGCCTGCGTTGATTTCCAGGGAGAGGATGCCCTTGACCTTCTTGCCGAGTTCCGCGATTCTCTTCGTGGGGAAGGGCCAGAGGGTTATCGGGCGCAGGAGGCCGACCTTGATGCCCTGCTCGCGTGCGATCGCGATGACTTTCTTGGCAATGCGGGCCGCGCTTCCGAAGGCTACGATCAGGTACTCCGCGTCTTCGGTCATGTAGTCCTCGTAACGGACTTCCTTCTCCTCGATCACGCGGTACTTGGCCTGGATGCGGAGGTTGTTCTGCTCCATCTCCTCGGAGCGGAGCTCCAGCGACGTGATGACGTTGGGCTTGCGCATGCCGATGCGGCCGGTGGTGGCCCAGGGGCACTCGCGGGCTATCTCCTCTTCAGTCCTGCGGGGTTTGAAAGGAGGGAGCACCACCTTCTCCATCATCTGTCCGATGGCGCCGTCGCTCAGGATCATGGCCGGGTTGCGGTAACGGAAGGCCAGCTCGAAGGCGAGGTCGACGAAATCGGCCATCTCCTGCACCGACGCGGGAGCGAGGGTGATGAGCCTGTAGTCGCCGTGGCCGCCGCCCTTGACGGTCTGGAAGTAGTCGGCCTGGCTGGGCTGGATGGTTCCCAGGCCGGGGCCGCCGCGTGACACGTTGACGATGAGCGCAGGCAGCTCGGCGCCCGCCATGTAGGAGATACCCTCCTGCATGAGGCTTATGCCGGGGCTGGAAGACGAGGTCATGACTTTCTTGCCGCTTCCGGCGCCGCCGTAGACCATGTTGATGGATGCCACTTCACTCTCGGCCTGCAGCACCACCATGCCGGTGGTCTCCCAGGGCTTTTCCGCCGCGAGGGTTTCGAGCACCTCGGACTGGGGAGTGATAGGGTAGCCGAAATAGCCGTCGCATCCGCAGCGGATGGCGGCGTGTGCAATGGCCTCATTGCCTTTCATTAAGGTGACTTCTTTCTCTGCCATGACTATTCCTCCTTTTTGCGATAAACGGTGATACATCCGTCCGGGCAGACTATTGCGCAGGACGTACATCCGGTGCAGGTGTCTTCCAGTACGGTTTCTGCATAGTTGTAGCCCTTCTGGTTCACGTTCTTGGTGGTGAGGGCCAGGACTTTCAGCGGACAGGCGACCACGCAAAGGCCGCAGCCTTTGCAGCGTTCGACATCCACGACAGTCGCTCCTTTCATTTTTGCCATATTGGTAGTGTTTATTGGTTGTACATATCTTTGTTATAGAAATCCAGGATCTCGTTGGCTATGTCCAGGGCCTGCTTTGCCGGGCTTTCGGGATTGATGGCCAGGGCTTCGAGGTAATTGTTCATTGCCATCTGCCAGTTACCTTTTTTGCGCCAGGCGTTGCCTAGCAGGTAGTACAGCGAGTCGTCCATCGGACCTCCCGTGGAACGGTAGCTGTCCATCAGGGAGATGGCTTCGTCGGCTTCGTTGGCGTCAAGAAGCGTTTTGATCCTGTCTTTCATTCCTGGGGAGGATTGACGAACATGCACCAGCCGTAGGTGTCTTCTTCGGTGCCTCTCTGGATGCCCACCAAGCGGTTATACAGCTTCTCGCTAATGGGCCCGCAGGTGTCGGGGTACTTGTACTCGCGGGTGATGGTTCCGCTCTCAAGGGTCACTTTGTCGTCGATTCTGCAGATGGGGGTGATAACCACGGCGGTGCCGCAGGAGTTGACTTCCTCGAAGGTCTCCAGCTCGTCGATGAAGATGGTGCGGCGCTCAACCTTGAGGTCGAATTCCTGCGCCACCTTGCGGAGCGATTTGTTGGTGATGGACGGAAGTACGCTGGGCGAATTGGGGGTGATATAGCATCCGTGCTTGATGGCGAAGAAGTTGGAGGATCCGAACTCCTCGATGTGCGAATGGGTTGCGCTGTCGAGGAACAGGAGCTCGCGGTAGCCCATCTTGTGGGCGAGGTTGTAGGCGTGGAGCGACTGGGCGTAGTTGGCTCCCAGCTTGTAGCCGCCGGAGCCGTAGGTGGCGGCCCTGTCGTAGTTGCGCGACAGGACGGCGGTGCCGGGGGTGAGGCTCTTGCCTCCGCCGTAAGTGCCGACGGCCGATGCCATCACGGCGAACATCACGTCATTGGCGGACTTGATGCCAAGCTGGGGGTTGATGCCGAAGAGCACGGGTCTCAGATAAAGGGAAGCGCCGCTCTCGTAGGAGGGAAT
>JAEEGL012614794.1_pt1 | contig 43063 bp, 35 predicted proteins | sample 9134231 | NCBI WGS metagenome assembly JAEEGL01 (sample SAMN16246548, study PRJNA631951) | gut metagenome | biome: gut microbiome; feature: rumen; material: fiber-attached | host: Bos | place: Iran: Karaj | collected 2018-10 | reverse complement strand
GCCGCGGCCCCAGTAAGACGGAAACGGATGTAACACATGATATTCCGGAACGTCATCCGCTCTGAAACATTCGTGGCGTAGGCAACTGACACGTTCAATCCTTCTTCGATCCCGCCGGCGACCGCTTTCTGCTGAGAAGGGATGGACGCGATCACCACCGGGTTGCCATCGGCGCTGATAGCCCCGTCCTTGATACTGATGACACCGTGTGCCTTGGTGTCAGGATAGATGCAGAAATAGGGCCCCTCCCAGGGGACATATCCCTTGAAGGCAGCAACCGGACCTGAATCATTTGTTTGGAGTGTTGTACCAGAATAGGAATTGGCCCCCGTCTGAACATAAATACTGAAGCCGTCACCACGAGTCCAGAGGACGGAAACATTCGTGCCTTCCTCATTCATGGACAGGGAAGTCCGGGTCGGGGTTGTTTTCTCAAATCCGGCAATAATGGTTTGTTCTGTCTCCTCCGGCTCTGGTTCTTGGCTCTGTACTGCTTCTTGGGTACAGGAAAGGGCCGTCGAGAGAACAAGCGCGATCAAGGTGTACGGAATGAAATTTCTTTTCATAAGGGCAGTCAGGTTAGAAACTCCATTCATCATCTTCTTCGTCTCTCCGTTTCGCGGAGAACGGGTTGATCGGAACGACCGGCAAATCTTCGTTGCTGGCGTCCAAAAATGCATTCTCCGGCTGAAAAGCCCAAAGGGTGATCGCCGGAGAATGATAGGAGTGGGTAGGGTCGGGTCGGGACATCAGAAGCAGAGTTTGATCCCCAGTCCGACATTGGCGTAGAAAATGCGCGGCTGCGGGAGCGCATTGACAAAGGGCCTGTAATCCAGGGAGAAAGCCAGCGGGAGGCTGTACAACTTATACTCCAGCCCGACGACGCCGACGGCACCCAGGGCGATTTGCCCGTAATTGTTACTGTCTTCCTTGGACATGGTCGCTGCTCCAAGATGGGCACCGAAACCGAAGTAGAAGAGAAAGCCGTCGTCGAAAACCGGCTTGTTCCACTCATAGAGTGCCGAAAAGACCGTTGCCCGGATCATGCGGTCCTTGGGGTATTGGTAGTTGAAAGTAAACTCCAAGGCGTTGTAGTCACTGAGGATGTGCTTGAAGGTCACACCGGAATCATCGACTCCGCCGCGGATTCCAAAGGCCCAATTGTAATCTTGCGCCTTGGCACCCAGGCAAACCAGGCAGAGCAGGAGGATCGTCAAAAACTTTTTCATGATCGTATGTCGTTTGTTTCTATGCAATACACAAAGATACATTATTTTTCCAAAAAAGATGCGACTGAGCGCGCACAAGTCCAGCCCATGGTCCATGCGGCTTGGAGGTTGAAGCCGCCCGTGACGGCGTCCACGTCCAGTACTTCGCCGGCCAGGAACAGCTCTGGATGGGCCTTGCAGGCCAAAGTGGCCGTGTCCAGGGCTTCCAGGGATACGCCGCCGCAGGTGACAAACTCTTCTTTGAACGCCGCTCGCCCGCAACTCTGATAGGGATCTTGACAGAGTGTGGCGACGAGGCGGTTGCAGCCTTTGCTGCCGATCTCGGCCCAGCGGATGTCGTTGCGCAAACCGCTGCGCTCCACCAGGAAGGTCCAGAGCCGGGCACTCAGCCCGGACAGCGGCGTGTTGACGGCCATCTTGTGCGGGTTGGAAGCCGCTGCCTCTGCAAGTTCCTGCCGGACTTGCTGTTCCGTGTCGCCGGTCCAGTTGACTAGGAGCGCAGTTTGGTAGTTGCAGTCGGCCAGATAGCGGGCAGCGTAGGAGGAAAGGCGAAGCGTGGCCGGGCCGCCGATGCCCCAGTCAGTCAGCAGTAGGGGAGCGGAGGCTTTGAAGGCCGTTCCGGGGATCGAGAGGGTGGCATGAGGGGCCACCGTTCCCATCAGGGATTTCAAGCCGGGATCGTTGATCTTGAGCGTGAAAAGCGAAGGAACGGGCGCCACGATCGGTAGATCCAGTGGAGAGAGGAAGTCCAATCCTGCGCGCTTCGGGCTGCCGCCAGTCGTGACGACGACAGCGTCGAAATCGGCCAGGATGGGTCTCAGGTCAGTGATGCGCTGGTTGCAGCATAATTGCACGCCGGTCTCTTGCAGGCGCCGCAGCAGCATACGCACGATCTGCATGGCATCGCTGGATGCCGGGAAGATACGGCCTCCGTCTTCTTCGGTCAGACGGATGCCTTCCGTTTCAAACCAACGCCGTGTCTGTTCCGGCCCGAAACTGCGGAAGAGGCGCTTCATCAGGGCATGCCCGCGCGGATAGACGGCGCGCAGGTCCTGGACGGAGGCGAATGTGTTGGTCAGGTTGCAACGACCGCCGCCGGTGATCGCGACTTTGGCAAGAGGCCGGGGACCAGCCTCAAACAAGATGACGTCAACGCCAGGCGCCCTGCGTTTCAACTCGATCGCGCAGAGACAACCGGCGGCTCCGGCACCGATGATCGCTACCCGCAGCTTATTCGGAAGGGGGCTCTGACTCCGATTCATATCTCAAAAATAGCGAAAAATTCAGAATCATTGCGACCTGTTTCGAAGGGATGCCAAACTCAAACCAAGCAGGGTGATCAGCGCGTTGATCAGCAACAATTCATAACCGATCTCAAAGCCGAACCATCGCGGGGCATTGTGGGCGAGGAGCAAGCAAAGCAGGGGAGAGGCGAGATTGATCACCGGGATCCAGGACTCTCGGGGCCGTACTCGGGTCAGGATGCCGAAAGCATACAGGCCCAAAAGGGGTCCGTATGTGTAACTGGCGACGACATAGACGGCATTGATGACACTGCCGCTGCCGATGGCGCGGAAAGCATAGATCAAGGCGACCATCACGGCGCAGACGCCGGCGTGGATGAGGTGCCGGGTGTGCGTCAGTTTGTCGTCCGACTGCTTCCGATCAGCTCCAAGCAGATCGACGGTGATGGAAGTTGTCAAGGCTGTGACGGCCGATCCGGCGCTGCTCAGCGCAGCACTCAGCAAGCCGATCAAGAATACGACCGTGACGGCGGACGGCAGATAACGCAGCCCGGTCGCCGGGTTTACACCGGTGGCCAGGACTGGGTATAGTTCGTCGGCCTTCAGCCCATTCTGTAATATGCCGGATGCGTTGCACAGCCCGACATGGGCACCGTAACGATAAAGCAGGATGCCCAGGCAGAGGAAGAGCAAATTGACCGGAATGAAACTGAATCCGTAGCTGAGAACGTTTTTTCGGGATTCGCGTAAGTTCCTGCAGGACAGGTTTTTCTGCATCATATCCTGATCGAGTCCTGTCATTGCGATAGTGGTGAAAGCACCGGCAAGGAACTGCTTCCAGAAATACTTCTTGTCGCTCGGGTCGTCGAAGAACCAGATCCGGGACATCGGGCTGTCGGAGAGGGTTGAACACATGCCTTTAAAATCCAGCCCGAGAGCCTGGCACACAAAGACGATGCTCAAGACCACGGCGGCGATCAGGCATAGGGTCTGGACCATATCCACCCAGACCAGGGTCTTGACTCCTCCCCGGAAAGTGTAGAGCCAGACAATCAGCATGGTCAGCAGGATATTGACCAGGAAAGGCACGCCGAGCGGGCCGAAGACAATGACCTGTAAGACAATGGCTGTCAAATACATGCGCACTCCGCATCCTAGAAACTTGGAGAGGAGGAAGAAAGCGGCTCCCGTGGTCCGGCTTTTTGGGCCGAAGCGCTTGGACAGGTATCCGTAGATGCTGAAACTGTCCATCCGGTAGTAGAGGGGAAGCAAGATGTAAGCGATGGCAATGTAACCGGCAAAAAAGCCCAGCACCATCTGCAGGTAGGACATCTGGCTGGCCGCGACGTAGCCCGGCACGGAAATGAAGGTCACGCCGGAGATGGAAGTGCCGACCATCGAGATGGCGACTACCGGCCAGGGTGACTTCCGCTCTCCCGTGAAAAAGGCACGGTTGCTTTCCTTTCTGTGTGTTTTCATCATTCGCGCTTGCGGGAGACAAAGTTATTTAAAAAAATGCTATCTTTGAAATTGATCCAATCTTTTAGGACCGATGCCGATACTTGAAAAAATAGTCGTTCAGGACTTCCGCAATATTGCGCTCCAGGAGCTGGAGTTCTCTCCGAATGTCAACTGCATCTGGGGCAACAACGGGGAAGGGAAGACCAACCTGATGGATGCGATCTATTATCTGTCGATGACAAAGAGTGCGTTCTCATCGGTGGATCGCTTCAACTTCCGCTATGGTTGCGACAGTTTTTCGCTGGCTGGCACCTATCTGATGCCGACTGGGCTGCGGTCCCGTTTTTCCATCCAGGTCTCGTCCGGCGGGGAGAAGAAGCTCCGGCGCGACGATAAGCCCTATCCGAAGATTTCGGACCACATCGGCGTACTTCCGGTAGTGATGGTTTCTCCCTCGGACAATGCCCTGGTCAGCGAGTCCGCGGATGAGCGCCGGCGCTTTGTCAATTCCGTGCTTTCCCAGCTGGACCGGGAGTATCTGTCCCTTATGCAGCAGTACAACCGGCTGCTGCTCCAGCGCAACCGCCTGCTCAAAGATGGGATGGCGGATGAAGGGTTGCTGTCGGCCTTCGATGCGCGGCTCTCATCCCTCGCCGGGCCTTTGTATGAGCGGCGGGAAGCTTTTGTCCGTCAGTTGGTTCCGGTCGTTCAAACGTACTATGAAAAAGTCTCCGGCGGCCGCGAGTCAGTATCCATTGACTATCGCTCCGACCTGGCGAAGGGGGATCTGGAAGCCTTGCTGGCTGCCTCCCGCGAAAAGGATCGGATGCTGAAATATACGACGGCCGGCCTGCAGCGGGATGACTTCCATTTCAAGATGAATGGCTATCCCATCCGGAAGTGCGGCTCACAGGGGCAGCAGAAATCCTTCCTGGTTTCGCTGAAATTTGCCCAGTATGAGATCATGCGGGAGCGGTACGGTTACCCGCCGTCCTTGTTGCTGGATGATTTGTTTGACAAGTTGGATATGAACCGGGTCTCGAATTTGCTGAAGATGGTGGCGGGCAACGATTTCGGCCAGATCTTCCTGACAGATACGGACAAGGGTCGGATCCGCGGGATCGTGGATGATATCACATCGGACAGCGCGTATTTTGATACGGCGGCGGGCGTATTTACCAGACAGTGAGATGGATAGATACAGGAGTGGCATAAGCAGAAAGGATCCTGTCGGGATGGAAGAGCTGGTGCACGACTTCATCCGCTCGATGAAGTTGTCTGCCGGGCTGAACACCCGCCGGATCTTCGCGGCCTGGGATGAGGCTTCCGGCGCGGCCCGCTTTACCTTGCGCCGCTATTTCCGGGACGGGAAACTGACCGTCACGCTCAACTCTTCGATGGTGCGGGGCCAGCTGATGTTGCAGCGAGCCGCCCTGGTGGAGCGGATGAACGAGATCCTGCGGGAGGACGAACTGTTCCAGAAAGATGATCCGCGGGTCCGGTACGTCGAAGAACTGATACTGAAATGAACCATGAAATTTGTCGTCGATAAAACCATTCCTTTCATTGAGAACCTTTTCGAGCCCTATGCCGAAGTGGTTTATCTCGAAGGCAAGGACATTACCTCCGAGGATGTCCGGGACGCGGATGCCTTGATCATTCGTACGCGCACGAAATGTAACGCCGATCTGCTGGATGGCTCTTCGGTGCGAATGATTTCTACGGCCAGTATTGGCTCGGACCATATTGATCATGCCTATTGCGACGAGCATGGGATTCACTATGCGTCGGCTTCCGGCTGCAATGCAGTCGGGGTGATGAATTACGTGTTTTCGGCCCTCTATGGCATTGCGGCGCGTAAGTCGATTGATCTGGAAGGAAAGACCATCGGGATCGTTGGTGTCGGCAATACGGGTTCGCGCGTGGCTGCGATGGCCCGGCATATCGGCTTGAGGACGCTGTTGTGCGATCCGCCTCGTGCGGCGGCAGAGGGCCCGGATGCGTTCTGCACCCTTCCGGTCTTGCTGGAGCAGGCCGATGTCGTGACGCTGCATGTGCCGCTGTCGGAACAGACCCGGCGGATGGTGAATGATGAATTCTTTGCGGGAATGAAACCCGGTGCGGTTTTTATCAACACTTCCCGTGGCGAGGTCGTGGATGAGGCGGCGCTGATGCGCGCCATCCCGAAGCTCGGAGCTGTCATCATCGATACTTGGAATAATGAACCTTACGTCAACCTCGATCTGGTGGATCGGGTGGACATCGCGACACCCCATATTGCAGGGTATTCTTATCAGGGCAAGCAGAATGGAACGGCCCTGGCGGTGCGGGCGATCGCCCGTTTCTTCGGGATTGAAGCTTTGTATGAATTCTTCCCGGAGACGCCGCTTGCTGAGTTGGAAGCGATCAAGCTTAACCTGAAGGGAAAGTCCCAGGGACAGATCGCTTCCGTGCTGTCGTATAATTATCCGGTCTTTACGGACGACTTCATGTTCCGGATGAACCCGGCTGGCTTTGAGAACCTGCGGCTCAATTACAGCTATCGTCGGGAGTTTTATGTTGAATAATTAATAACACGAACACTATGAATAAGGTAGAATCTCAAGTCGAACGTTTCAAGAAAGGTTTTCCCTGGCTGGACATCCTCGCGCCGGCAACTCCCAAGCGGGGGATCCGGGTTTTGTCCGAGAAGGATATTGATGCTGCAGTGGCATACGACCCCGCTTTTCCGGTTCGTGGGCGCTGCAAGTTCGTCCCGGCTTCCGGAGCGGCATCGCGGATGTTCAAGGACATCTTTGCCGGGCTGGAGACTTTGAAAAATGGGGAAGATGTGTCGCCGGATTCGGCGCTGGCCAAACTGGCAGCTTCGATCGACAAGTTCGCCTTCTGGACGGAGGCTTTGTTCGGACCGGAAGTGTTGGATTCTGCCGAATATCGTCGCTTGGTGGCGGAGCGGGTCTTGACGGATGCGGGCCTGGGCTATGGCTCCAAGCCGAAGGGCGTGATCCAGTTCCATCGCTATGCTGACGGGGAATGCCGGACGGCGTTTGCCGAGCATCTGGTGGAAGGACAGGCTTATATGCGGGATGAAGACGGGACCGTGCACTTGACGGTGACGATTTCGCCCGAGCATCGTTCTTTGTTTGAGGCGGTTCTCGCTGAGGTCAAGGAGGCTTATGAGTCGCGTTACGGGGTTCGCTATGATGTGCGCTTTACCTACCAGGATCCCGAGACGGATACGGTCGCGGTGGATCTACATAATAAGCCCTTCCTGAAAGAAGACGGGACTCCGCTCTTCCGCCCGGCGGGCCATGGCGCGCTGATCCACAATCTGGACGCGGTGAAGGAAGAACTGATCTCGATCAAGAATATTGACAATGTGTCCGCCGAGCGTTTCTTGCCGTTGACGGCGCGCTTCAAGCGGGCTTTGATGGGGAAATGCCTTGCACTCCGTGATCGGATCTATATGTATCTCAATGAGTTGGATATGCTGACGCTGGAAGGGATCCGAGGATTCGAGTCCTTCCCTTATATCCCGCCCTATAGCGCGCTTCGGGAAGATACTTGCGCGACGCCGGAGTGTCAGTCACTGTGTCAGGAGATCGAGGAGTTCCTCTCGAAGGAGCTTTGCATCGACATGCCCTTGGCGAAGGATTGCCGGTCTCGGGTGGATGCCATCCGGAAAAAACTGAACCGGCCGATCCGGGTGTGCGGGATGGTGCGCAATGAAGGGCAGCCTGGCGGCGGACCTTTCCTGATCAAGGAAGAGGACGGCTCCACTTCACTGCAGATACTGGAGAGTGTGCAGATCAATCCGGACGATCCTTCGGCGGTGGCAAAACTGCAAGCCGCGACCCATTTCAATCCGGTAGACATCGTCTGCTGCGTGTATGATTACAAGGGAGCGAAGTTCCACCTGACCGATTTCGTCGATGAAGAGACCGGTTTCATCAGTCAGAAGAGCTGGCATGGCCGTGAGCTGAAAGCCCTCGAGCTCCCCGGCCTCTGGAACGGCGCCATGAGCGACTGGAACACCCTCTTCGTCGAAGTCCCCGCCGAAACCTTCAGCCCCGTCAAAGTCGTATTAGATCTGCTGAAAGCGCCGCATCAGGCCTAGCGGATGCCATAGCGGCGGAGGATGCGCTGGATGGGCTTTTCGATGCTGCGGGACCAGAGGTAGTAGCCGTAGTCATCGGGGTGGGTGCCATCGACGGACCATTCGTGGGAGCCGTCCGAGGCGGACGGTTTGACATAATAGACGTCGGGGTAGCGGGCGAGGGCTATCTTCATCACACTGTCGGCGACGGCCTTTTTCTCCAGCTCACGGGCGCGTGAGCCTGTATTGAAGTTCCCTTGCTCCCGCGTGATCGTCTGCTGGAAAATGATCGGCACTCCCGGATGCGCAGCCCGGATCTTCTCCAAGAAGGGGAAGAAGCGTTCCCGGATCATCTCGGCGCTGGGGTTCGAGAATTGATCGAAGACAAAGGCGTCGGCTTCCACTTCGGCAAAGATATCCGCAAAGTGAGGCTGTAACTTTCCATTTCCACCACAACCCAGGGACAGGGCCTGCAGGCCGGTGTGACGCTCGAATTGTTTCGGGTAGCTCATCCCCGGACGGCTGGTGCTGCCGCCGTGGGTGAAACTGGATCCACTGAAGACAATACGATGCCGGAAAGGATTCTCCATCGGCTCCAAAACACTATCCGGGGAAACGCCTAACGCACAGGAATAGAGCTCTGTATGGATTGGCAGATAAAGCAGGCATTCATGTAAGGAGCCGTCCATCTCCCGGATGAGATCCGCGGGTTCAACTTCGTCTCCCGGCTTGAAATACACGTTGTCTGCCCAGATCCATTCTTTCCCCTCCCGGATGTAAAGGTCAAATCCGGCCGACGAGATCGTAGTCGTTGAGGCCCCGGAGTAAGAGGGCCGTCGCGTAATCCGCAGTTTGATAAAAGGGGAGTCGGTGCGGAAAGCGACGGCCAGCCCGGCACCACAGCGTACCTGGTTGCTCTCCGAGGGCGTGAAGCCTTTGAAGCGAGTCGTATCCACCCGCCAATACGGATTGGGGGTATCCATCAGTTTCCCGACCATCGTCAATTCGGAAGCCTCGACATACCGGGCCTCTTGGGCGGATAGGGATAGGGCAAGGAAAAGAAAGGGAAGAAGCATTGGAAGGCGGATACGCATGGGATTATCAATTTAAGTGTCTCACAAAAATAGAGTTTTTTCGTATCTTCGCAAATCGTGGCACAGGACAAGGACATACTGCTTGGCTTCATCCGACAAGGACGCCGACTGTCGACCGGACAGCGTGTGCGCCTGACCCTGCTGCTTTGCGGCCCGGCTATCCTGGCTCAGTTGGCTTCGGTTCTGCTCCAGTTCATCGATGCTTCGATGGTGGGTAGCCTGGGGGCTGGTCCGTCCGCATCCATCGGGCTGGTATCGACTTCCACCTGGCTCTGCGGGGGATTCTGCATGGCGATCGGTCAAGGCTTCTCTGTCCAGGTCGCCCATCGGATCGGTTCCGGCGATTTTGCCCGGGCTCGGCTGATTTTGCGGCAGGGTTTGCTGGTCGTGACGCTCTTCTCCCTGCTTCTTTCGCTGATCGCTTCTTCCATTGCCGGCCCCTTGCCTCGCTGGCTTGGAGGAGAAGCCGCGATCCGGGCAGACGCCTCCGCATATTTCCATATCTATGCCGGCTTTCTGCCGATGATGCAACTGGGCTTTTTCTCCAGCACGATGCTGATGTGCAGCGGGGAAATGAAACTGCCCAGTCTGCTCAATATCCTGATGTGCACCCTGGATGTCATTTTCAACTTTTTGCTGATCTTCCCGACGCGGGAGCTCAACGTGTTGGGAATGTCCTGGACGGTTCTCGGAGCGGGCATGGGCGTCCGGGGCGCGGCGCTGGGGACAGGTATCGCTGAAACGATCACGGCCGGCCTGATGCTGTATTTTCTGCTGGCGCGCAACAAGGAGCTCGCAATCTTCGGCGAGCCCGGCTCTTTCCGGCCCACCCGGGATATTTTGGGCAAGGCTGCCGATATCACTTGGCCCATGTGGATTCGGAATATCGTCATGCAAGGCGCGCACGTGATGAGCACGCTGATCGTGGCCCCGCTCGGTGCCGTTGCGATTGCCGCGAATTCCTTTGCCATCATCGCCGAGAGTTTCTGCTATATGCCCGGGTACGGCATGGGCGATGCTGCCACGACGCTGGTTGGCCAGAGCCTGGGCGCCGGGCGAAAGGATTTGGCCAAGAGTTTTTCGCGGATCACCTTGTACCTGGGCGTCGGGATGATGGTCTCCCTGGCGGTCGTGATGTTCTTCCTGGCCGAGCAGATCATGGGCCTGCTGAGCGTGGATCCGGATGTGGTTGCCTTGGGCGCTCGCTGTTTGCGACTGGAAGCTTTTGCAGAAGCCGGATATGCGGCTTCGATCGTGGCCCATGGAGCCTGTGTGGGTGCCGGTGACACGAAGGTGCCGACGGTGCTCAACCTGGTCAGCGTGTGGGCCGTGCGGATCGTCTTGGCGTTGATCCTGACGCCGAAGTATGGACTGATGGGCTACTGGATTGCGATGTTCATTGAACTGAATGTGCGGGGCGCCCTCTTCATCTGGCGGATCCGCGGAGATAAATGGATGAAAACGAAACTGACGACACAAGAAATATGAAAGTAATTAAGAATCAAGAATTTGGTGGCGAGAGGCCCCTGTATTGTGAGAAGGATCTCTACCTGGAGGATGTCATCATCCATGCCGGAGAATCGGGCCTGAAAGAGACGGCCAACATCGAAGCGTACCACTGTCGTTTCGAAGGAAAATATCCGCTGTGGTGCTGCAATGGCTTCACGGTGCGGGACTGTGTCTTCACGGTCGGCGCCCGTGCCGGGATCTGGTATTCGCAGAACATGTTGATGGAGGACTGCATCGTGGATGCGCCCAAGATGTTCCGGGAGATGGACGGGATGACGCTGCGCCGCGTGATCATCGATTCCGCAGCGGAGACATTCTGGTCCTGCCGGGGCGGGGAATTGGAGGACGTGCGGGCGCTTCGTGCCGACTATATCTTCATGCACTGCAGTGACCTGAAGATCAGTAACTTGAAACTGCAGGGCAACTACTCCTTCCAGTGGGCCCGCAACATCGAGATCCGTGACTCGGACCTGGATACCAAAGATGCCTTTTGGGAGTGCGACAACGTGACGGTCTATGATTCCCGGATTGACGGGGAATTCCTGGGTTGGCATTCTCGCAACCTCCGCCTGGTACGCTGTCATATCGGCGGCAGCCAGCCGCTCTGTTATGCGACGGGCCTGGTTCTGGAGGACTGTACCTTTGCGCCGGATGCCGACCTTTCCTTCGAGTATTCGGATGTCCAGGCGACGGTCAAAGGGCATGTGGTCTCTATCAAGAACCCGCGTTCCGGCTCGATCAAGGTCGGCAGTTGCGGTGAGCTGATCTTGGATCAGAACATCAAAGCCCCGGCGTCCTGCGTGGTAGAAACAGGTTATGACAAATAAGAAGATACAGATGGAATTTGATTTTGAATCGGCGATAGATCGCCGTCACAGCGGTTGTTACAAATGGGACGGACCCTTGCCGGAAGGGGTTGTCCTGACGGAAGAAGAGCGGTCCCGGATGATTCCCCTCTGGGTGGCGGACATGGATTTCAAAGCGGCTCCTTTCATCGTTGAGGCGCTCCGGCGGAGAGTGGAGCATGGTATCTTCGGCTATACCTGCGTCCCGGAGTCGTACTATGAAGCAGTTATCCGCTGGTTCTCGGAGCGGCACGCTTTCCAGATCCGGCGGGAGTGGATGCTCTATACGATTGGCGTCGTGCCGGCGATTTCAGCCGTCCTGAAAGCGCTTTCTGAACCGGGTGGCGGCGTCATTATCCAGACCCCGGTATATAACGCCTTCTTCTCCTGTATCCGCAATTGCGGTTTGCAGGCGGTCGCTTCGCCGCTGATCCGAAAGGATCTTCCGGACGGGCGCTTTACCTATGAGATGGACTTTGAGGACTTGGAACACCGCTGTTCCGATCCCGCTAACCGCATTCTCTTGCTCTGCAACCCTCACAATCCGGCAGGACGCGTGTGGACGGCTTCGGAACTGGCGCGGGTCTCGGAAATCGCCCGCCGTCATGGGACGATCGTGGTTGCTGATGAGATCCATTGTGAACTCGTTCGTCCCGGCAAGCGCTATACGCCTTATGCCTGTGCTTCTGCCGTGGGCCTGGAAGGCGCTGTGCTGCTCAATTCCCCTTCGAAGAGTTTCAATACGGCCGGCCTGCAGATGGCGAATGTCATCTGTCCGGATCCCGCGTGGAAAGCCCGGATCGACCGCGTGATCAATGACTGGGAAATCTGCGAGTCCAATCCTTTCGGTTATCTGGCCCATGAAGCGGCGTACACGCCGGAGGGGGCGCGCTGGCTGGACGAACTGAATACCGTCATCTGGCGCAATTATGCGCTGCTGTGTGAGTCTTTCCAGTCCCAACCGTTCCCGGTCTGCGAACTGGAAGGGACCTATCTAGCCTGGGTGGATACCTCGACACTGGGAATGCCTTCTGCCGCCATCGAGCAGGAACTGTTGCAGCACGAATTGGTCTGGGTCAATGCCGGCCAAATGTATGGGGATGACCGCTTCATCCGGATCAACCTGGCCTGCCCTACGGCCCAGTTCCGGGAAGGGATGGCTCGCGTCGTAAAGGGACTTAAGCGGCTTTGCGCGCGCGCCAGATAAAGAACAGGACCATCGACACCACGAAGGTTCCGACTCCCAGATACGGGATGGTGGAAGCCGGCATGTGGAAGCCGATCTTATCGATGCAAATATAGGTCAGGCAGCTTGCGGTCATGAAGCAGGCCGGGATCAGCGTGATCAGGAACGCCGCCTTTCCCCGCTCACGCGTCAGGAATACCGTGATCGCCCAAAGGGTGAAAACGGAGAGTGTCTGGTTGGCCCAGCCGAAATAGCGCCAGATCGTGTTGAAGCCATTCTCATCTGCGATATTGAACCATAGCAGCAAGGCCGTGATGACAAAGATCGGCAGGCCGATGGCGATCCGTCCGCCGCTTTTCTTCTGGTCGATCTGGAAGGCGTCTGCCACAATCAGCCGCGCGCTGCGCAGAGCCGTGTCTCCGCTGGTGATTGGAGCGGCCACGACGCCGAGCAGGGCCAGGATTCCTCCCAGCATGCCCAGCCAACTCTTGGAGACCGCCGTGACGACCGCGGGCGCAGAGGCGTTGGCCGGCGCTCCCACTTCCGCCGCACCGCCGGCGAAAAAGAAATAGGAAGACACGGCCGCCCAGATCAGGGCTACGACTCCTTCCGTGATCATTGAGCCATAGAAGATCGCGCGTCCCTGTTTTTCATTCCCGATGCAGCGGGCCATCAGCGGAGACTGCGTTGCGTGGAAGCCGCTGATCGCGCCGCAGGCGATCGTGATGAACAGACAGGGGAAGATGCTCTGTCCCGTTACACCGACCGACGGGCCCCGGTTGCCCAGGCCCTGCCAGAACTCAGGGATGGCCGGCCACTTGATGAGCAGGCCTGCGAAGAGCGCCACAGCCATGAAAAGCAGCGAAAACGCAAACAGGGGATAGATCCTGCCAATGATCTTGTCGATCGGCATAAAGGTCGCGATGATGTAATAGACAAAGATGACGGCCACCCAGATCATCATGACGGTCGGTGTGCCACCGGTCATGTTGCCCAGGATGATGGCTGGGCTATAGACGAAAACGGCGCCGACCAGGATCAGCAACAACACCGTGAAGATCAGCATCACCACTTTGGCACCACCACCCAGGTACTGGCCGATAATGTCGGGCAAACCGACACCTCCGTTCCGGACGGAGAGCATACCGGAAAAGTAGTCGTGGACAGCTCCGGCAAAGATGCAGCCGAAAACGATCCAAAGATAAGCGGAAGGGCCGAACTTCGCTCCCATGATCGCCCCGAAGATGGGGCCGGTGCCTGCAATGTTGAGGAATTGGATCATGAAGACCCGCCAGTTGGGCATCTGGATATAATCAACGCCGTCTGCTTTGCTGACAGCGGGCGTCGTCCGGTTGGGATCGGGACCGAAGATGTTCTCTGCGACTTTTCCATAGAGGAGATACCCCAGGATCAGCGCGAAGAGACTGATGAGCAATGAGATCATGGCACGTCTGTGGTTTTGGAAGGGCTAAGGTACGAAAAAGCGCAAAAAATGTGTGCAATCCTCTCTCTTTTTGTTAAATTTGTCTCTGTCGTAAATGATTCGCGATATGAAAAAACTTTTGTTGCTCTCCCTGTTCCTGCTTTTCGCTTTTCTCGCGTATGCCCAGGAGAGTCCGGAATTCCCTAAGCCCAAAAAGATGTATCCCGCACACACGGAGTTCTGGGAGCCACAGCCCGCCGTTGTCACTCCGGGGGATGCGAATACCGCCCCGTCCGACGCCATCGTGCTTTTTGATGGCAAAGGCTTGGAGGAGTGGACCGGCCCCAAAGGTGCTGCTCCCGGCTGGAAGGTGGAAGACGGCGTCTTGACCATCGTGCCCGGCAGCGGGGAAATCATCACGAAACGGCTGTTTCACGACTTCCAGCTGCATATCGAGTGGCGGGAGCCGGTCGGACTGACGGGGGAGAGCCAGGGGCGCGGCAACAGCGGCGTTTATCTCCAGGGCCAGTATGAGATTCAGATTTTGGACAGTTACCAGAATCCTACCTACGTTTCGGGCGGCGCCGGCAGCATTTATAAACAGCATGCCCCGCTGGTCAACGCCATGCGTCCCCAGGGGGAGTGGAATGTCTATGATATCATCTATGAAGCGCCGACGTTCAAGAAGGATGGGACCTATCGCACGTATCCGCATGTGACGGTGCTGCACAACGGGGTCCTCATTCAGAACCACACGGAGATCCTCGGGACGACCGAGTACGTCGGTTTCCCGAAGCAGCGGGAGCATGGGGACGGCCCGATCATGCTCCAGGACCATGGCAACCCGGTCAGTTTCCGGAATATCTGGATTCGTGAATTATAGGCCCGGGTCCTTTGTTTTTTGTGAGTTTTTACTAAATTTGTCCAGACAGAACGCAAACTGTCTTTAACATTAACTAAAACCCTTTCCTTTATGAAAAAGTACATTGCTGAATGTATCGGTACCGCGGTCCTGACCCTGCTCGGTTGCGGTACGGCTGTCTTCCTGGGCTGCGGCACCCCTGCCGGAGTCGTCGGAACGGCGATCGCTTTCGGTCTTGCGGTGGTTGCCATGGCTTACACCATCGGCGGCATCTCCGGTTGCCACATCAACCCGGCCATCACCCTCGGCGTCGTCCTCTCCGGCCGCATGAGTTGGAAGGATGCCTGTGGCTACTGGGTCGGTCAGTTCATCGGCGGTATCGTCGGTGCGGCGATCCTGGCTTGGATCTGCTCCTGCAGCAACTTCACGATGGGTGGCGCCAACGGGCTCGCCGGTGTCAACGGCCCTTGGGCCGGTGTCCTGGTTGAGGTCATCGCCACGTTCATCTTCGTCCTTGTTGTGCTCGGCACCACGGATGCGAAGAAGGGTGCCGGCAACCTTGCCGGTCTGGCCATCGGTCTCTCCCTGATCCTGATCCACCTGGTCTGCATCAACCTGACGGGTACTTCCGTCAACCCGGCCCGTTCCCTCGGTCCCGCCCTCTTCGTCGGCGGCGAGGCTCTTTCGAATGTCTGGGTATTTATCTGCGCTCCGCTGGTAGGCGGCGCCCTCGCGGCCCTCGTTTGGAAATGTGTCGGCTGCGACTGCGAGAAGTAGCATTCGGTTTTGTTTTATAAAAAGCCGGTCCGCAAGACCGGCTTTTTTCTTTCTTGTCCGTTGCAGATATTGGCTAAGTTTCATAAATTTGCAAGGATATGTTGGGAGTCACTTTTGATAGAACGATCGTCATCTCTGCTGTCAGCGTGCGTGACGGCGGCGGATTGGACTTGCTGCGGCAATGCCTGCAGTATCTTTCTCGTCTCTGTGCGGACGGGAAGACCCGTGTCGTGGCTTTTGTCGCGGATCGTTCGCTTTGTGACTATCCCGGGATCGAGTACCGGCCGACTCCCGCACCGAAGCAGATGTACTGGGAGTCCGTGCTGATCTCGGAGCAGGATGACAAGACTATCGATCTCTGGCTATCGTTCTTCGATACGACCCCGCATGTCCAGGCCCGGCGCCAAGCCGTTTTCTGCAGCAATCCTTTCCCTTGGCTGGACCTTCGTCCCCGTGATTGGCTCATGGACCGTTCGGTCCCCAAAGCCGTGTATGCGGCGCGATCTGCCTATCGGAAAAATGTCCGCCAAAACGATTTCCTGGTCGTCCGGCAGGACTTCTTCCGGAAACTGCTGGCCAAACTGGTGCGTTTCCCGGAGGATAAGATCGTCGTGTTCCCGTCTTCCGCTGAGATCACGCCGCCCGAGAAGATCGACATGCCTTCCAAGTCTGCCTATACGTTCATTTGCCCTTCTACGCCGGACTGCTACAAGAATTTTGAAGTGGTATGCGAGGCGGCCCGCCTGCTTGAATTGGAGATCGGGCGTCGCCGGTTCCGGGTCGAGTGCACCATCCGGGGCGAGGACAATAAGTATGGCTGGTGGCTGAAATCCAATTGGGACCATGTGGATTCGGTCCATTTCGCCGGCTGGCAGAGTCCTTCCAAACTCTGGGGCTGGTATCAGGCCGCGGACTGTATGATCTATCCTTCGCGGGTCGAGGCATGGGGGCGCCCGATCTCGGAGTTTGCCACGACGGGCAAGCCGATGCTTCTGGCAGACCTGCCTTATGCCCATGCGACGGCGGCCGGCGCTCCGAAAGTGGCTTTCTTCCCGGCCCATGATGCCGCGGCACTGAAGGAGAAGATGAAGGCCCTCGTGCTGGGTAATGAGTCCGGCTTGTCGATTGCACCCTATCGCCCGATCGATGACCCCAAGGTGTTCGACTGGGCAGAGCTTTTCACGCTCCTTCTCCCTGACCCCGCCTCTTAGCCAAGCAACCCTCTAAACTTATTCTCTTCCATGGCTGGTATCAGTGAATCCTTGAAGTCCGTCCTCGATGCAGTGAAGACTTGGAAATTCTGGAAAGAACTGCTGATCATGACGGCCGGCATGCTCGTGGCTGCCGCAGCCGTTTATTATTTTTTGGTGCCCAGCAAGCTGATCATCGGCAGCATCTCCGGTCTGTCCATCGTGGTCAGTGGCGTCCTGGCTAAACTGGGCCTGGCGGTAAAGGTCTCCACGGTCGTGCTGATCATCAATGCCATCCTGCTGATCCTGGCCTATTTCCTGGTGGGCAAGGAATTCGGGATCAAGACGGTCTATACGGCCATGATCCTGGGACCCCTGATGGATTTTTGGGAGGCGGTTTATCCTTACGAGAAGTTCCTGACAGATCCCGGGCAGACGAGTGTGATGGGGGATGTCTGGTTTGATCTGCTCTGTTTCGTCCTGCTGCTGAGCGCCTCTCAGGCAATCCTGTTCCGGATCAATGCCTCGACCGGAGGCCTGGACATCCTGGCGAAGATCGTCAACAAATACTTCCATTTCGACATCGGCGCTTCGGTGACGGTGGCGGGCGCCGTGATCTGTTGCACGGCATTTGCCATCAATCCTTTCAAGATGGTGGTGATCGGCTTGATCGGCACGTGGATCAACGGGTTGGTCGTGGATTATTTCACCGCTGCGCTCAACAAGCGTAAGCGGGTTTGCGTCGTTTCCAAAGAGCCGGAGAAGATCCGCAACTACATTGTCGAGGAACTTGTCCGCGGTTGCTCTCTCTACGAGGTGACCGGTGGGTATAGCGGCGAAAAGATGACAGAAGTCCAAGTCCTGCTGACACAGGACGAATTCTCGGACTTGATGAGCTTTATCCGTGAAAATGACATCCAGGCCTTTATTACGGCCGGCAATGTCAGTGAAGTTTATGGCCTGTGGTTCCAGCACCGCGGCCATCACGCGCGCTGAACGGAAGAAGGGATTCAGACCAGCGCAAGCGTCTTCTCGACATGCGCGACCACTTGCTCAAATAACGCTTCGTCCTGAGCGACGATATTGATGATGAGGAGCTCTCCGGGGGCTGTCTCAACGCACATCACGCGCATGATCGAGTCATCATCACAAATGACTTCATAGCCAAACGCTTCCTTTCCTTGGAACGGCCAGATCGTGAGCGGATCGACCTCGTCGTCTCCGACGATATCTTCATAAGAATGGAGCGCTTCCTGCTCGGCGTTGGAGCCTTCGGGCATCTCGCCGGCATAGATGTCGATCAAAGCGCGGTCGGACTGCAGTTTGTCGTCCGGGAGGTAGGTCTCCAGGTGGGATAGTTCGATGTCATTGTCCAGGAGGATCTCCGCATGGGATTGCCAGCCTGGAAGCAGTGGAAGTTGAATAGTCGGGTGCATTTTGCAATCTCCTTTTCACAAAAATAGCAAAAATCTTCAGATTAATTGTTATATTAGCAAGACTAAACCAGATAATTATTAACCTCCATACCATGTTAACGAAAGAACAAGGACTTTATGTCGCCCACGGTCCCAACGGGCCGATCTCCCTATGCGGGAAAATGGCCAATCGTCACGGATTGATCGCTGGCGCCACGGGCACCGGTAAGACGGTTACCCTGCAAGTTTTGGCTGAAACCTTCTGTCAGGCAGGCGTACCCTGTTTCATGGCGGATATGAAGGGCGACTTGAGCGGCATCAGCCAGCCCGGCAAGTTGTCCGGCTTCATCCAGAAGCGCCTGCCGGAGTTCGGCCTCGAGGAGCCGCAGTTCCAGAGTTGCCCGGTCCGGTTCTTTGATGTCTATGGAGAGCAGGGGCATCCGATGCGCTCCACGGTTTCGAACATGGGCCCGGATCTGCTGGCCCGACTGCTGGAGCTCAATGAGACCCAGACCGGCGTGCTGAACATCGTGTTCAAGATCGCGGACGACAATGGTCTGCTGCTGATTGACTTGAAGGATCTGCGCGCGATGCTCAATTTCGTGGGCCAGAACGCCTCCGAATATACCACCCAGTACGGGACCGTATCCACGATGTCCGTCGGTGCCATCCAGCGTGCCCTCCTGGCTTTGGAAAGCCAGGGCGCGGAGAAGTTCTTCGGAGAGCCTTCGTTTGACATTTACGACCTCCTCCAGTGCGAGGGAGGCAAGGGCGTGATGAACGTCCTGGCCGCAGACAAACTGATGCTGAAGCCGAAGCTTTATTCGACCTTCCTTCTGTGGCTCTTGTCTGAGTTGTACAGCACGCTTCCGGAAGTCGGCGACATGGATCTGCCGAAGCTGGTCTTCTTCTTCGACGAAGCGCACATGCTCTTTGAGGATACCTCCAAGGCCTTGATATCCAAGATCGAGCAGGTGATCCGCCTGATCCGGTCCAAGGGCGTGGGCATTTATTTCATCACGCAGAGCCCGACCGACATCCCCGAGAATATCCTCGGCCAGCTCGGCAACCGAGTCCAGCATGCCCTGCGGGCTTACACGCCGAAGGATCAGAAGGCTGTCAAAACAGCGGCGGAGACCTTCCGTGCGAATCCTGCATTCGACACTTATGAAGCCATCCTGCAGCTTGAGACGGGCGAAGCCCTGGTCTCTTTCCTGGACGAAAAGGGTGCACCTTCCGTCGTCGAGCGAGCCAAGATCTTGTTCCCGCTGAGCCAGATCGGTGCCATCACGGAGGATCAACGGGCCTTGATCATCAAGCAGTCCCGCCTCTGGGGCCGCTATGACAACCCCATCGATCGGGAGAGTGCTTATGAAATCCTGACGGCAGCCTCGGCGGAGGTCGAGCGTCAGAAGGCGGAAATGGCCGCCCAGAAAGAGGCAGAAAAGCAGGCTGCTGAGCAGGCAAAGGAGCAGGCGAAAGCCGAAAAGGAAGCCGCCAAGGCGGAGAAAGAGGCGCAGAAGAAAGCGAAAAACAGCATAGGCAGCAAGGTGTTGAAGTCTGTCATTACGGCCGTGACCGGCGTCGTGGCCGCTTCGGTGGCGGATACGGTCTCCGGCAAGGTGTCGGGTACTGCCAAGAAGAAGAGTACGACTTCTACGACCAAGAAAGCTGTCCAGAAAGCGACCAAGTCTGCGACCAACACGATCACCCGGGAGCTCACCCGGAGTATTTTGGGCAACCTGATCAAGTAGATGAAGCGCGTGCGTATCGGCTTGCTGCCGAAAATCCTGATCGCGATCGTTGCGGGTATCCTGTGCTCCTTGTTCTTTCCAACTTGGGCGGTACGGGTATTCCTGACCTTCAATTCGATCTTCGGCAATTTCCTGGGGATGTTCATCCCGCTCCTGATCATCGGTCTGATCGCTCCGGCGATTGCGGACTTGGGCAAGGGAGCTGGTAAACTGCTGCTGATCACGATTGCGATCGCCTACACATCCACGATTCTCGCAGGCTTCTTCTCCTATTTCACCTGCCGCTTGACTTATCCCTCCTTGCTGGGGGATTCGGTCCGCGCGTTGGGGAGCATGGATATGTCCAACAGTCTGAAGCCGTTCTTTACGATCGAGATGCCGGCGTTTATCAGTGTGACAACGGCACTGGTATTTGCTTTCCTGCTGGGATTGGGGATGGCCGCTATCCCCGGCAAGAGTTTCAACCAGGTGATGCATGATTTCCGGGAGGTGATCGAAGTGGTGATCGCCAAGTTCATCATTCCGGTCCTGCCGCTCTATATCTTCGGTATCTTCCTCCAGTTGGGAGCCGAAGGCAACGTCGGTCCCGTCCTGGGGACCTTTGCCAAGATTATCGTCATCATTATCGTGATGCATGTGACCGTCCTGTTGCTCCAGTTCCTGGTGGCGGGAGCGGTTGCGCACAAGAATCCGTTCCGCTCCCTGGTGACCATGCTGTCGGCCTATGTGACGGCGTTGGGGACACAGTCTTCTGCTGCGACGATCCCGGTCACGCTTGCTTCGGCCAAGAAGAACGGGGTCAGCGGACCCGTAGCGGACTTTGTCATCCCGCTTTGCGCGACGATCCACATGCCTTGCAGTATCCTCAAGATCACCGCTTGCGCCTATGCGATCTCGCTCGGAATGGGGCTGCCGACGGATCCGGGCTTATATATCGGTTTTGTCATGATGCTGGCGATCACGATGGTTGCGGCACCCGGCGTCCCTGGCGGCGCGATCATGGCCTCCCTTGGCCTGCTTTCCTCCATGCTGGGCTTCGATGCCAACATGCAGGGACTGATGATCGCCCTGTATATCGCCATGGACAGCTTTGGGACGGCAGGCAATGTGACGGGCGACGGCGCGATCGCGCTGATCATGGACCGGATCGCATCCGGATTGAAAGTGAAGATCCCGACGGTACCGTCCGGGGTTGCAGAAGACGTTAAAATGGATCAGAAACATGTCCAGTGAAGTAAGAATCAAGAAAGCGCTTGCCATGGCGCGGGACACGAAAGTGTTTGAAATGGGGGAGGGCTTCCTCTCCCGGGTACCTGCGGTTTTCCAGGATCTCTTCCCGGGCCGCATGGCCATGGTTGTGGCAGATATCAATACCTGGCGGGTTGCCGGGGCAGCCGTTTATCAGCACTTGCTGGAGGCTGGGATCGAGACCGGAGTGTTCATTATCCCCGATCGGGAGTTCCATGCGGAGTGGAAGTATGTCGAGATGGTGGAAGCTGCGGTGAAAGGAGCCGGCGCGGTCGCCGTGGCTGTCGGATCCGGCGTGATCAACGACCTGTGCAAGCTTTCCTCCGCCCATCTGGGCCAGAGCTACGTCTGTGTCCCGACGGCGGCCTCGGTCGATGGTTACTCTTCCTTCGGCGCTTCGATCTCTTTCGAGGGACTGAAGCAGACTTTCGATTGCCCGGCGCCGGTCGCTATCGTGGCGGATACGCAGGTGATCGCAGCAGCTCCGAAACACATGACGGCGGCCGGTTACGCCGATCTGGCGGCCAAGATCCCTGCCGGCGCGGAGTGGATGGTGGCCGATCTTTTCGGGACAGAACCGATCATCCCGGATGCCTGGCATGTCCTCCAGGATGTGCTTGACGAGATGCTTTCGGATCCTGAAGGCGTTGCCGCGGGCGATCCTAAGGCAGTGGCTGCCCTCTTCGAAGGATTGACGCTCAGCGGCTTCGCCATGCAGGCGGCCCGTTCCAGCCGTCCCGCTTCCTGTACGGACCATTTGTTCAGCCATTACTGGGATATGACGCACCATACGTTCCAGGGCAAGTTGCAGTCCCATGGATTCCAGGTGGCGATCGGGACGCTGACGATGTGCGCCTTTTTTGATGCCTTTTGCCAGTTGGATCTGAGTCAGATTGACGTAGAGGCTCGCGTGGCCGCTTGGCCGACGCTCGAGCAGGAGCAGGCTCGGGCGCGGAAGGTGTTCGCGGGCTTTTTCGATCCGGAGCTGGGCTGTCGGGTCATTACGGAGAAATATCAGGGGGCGGAGGATGTCCGTCGCGAGTTGTCAGACTTGAAGGCTTGCTGGCCGGAGTTCCGTGACCGTTGCCGGGCGCAGGTCTATCCTTTTGGAAAGATGAAACGTCTCTTTGAGATCGTCGGTGCCCCTTCGGATCCTTCCCAGATCGGTGTCACGCGGGCGGAACTGAAGGCGCTGGTACCCAAGACGCAGCTGATGCGCTGGCGGATCAACCTGCTGGATCTTGCGCTCCGGGCAGGCATCTTGGATCAGCTGGTCGAGGCCGTTTTCGGTCCGGGCGGCGCCTGGGACTTGAATCAGGAAAAGAGTTTTTAATTATTAATATCGTTTGCTTTATGAAAGAAGAATTGGTTCTGAAAGCGTATGAAATCGCGAAAGAGCGCTACGCCGCATTAGGCGTGGATACGGACAAGGTCCTTGCACAGCTGCAGGATTTCCATCTGTCGATGCATTGCTGGCAGGCGGATGATGTGGCAGGCTTCGAGAGTGCGGGCGATCTGACCGGCGGCATCCAGGCGACTGGTAATTATCCGGGCAAAGCCCGTAACATGGAGGAACTTCGCGCCGACATCCTGAAGGCAAAGAGTTTGATCCCGGGTACGCACCGGCTCAACCTGCATGAGATCTATGGCGATTTCGGCGGAAAGTTTGTCGATCGTAACGAAGTGGAACCCAAACATTTCCAGAGTTGGATCGAGTGGGGTAAGGAGAATGATACGAAGCTGGACTTCAATTCGACGTCTTTCTCTCATCCTAAGAGCGGTAGCCTCTCCCTGGCCAATCCGGACAAGGAGATCCGCGATTTCTGGATCGAGCACACCAAGCGCTGCCGCGCCATCGCCGAGGAGATGGGTAAGGCCCAGGGCGACCCTTGTATCATGAACCTCTGGGTCCATGATGGATGCAAAGAGCAGTCGGTCAACCACTACCTCTATCGTTCCATTTTGAAGGATTCCTTAGATGAGATCTTTGCCAAGAAGTATGACAACATGAAGGACTGCATCGAAGGTAAGTTGTTCGGCATCGGGCTGGAGAGCTTCACGGTGGGTTCCCACGACTTCTACACCGCTTATGCGGCAGCTAACGGCAAGATCCCGACGATCGATACTGGCCACTATCATCCGACGGAGAGCCCGGCCGACAAGGTGTCCGCTTTGCTGAATTTTGTGCCGGAGTTGATGCTGCATGTCAGCCGTCCCGTGCGTTGGGACTCCGACCATGTGACGATCATGGACGATCCGACGCTGGATCTGTTTGCTGAGATCGTCCGCGCCGGTGCCCTGGAGCGGGTCCATTACGGTCTTGATTATTTCGATGGCGCCATCAACCGTATCGGCGCATATGTGATCGGTTCCCGCGCGGCCCAGAAGTGCATGCTGCGGGCGCTGATCGAGCCGACGGCCAAGATCCGGGAGTATGAGCTCAAGGGCGAAATCTTCCAGGTGCTCGCCTTGCTCGAAGAGGCCAAGGTCATGCCTTGGAATGCGGTGTGGGATATGTTCTGCTTGAAGAACAACGTGCCGGTTGGGGATGCTTTCATCCCGGAGATCGAGAAATACGAGCGCGAGGTGCTGTCGAAGCGCTAGAGCCGTTCGAGAATTGCTGGAATGAGGAGCGCCGGGAGGTGCTCCTCTTCCATATAGTGGCTGCCGTTGTAGCAGGTGTAGGAATCCGGGCCGAAGCGGCGTTGCCATTGACGGAGAGAGACGACGCCGGAGCGGCGGTAGTGGTCGTGGCGGCCGAAGAAGGCGTAGGGCGTCGGAGCAGGGCCGCCCGGCTCTTGCGGGCGTCCGACATTCCGGTATGAACCCCAGGCCCTGAGCGTCTCGGGGGTGAAGTCCAAGACTTGGCGCTGGCCTTCGCGGGGCTTGTAGATCCGGTTCAGAAGCCGGTGGATGGCGGGGATGCGGGCTGCACCACGCAGTGCGTACAAGAACTTCGGTGCATTCAGGGCCGGGGAAACCAGCAGCAGGGGAACCGTGACATTCGCAGGCTGCGGGGCTGATGCAAGTCGAAACTGCATTCCCCCGAAGGGGTAAAACTCTCCGCAGCTTCGACTTGCATCAGCCCCGCAGCCGTAAAGCGCCAAGGCATGTACGCCCCCCAAGGACTCGCCGATGACCAACGCCGGCCTCAACTCCTCATACCACGCGCGGATCTGCTCCGCAGCGCGATCCGGATTGAAATCGTACGTTCGCACGACAACCTGTATCTCCGGCTGATGCTCCCTGAACCAGCCGTTCAGGATCGAAGGGATGCGACTGTCCGCTCCGCCTCCCATGCCATGGATATACAGGATCGTCTTCATCGCGGTTCAACAACAGTCATGGTCCGGGCAAGGGACACCGGCTGCCTCCACCTCCAGGGTACTGTGGTCGATCCCATGCTCTTTCAGATGTTCTTTGATCGCCGGGAGCGTCTCGGCCATCGTCGTCGGGTCCTCCAACGCGACGTGGGCTGTCAAGGCGACCTGTGTCGTACTGATCGGCCAGATGTGCAAGTGGTGGACGTCCGCCACGCCCGGCACTTCTTTCATCTCCGAAACGATCTCGTCCGGGTCAATGCTCTCCGGGACGGCATCGATGCTGAGGCGCAGGCTCTCAGACAACAACTCCCAAGTGGAAATCAGGATGATGATGGCGATGATGATGCCGATCACCGGATCGATCCAGTGCCAGCCGGTCAGGGAGATCACTATGCCGGAGATCACCACGCCGACGGAGACCAGGGTGTCGGCCAGCATATGGAGGAAAGCGCCCCGGGTGTTGACATCGTGTTTTTGCTGCTTCATCAGCAACCAGGCGGTGAAGCCATTGACAAGGATGCCGACACCAGCCGTCCAGCTGATGGCACTTCCGTTGACGCTGAAGGAACTGAGATCCAGTAGTTTGTGCACGCTTTCCACCAGGATGACGCCGACGGCAACCAGCAGGATGATGGCGTTGAGCAGGGAGATGAGGACGGAACTCTTGCGGTAGCCATAGGTAAAGCGCTTGGTTGCGTGGCTGGCAGAGAGTCGGAAGGCGATCAGTGCGAGCAAGAGGCTGAATACATCGCTGAGATTATGGCCCGCATCGGAGAGCAGGCCCAGGGAACCGGACCAAATACCGACTCCGGTCTCCACCAGGACGAAGGCCAGATTGAGGACGATGGACAAGATGAAAACCCCGTTCAGGGAGGTCAACTGCTCCGTATGATGGTGGTGATGCTCGTGGCTGTGTGTATGTGCCATTTTGATTTGAATCTGTGTTTAGCAGGGCAAAGTTAGGGGTCCTTCCCCTCTGAGTCAATCGCCAAATGTTGTGATTTTGGCCCGGATTGTTCAAAGATAGGTATTTTTTTACCTATATTTGTAGTCATGGAAGGTTCTTTCTCTCGCTTGACGGTTTTCGTCGTAATTCTTTCTGCTCTTGCGGGATGCAAGATGCATCAGACGGCCACCCGGCCTACCATTCCGCTGGTCGAGCGTGTCATCAATGATACCCAGAGCCCTGAATACAAGTTCCTGTCGCAGTATGATTCCCAGGATCCCCGAGGGGATATCGTGCTGTTGGATGTACCGGAGCGTTGCTTTTATCTCAGCGAGTGTCTGCTCTCTTGCGATGATCGCGACAACGTCGATGCCTTGCCGTCTCCGGACCTGCTCCCGGACTTTGCCGGGGAACGGATCACGACCCTGATCGATCTGTTGTATCCGCCCTATCATGGATTTGTGGCAGCGGATAATACGGCCGCTTTGCGGGAGATCACTGTCCGGGCGGCGTTGAGTGCCGTGGATACGGCCTGCTGCCTGGGTCCGTTCGATCATGAGAAACGTTCCGTCAAGCCCTCGGCCAAACTGCTGCTGATCTCTTCTCCTTACCTGGCGGCTTTCGGTGGCTTTGACGTCGATACCCTGTTCCGTTCGACGGGGGCGCTCGCGCCGGTCATTTCCGTGCCGGAGCAGATGATTTGCCAGGTGATGGATCGTCATGAGGGGGCCGTCAATATCGGCGTCCTGTCGGACAGCCTGACCGCCAGTTCCGGTGCCTACCAGGCTGTATTTAAAGAGTTGGCCCTCAAGCGGGGCGATACCTATTCGACGGTCTTTCCCTTTTATGTCCCGGAAGGAGCGTTCCCCGATTCTGCCGCTGTGGCGCCTGCTGAAAAACCGGTCGATCTTTTCAAAAGCATCCTGAACCAGTATTCCCGTTCCGGGAAGGCCCAGGCGCTGACGACCCTGATCGTGGATGATTTCAGGGTGGATGTGGATTCGCTGCGTGCTTCTTATGCCCGGATCCTGGCGATGCCCTCTGAAGAGAATGCCTTTTACCGGAAAATGTTGTCTAAGGGTTTTGAGTTTGTTTCGGTTTCCCGCTTTGTCACGGACGCCTGCTTCCAATACCTGCGGGACCACAACCTCTTTACGCACAATATCGCCTATCCGATCGCTTCTGCTTATATCACTTCTCCGGAGTCTAAGGGATATCTGTTGATGGATTTTGATGTCAACGCATTACCGCCTGAGATGGTGGAAAGATTGCAGGTCTTGGCTCCGGGAACTTATAAAATGTATGTTCAAGATCAGTATCACGCCAGAGGAAATTGAATCGTTGGAGATGAGCTCGTTCCCCGGCGAGATCATCGTGGTGGATCACCAGGGGTTGGGATTTTACCGGGCGCTGGAGTATCTCCGGCACCAGAAAGTGCTGGGATTCGATACCGAGTCCCGTCCCAATTTCTCTCCGCAGCACCATCATTACGGGGTGGCTCTCTTGCAATTGTCGGGTCCCAATAAAGCTTACTTGTTCCGGATCAAGAAGCTGAGCCAATATAAGCGTCTTTTCAAGATCCTGTCTTCGGAAGGGATTGTCAAAGTGGGAGCGGCCGTCAATGATGATATCCACGGCTTGCAGCGGTATTGTGATTTCAAACCGAAAGGGTTTGTTGACCTGCAGAAGGTCGTCTGGGAGTATGGGATCCGGGATAAGAGTGTCAAGAAGATGGCGGCCAATATCCTGGGCATCCGGATCTCCAAGACGCAGCAGTTGTCCAATTGGGAAGCTGATACCCTGTCGGAGTCCCAGAAGAAATACGCTGCCACGGACGCTTGGGTGTGCCGGGAGATGTACCTGAAACTGATGGCCTCCGAGAAGCACCCGCTGACTCCGGAGCAACTTGCTCCCAATCCGCCGCATAACGAAGATAAACCGGCCAAGCCATGAACAAAATCTATTTGAAAAAGGGACGGGAGGAGTCTCTCCTGCGTTTCCATCCCTGGGTGTTTTCCGGTGCCATTTCGCAGGTGGTCGGCCATCCCGCTGAGGGTGATTTGGTCACCGTATATGCTTCGGACGGCTCCTTGCTGGGCTGCGGTCACTACCAGATCGGATCAATCGCTGTCCGGATGCTGGGCTTCGGCTGTGACCATCTGGCAGAGGACTTCTGGGAGGAGATGATTGCAGCAGCCCTTCGCGTGCGAGAGGCTGCCGGGTTGACGGACAATCCGATGACCAATTGCTACCGCCTGGTTCATGGCGAGGGCGATGGCCTGCCGGGCTTGATCGTGGACTGGTACGATGGTGTCTGTGTGATGCAGGCCCATTCGGCGGGCATGTTCCGCGCCAAGAAGCAGATCTGCGACGCCTTGCTCTCGGTTTTCGGGGATCGCCTGAAAGCGGTCTATGACAAGAGTTCCGGGACGGCTCCCTTCAAGGCTGGATTGGATCTGGTGGATGGGTACCTATATCGGCAGGAGGGCTTCCAGGACGACGAACAGACCGTCCTCGAAAACGGCAATCGTTTCATCGTCAATTGGACGGAAGGTCAGAAGACCGGCTTCTTCCTGGATCAGCGGGACAACCGGGCGGCTGTCGGTCGCTATGCGGCTGGACGCCGCGTTTTGAACTTGTTCTGCTATACCGGCGGTTTTTCTATTTATGCGCTCGCTGCCGGCGCGGAGAGCGTCGATTCCGTGGACAGTTCGGCGAAGGCCATGATGCTGGTGGACCGAAATGTGGCCCTGGCCGGCGCGACAGCCCGCCACCACAGTTATTGCTGCGACGCGATCGATTTCCTGAAAGAGGCGCCGGAAGACAAATATGATCTGATCATAGTGGACCCGCCGGCATTTGCCAAGCATCGCGGCGCCCTGGACAATGCACTCCGGGCCTACCGGCGCCTGAATGCCGCCGCGATCTCCAAAGTGGCTCCGGGCGGGCTGGTGTTCACCTTCAGCTGCTCGCAAGCCGTCGATAAGGAAGCGTTTTCGCTGGCTGTGTTCTCGGCCGCGGCGCAGACCGGGCGCCATGTGCGCATCCTGGATCGCATGAACCAGCCGGCAGACCATAGCGTCAGTATCTACCATCCGGAAGGGGAGTACTTGAAAGGTCTTCTTCTCTATGTGGAATGATTTTTTGCCTTCCGGTGTATTGCACTTTCAAAAAAGTTCAATAAATTAGTACGTTCGAACGATTACGAACAACACAACTTTCAAATACTTAAGTATCATGAAAAAATTAGTTTCAATTTTTCTCTGCGCGTCCATGATCGTCATGATCCCCGGATGCTCCACGATGTCCAAACTCGCGGAAGGTACGCTCGTCGGTAGCGGTGTCGGTGCAACCGTAGGTGCTGCTGCCGGTGCGATTGCCGGTAAGGATGCCAAGAGCACGGCGATCGGTGCTGCGATCGGTACAGCCGTCGGCGCCGGTGTCGGTGCGCTCATCGGTAAGAAGATGGACAAGAAGGCTGAAGAACTCGCCGCGATCGAGGCTGCCAAGGTCGAGACCGTCGAGGATGCCAACGGCCTCGAGGCCATCAAGGTTACCTTCGACAGCGGCATTCTCTTCGCCCTGAACAAAGCTGACCTGAACGCCACTTCCAAGCAGTCCCTGAAGGACTTCGCTGACAAGATGGCCGATCTCCCGGACACGGACATCACCATCTATGGCCACACGGACAACACGGGTTCCGACGCTGTCAACGAGCGCCTCTCCCTGCAGCGTGCCCAGTCTGTCGAGAAGTATCTCAACAACTGCGGTATCAGCAACAGCCGTATGACGGCTGAAGGCAAGTCCTACTACATGCCGGTCGCTTCCAACGAGACCGCTGAAGGCCGCGCCCAGAACCGTCGCGTCGAGATCTACATCACCGCCAACAAGGCTATGATCGAGGCTGCCGCCGCTGAGGCCAAATAGTTCTTTATTTTTGGGAATTCAAAATAGTTTTCTATCTTTGCATTCCCAAACTCTGGTGCGTTGGCCGAGTGGCTAGGCGCAGGTCTGCAAAACCTGTCACAGTGGTTCGATTCCGCTACGCACCTCCTAAAAAAGCCAGGCAATTTGCCTGGCTTTTTTCGTGGATTCGTGTATCTGATTCCGGAACTATTTCTTCTTGTTTTCCACTTTCTTTTTGAAGACAGCCTGTAGGTGTTCTTTCTGGCTGTCAATGATGGTGGCGGTAGTCCAGCGGTCATAGTTGATGGTCATGCTGTCCCCGCTGAGCGTCCCGGTTTTAAAGCGGTATTTGTTATTGTTGTAACTGCCGTTGAGATCGGCGAAGGCGATCTTGGTGTTGTCCGTCAAGGTGTAGGTGGAGCCGGAGGCCGGTCCGAGGCGGTTGAGATTTTTGTCGCCGATGTAGAAGGAGGAGAGCGTTCCCAACTCGAAGCGAAGCACCATCAGGTCGTCGCCGTCATAAGCCGTCCAGATCGTGGACTTAAGCGGATCGTTGACTTTATCCTTATCCTTATTGCAAGCAGTGAAACTGACACAAGCCAAAATGGCCAGCGAGAGCAGGATGAGTTTACTTTTCATATCATTTCTTTCGTTTTTCCGGCGCTTGTGCAACAAATAGCGTGCCTGCCGGGGGGATTGTCAAATTTGCATTTTCTCGAATCAATGCGTAAATTTATCAGGATCTAATCAAATAACCATGAAATTGCGCGTTTTTTCTGTCTTGGTGCTCGCTGCACTTCTCTCGGTGGCTTGTGGAAAAGGAAATCATCCGGCAAATCTGTGCCTGCATTATACCGCCCCGGCGGAGTATTTCGAAGAGGCGCTGCCCCTGGGCAACGGAAGGCTGGGAGCCCTGGTCTATGGCGGCGTGGCGGAGGAGCGGATCTCGCTCAACGACATCACGCTCTGGACTGGGGAAGGAGAGACGGTGGAGAAGGATTACCCTTGTGACAGCCGTCTCGGGAAATACGCCGACGGCGAATGGATCCCTGCGATCCGGGCCGCCTTGGATGCGGAAGACTATCGGCTTGCAGACGAATTGCAGCATTATGTGCAAGGGCATTATTGCGAAAACTATCAGCCCCTTGGGACGGTGCGGATCGCATTCGAGAATGCTGATACCGCTGCGGCCTACCAGCGGGCGCTGGATATTTCAGACGCGACAGCCTCGGTCCGTTTCGGGGGGCAGCAGCGGGACTACTTTGTCTCCGCACCGGACTCCGTCCTCGTCGTGCGCCTGCGGGATAAGGACGGTATCCAAGCCCGCATTCAGCTTGAGTGCCAGTTGCCCCATGCAGTGAAGGCTGCCGGTGCCGGACTGGACCTGCAAGGCTATGCCGCCTATCATTCTTTCCCGAACTATCACAAGCCGGAGGGGGTGGATCATTTCCTGTATGATCCGGACCGGGGCATCCATTTCCGGACGCTGCTTCGGGCCATCCCGGTTGACGGTGCGGTCGAAGCCGACGGGGAGTCCCTGGTCCTGAAGGGCTGCCACGAGGTGCTGCTGCTCCTTTCGAACGCTACGAGCTTCAATGGGCCGTTCAAGAATCCAGCGACCGAAGGGAAAGACTATCTTGCGGATGCTGCACGCGTCATGGAGCGGGCTGCCTCCCGATCCTACGCTCAGCTCCGGAAGTCCCATGTCGCGGACTATAAGCAATATTTCGACCGCGTGCAACTGGATCTCGGACGTACGGATCCGGCGATTGCCGCCCTGCCTACGGACCAGCAATTAAAACGCTATGCCGACAGCCTGGACGTCAATCCGGAGTTGGAAGTGCTTTATTTTCAGTACGGTCGCTATCTTTTGATTTCCTGCTCCCGCACACCGGGCGTCCCGGCCAACCTGCAGGGCTTGTGGAATGAAAAGGTCCTCCCGCCGTGGAGCAGCAACTATACGGTCAATATCAATCTGGAGGAGAATTATTGGCCGGCCGAAGTCACGGGCCTGCCGGAAATGCATCAGGTCCTGCTGGGCTTCGTCCACAATCTGAGTGAGAACGGCGTCGCTCCCGCACGCAATTTCTACGGGGTTAACCGGGGCTGGAGCTGCGGACACAACAGCGATATCTGGGCCATGGCAACGCCCGTCGGAGAGGGTACCGGTGATCCCCGGTGGGCTGCTTGGACCATGGGCGGCGCCTGGCTTTCGACCCATCTCTGGGAGCACTGGCTGTTCAGCCGCAACCGGGCGGATTTGGAGCGCGATTATCCGATCTTGAAAGGCGCTGCCGAATTCTGCTTGGGATGGCTGATTGAGAAGGATGGGGAGCTGATCACTTCGCCGGCCACTTCGCCGGAGAACAGTTTCATCACGCCGGATGGCTACGTCGCCCGAAGCCTTTATGGCGGCACGGCCGATCTGGCAATCATCCGGGAATGCGTCGGAGACGCCGTTGCTGCGGCGAAGGAGCTGGGGGTTGATGCAGATTTTGTCGCGGAGGCAGAGGACAAGCTCGCCCGCTTGCGTCCGTACCGGATCGGAGCCAATGGTGCCCTTCAGGAATGGTACCACGACTGGCCGGACAACGAACCGAAGCATCGGCATCAGAGTCATTTGATCGGCCTGTATCCAGGTTTCTCCATCGATCAGGACGAGTTGGCGGCAGCGTGCGCCAAGACTTTGGAAATCAAGGGATTTGAGACTACCGGCTGGAGCTGTGGCTGGCGGATCAACCTGTATGCGCGTTTGGGTGACGGAGAGAATGCCTATCGGATGTATCGCCGTCTGCTCCGCTATGTCAGCCCGGACAATTACAAAGGTGAAGATGCCCGCCGGGGTGGCGGGACGTATCCCAATCTCTGGGATGCACATTCTCCTTTCCAGATTGATGGTAATTTTGGTGGAACGGCCGGCGTTGCCGAAATGCTGCTCCAAAGTGCTGCGGATGGAAGCATAAAGACCCTGCCTGCGCTGCCGGAAGCATGGGCGTCCGGACACGTCCGCGGCCTCCGGACCCGGGGAGGTGAGGCTATAGAAATGACTTGGAAGGATGGGAAAGTGACTTCTCTAAAAAAGTTAATAAATTTTTAAAGTTTTAATCTGTTATTAAATTGCCGATTCTCCTTTCGATTTTTCGGCCGATTATCGAATAGCTTCTAGTTCTTAAGCGAAAGATTCTCCTAAAGCATTATTTAGATGGAATCTAGGTGTTAGTTAAGATTTGGATTTAATTATAATTATTCCGAACTTGCGCCCTTGATTTTGTCTTAAGGGATTGTTGTACCCTGACGATTCCTGCTTTGAGCGGACAAGACATATTAAATTTATAGTGTTAGTAGTATTAATGTTTAACCCAAAAACTAGCTTATGAAAAGAATTAAGCTTTTGCTCTCGGCCATGGCCGTGCTTCTTTCAGTAGCGTTTGCGTATGGTCAGAACATCACTGTCAAGGGTACTGTTCTCGACCAGCAGAGCTATCCTGTCGTAGGAGCCACCGTTATGGTCCCCGGCACTTCCATCGGTACTGTGACTGATGCCAACGGTGAGTACACCATCAAGGCTCCCGCTGGCGGCAAGTTGCAGGCATCGGTCATCGGCTATAAGTCCCAGACCGTCGATATCGCTGGCAGAGTGTCGATCAATTTCGTGCTGTCCGAAGACACGGAGGCCCTCGAAGGGACCATTGTCGTCGGTTACGGTACGGCTCAAAAGATTGGCAACATCGTCGGTTCCGTGACCACCGTCTCTGCAGATGAGTTGGTCAACCGTCCTTCTGCCAATATCGGTGACGCCCTTCAGGGCAAGGTTGCCGGCCTGCAGGTGTTCAACACCTCTGGTGAGCCTCAGAGTTCCGTGAGCGTCCGGTTGCGTGGTGTTTCATCGCTCAACCTTTCCAACGCTCCGCTGTACATCCTTGACGGTGTGCCGGTCAGCTCCAGCGTGTTCAGTGACATCAACCCTCAGGACATCGAGACGATCTCCGTCTTGAAGGACGCTTCCTCGACCGCTATCTACGGTTCCCGTGCTGCGAATGGTGTTATCTACATCTCCACCAAGAAGGGCCGCAAGGGTGAGACCCCGACGGTCTCCGCCCGTGCCCAGCATGGTATCTCCCTGCTGACCAACTACCCGTTGGAGATGATGAATACCGCCGAACTCATCCAGTTTGAGGAGATGGCTCGTCCGAGCCTGAAACTGGATCCTGCTTACCAGGCTCAGAAAGCCTTCTTGCTCGGTAACAATGTGAACTTCGACTGGACCGACTATCTCTTCGACAAAGCGGCTCCGTTGACCCAGGCCGACCTCTCCATCCGGGGAGCTTCCGACCGTTCCACCTATTACATCTCCGCCGGTTACTACTCTGAGAAGGGTACTTCCAAGGCTAATTCCAGCGTCGATCGTTTCAGCTTCCGCAGCAACGTGGACACGCAACTGCGTGACTGGTTGAAGGTGGGCGCCAACCTGGCCCTCAGCTATGCCAAGTACCACACTATCACGACCGGTTGGTACACCCAGTCTCCGATTCTGCAGGCTGTCACCGGTCTTCCGTACCGGACTCCTTATGAGCTGATCGACAATGGGGATGGTACCTGGTCTTATGGCGATGTGCAGTGGATTTATCCTTGGGATGGCATGATCGACCTGAATGAGTACTACAAGTACAATACGAACGATCGTGAGAGTGCCAACCTGATGGGTCAGACCTATGTCATGTTGACTCCTATCAAAGGTTTGACGATCCGTGCTGCGCAGGCTATCGATGCGTTTGACTATACGAACGAGGGCATCAACAAGCCTTCCTATACTCCTTATACCTATCGTGGCCGTAACAGCCAGGCGTTGCAGCGCTACTATCAGCTGTCTTCGACCAATACCGCTGAGTATAAGTTCGACATTGCTGACTCTCATCACTTTACGGCTCTGCTCGGACACGAGTCCATCCTGAAGCGTGAGCGCACGTTTAGTGCAACGGGTACCGGCCTTACCGATGACCGTCTGACGGCGTTCTCCACCACGACGGCTGTTTCTACTTGGTCTGGCTCTACCACTGAAATGGCGATGAACTCCTTCTTCTTCAACTTCAACTACAACTACGATGCGAAGTATTTCATCGATGCTTCCGTCCGTACGGATGGTAGCTCGGTGTTCGGCAAGAACAACCGCTATGCAACGTTCTATTCCATCGGTGGTATGTGGAAGATCAAGCAGGAGCCTTTCCTCAGAGATGTCAACTGGGTCACCGACCTCAGCACGAACCTGAGTTACGGTACAACCGGTAACTCCGGCCTCAGCAGCTGGTATGCTTCCCTCGGTCTCGTGGGATCCGGCAGCAAATATGATGGCCATACCGGTTGGGGACTCAGCCAGGTTCCGAATGCGGACCTCACCTGGGAGACCGTCGCCACGCTCAACTGGACGCTCAACGGCCGTCTGTGGGATCGCGTAAGCTTTGATCTGCAGCTCTATAACCGTGACTCCAGGAACCTTTTGATGTCCCTTCCTTTCTCTGCAACGACCGGCCACTCCTCCGGTAATGGTAACATCGCTTCGATGTACAACCGGGGTGTTGATCTCCAGCTGGGTGTCGATCTCGTTCACACCAAGAACGTTTACTGGGGTGTCGTTGCGAATGTGAACTACAACCGCAACCGGATCACCAAGCTCTACCAGGGTCTGGATGAACTGGCCTTCCCGAATGAGGGCCTGAAGTATCAGGTCGGTTATTCCTCCTCTCTGGTCTATGTCGTGGAGCGGGCCTATGTGGATCCGGCCGATGGTATGCCGGTCTATTATGATCTCAACCGCAACTATACCAAGACCTACTCCGACAACAACATGCAGTTCTGGGAGGGTCACGATTCGATCGCTCCCTGGTCCGGCGGTTTCAGCACCAACTTCTCTTGGAAGGGCTTCGGCATCAACGCCGACTTCTCCTGGATCGGTGATCGTTGGATCTGGCTCAACGAGCGCTACTACACGCGTAACCCTAACTCCACCCTGCTCACCAGCAACTTTGAGAAGGTTATGTTGACGATGTGGACCACGCCTGGTCAGATTACGGATATTCCTCGTGCTGATACGGTGTTCCAGTTCGATACGGGCGCTTATTCCAATGCTGCCTTCCTGCGCATGAAGAATGTTTCCCTTTCTTACACTTTCCCCAAAGCTTGGATGGAAAAGACACGGGTCCTCAGTGGAGCCAAGATCTACGTCATCGGACGTAACCTGCTCACCTTCACCAAGTACGAGGGATATGACCCTGAAGTCGGCTACGAGAACGGAACGGCGGGTCTCTACCCGAACTCTCGTCAGATCGTGGGCGGTATTGAACTCTCATTCTAATAAGGAGGTACGATTATGAAAAAGATCTCTATAATTTTTGTCGGCCTGACCGTTGCTTTGCTCAGTGCTTGCGATCTCAACAAGTTCCCCCAGACGGCTATCAACACGGAGGAAGCCATGGAGAGCGCTGCAGACTGCCAGCAGTTCCGTTACGGCCTTTATGCCAACACCAAGGGGCTTTTCACCGGTGCGTTCATTTATGGACAGGACCTTCAGGCGGACCTGTATCACGCTGTCGACAAGTTCGGCAACTGGCAGGGTCCCTTCTACTCCTATCAGATGACGACGTCCGAGGATACGCCCACCAATGCGTGGTTCGGTATCTATGCTGCGATCGGTAATGCCAACTTCCTGATCAATGGTACCCAGAAACTTCTGGAGTCAGGAGAGCTTTCCGATGCCGATACCAAGCTTGTCCAGCTTTATTATGGCGAGGCTTGCTATCTGCGTGCACACTTCTATTTCAACCTGACCCAGTATTTCTGTGAGGATTACGATCCCAACACGGCTGGCGATAAGATGGGTGTCCCCGTTGTGCTTACCTATGAGCCTACCGGTGACGCGAGCAAGTATCCCGATCGTGGGACACTGGCGCAGACCTATCAGCAGATTGTCGCCGATCTGGGCGAGGCTGAGAAATATGTCACTACAGAAGGAGAGGTCAACTCCAACTACATCACCAAAGATGTTGTAACCGCGCTGCAGGCTCGTGTCGCCCTGACGATGCATGACTACACGACGGCTTACACCAAGGCTACCTCCCTGATCAACGCCGGTACTTACAAGTTTGTCACCACGAAGGCTGCCCTGGCCGAAGCTTGGACCAAGGATAACCTTTCCGAGTGCCTCTGGCAGGCCAAGATGGTGGATCCTTCCGATCGTGGCAATTCCTACCAGTATTTCATCTACAATACGACGGGTGTGGACGGCGAGGACGATCCTCAGTACATCCCCGAGGATTGGTGCCTGAACCTCTATGCGGCTGATGATATCCGCTGGGCTTGGTTTGACCAGCGCGACATCCACATGCGCGTGACCGGTACCGTTTATCTCCTTGTGAAATATCCCGGCAACCCGGTTCTCCAGTCCAACGACGTGTCTAACTACTGCAACATGCCGAAGATTTTCAACATCGGCGAGCAGTATCTCATTGCGGCTGAAGCGGCTTACAACAATTCGGACTATACCAATGCCAATAAGTATCTCAACGCGCTGCGTGCTGCCCGTATCCCCAGCTGGACGACCACTGACTATTCGGGTCTGGATCTCTTCCGTGAGATTCGTGAGGAGCGTGTCCGTGAGCTGTATGGCGAAGGCTTCCGTCTGAACGATCTGAAGCGTTGGCACATGGGCTTTACGCGTTCCAAGGGCCAGGATCCTTCGATCCTCTTCCCGGGTAAGAACTATGTCGATTGCACGCGCGAGGCGGACGATCCCTTCTTCCTGTGGCCCATCCCGAAGGATGAGTGCCAGGCGAACCCGCAGATGGTCCAGAACGCCGCGTATGTTCTTTAACCTCTAAAGACTGAACATTATGAAGATTTTTAGAACTATCATACTTGCGTCTGTCGCTGCCTTCACTGCTTTGAGCCTTGTCTCTTGCGACCTCACCCGTTTCGGTGAGAAAGAGACTAAGCACGGTGATGGTGATGCCGTGGTCGGCTTCGCCCAGAATACCTACACGTTCAAGGAGAGCGCGGGTATTGTCCGGGTTCCGGTCGATATCGCTGGCTCGCCGCTCAATTATCCGCTGACTTTCGATGTCAAGGCGGAAGCTGTGGACCTTGTGGACCTGTCCAATCTCAATGACCTTGTGCTCTTTACGCAGACCACTGGCTTCAATGATTACGGCAATGGAAACGTCTATGTTGAGTTCAAGATCAAAGATGATACTGAAATCAACGAAGACCGTTCTTTCAAAATCAGCATTGTCAATCTGCAGGGTGGTAATCTGGCTGATATGACGGAAACTACCGTTGTGATCAAAGACAATGATAACAACCCTTATGAGAAGCTCTGGGGTGACTGGGTGTTCCATGGAACGAAACGGGATGGCTCTGCCGGTGAATTCTCAGTGAATATTTCCGGCGGTTTCACCGACGAGGATGTGGAAGCCAATGCTGATAAGATCCTGGTCTGCTGGGGTGCTGAGGGTTATCAGTGGAGTGATGACCATACCCCTGTCTGGTATATGAGTTACGATGCCGATGCCATGCAACTGGCGATTCTTGGTGGCAAGCAGATGACCGTACCCGGCGCTGTTGACTGGGGACTTGGTGGAAACCAGTATGTCGTCTCTTGCTATTGGGATCCGGCTGCCGGTACGGTCAGTGACAAGGTTGACCTTGTCGGTACCTGGGATAAGGATCTTACTACCATTACCTTTACACCCGGTGTAGGTTTCGGTGCCATGATCTATAACGAAACCGGTTGGCTTAAATATACCTGGTTTACCTACCATACGATTACTCTGACCCGTAAAAAGTAATTAGCGTATGAAAACACTTAAATATATTGCAGTTATTTGCCTGGCCGGTCTTTTCCTGGGTGCTTGCGTCAAGGAAGAAGGTTTGAGCCAGCAAAACAAAGGGAAGACGAAACCGGCCGTGACCCTCACCCTCGGCACTGCCACGGATGGGCTCATGACGGTCACGATTGCTGCCGACGCCAGTGCTTCCCAGTATGGCTATGTTATCTTCTCCGGGGATGACAATTCTGCTCCTGCAGCCTATGACATCGTCATTGACGAAGTTGGTGGTGTGGAGCAGAGCGAGGTCTTCTCTTATGCTGATGGTGCCAGCAATGAGATCACGTTTGAATGTGATCCCAATGCCAGCTACCAGATCTTTGCCGCTGCGATCACGAAAGACGGTTTGGTCGGTGAAGTGACTTCCCTCGACGTTTTTGTGAAGGATACGGTCAATCCGGACATTGTTTTTGACGAAGAGGAAGAATCGTATGTCTTCGAGTCTGATGAGTCCGTCATATATCTCCAGTACACGGAGCCCGTCACCTATGTGAAGGACAAGGAGATCACGGCCAAGTTGTATCCTGGTTACAGCTATGATAGTCAGAGCATTGTCCCGGGCTATACCATCACGGTGGTTCCTTTCCTCATGCAGGATCCTGTCGGTACGGCCAAGGCTGACGTGACGGTTGACGAAGATGTCGTAATTCTGGACTTCGGTGACCTGACTCCCGGTACCTACTATGTGATTTCTATCCCTGCGGGTGCCTTCAAGGATGGTGCCGGCAATGTGACTCCGGCTTTCGAGAGCAAATTTGTCCTTCCGTATTTCTATCGTGGTGTGGATGCCCTTGGTGCTGTTGAGAATAATGTCTATGGCGTCACCTCGAATGCGCCTTTTGCCCTGACCCTGCCTGAGATGTCCGCTATCGACGACCTCTCTGCGTGGATCGAGGCGACAGCTCCCCAAGCCATCCAAGACTTTGATGACGAGGCGGAGTTCGTCACCGTCATCAAGCATGTCGAGGAGAAAGATGGGGCAAAGTCCGAGACGACCACGACCTACCCGATGACTATTGAGGAGCATTTCGCTGCTACGGAAACGGGCGTCAATGTCCGTCCTGCCGGTACGGCCAAGCCCAAAGATGCGATCACCATCACCATCCCTGCCGGTGCGCTCATGGATATCTATGGCAACACCAATGCAGAGACGGTTATCGGTCCTTATCAATACGCTTATACACCGGTCTATCCCAATACGGGTGTCTATTCGGTGACCAGCGCCAAGGGCGTGACCTTCCCCATCGAACTTGCCGCCACGTCTGAGGATCCTGAAGGACCCTATATTATGTATGGCACCTGGTTCGGCCAGTTCGGCGGCTATCACAATCCCATCCTCTATCTGACGGTGAATGAAGAAGCCCGGACCTTGACCTGCGACGGCCAGTTTATTTTCAATGGTAGCCTTAACGACGGTTTGTGGGGCGCTGGATTCTACTATATCCCCAATACGCAGAACAAGTACTACTTCTCTGTCTGGGGAGGTGGCGATGAAGGTACTGATCCCGTTGTCTTCACCTACGGCGACGACGGTAACCTGACGACCATGAGCTACTTCGAGTACGGTGTCAGTGATAATTCTACGGATGATTATCTCGGCGCGTATGACGTCGTGCAGGATGACACCCCGGTTACCCGTGTGGTCGAAGGGGAGTCTGCCCAGTCCAAGACTGTCCGGACGCTTGTTCCCGTTGACTTCGCAACGAAAACCGCCAAGAGGAAATAAGATCCTTTTGACTGAGTCTCTATTTATGGCACCCCTTTTTGGGGTGCTATTTTTTTTTGTGTATATTTGCGTTCTACACCATTTTGAATATGAAGAAACTTTTATTCTACATCCTGTTTCCTGTCGTTTTGCTTTCCGCCTGCGCGCGTACCGTGCCGGAAGACGGATCGATCGAGGGACAAGACCCTGCTTCCCAGGTGGAAGCGACCGCCGAGCCTGAGACTCAGGTCATGGAGGTATATTTGAGTGAAGAACTCTGCACGTTGGTGGAGCGCAACTTGCCGCAGGGCGGCCCGCTTACCAAGAGCCCGACCCTTGAGGAGGTGTTTTCTACCTCCGGCGTCGTTTCCATGGAGCGGATATTCCCGGACGGTGGCGAATACGAAGAAAGAGCCCGCCGCGAAGGCCTGCACCGGTTTTACCGGGTCACCTTTGATGCCCGACGTCCGGTTACGCGCGCCACGATGGAGCTCACGGATATCAAAGGCATTGAGAACGCGACCCCTGTCCGTCCGATCAAGACCCGTACGTTCAACGATCCGGAATGGAGCCGCCAGTGGCAGTATCTGAATACCGGTGCGCTTGGCGGTAACTTCAAGAAAGGCTGCGACATCAATGTCCAGCCCGTCTGGGATAACTATACGACCGGCAATCCGGCCGTCATTGTGGGTGTTGTTGATACGGGTATCGATTATGAGCACCCTGACCTGGCTCCCAATTACGTGGGCGGCTATAATTTCTGCAACAACTCCAAGGTGATTCATCCGGGTGCCCACGGAACGCACGTCGCCGGTACGGTGGCAGCCGTCAACAACAACAGGATTGGCGTATGCGGCGTGGCTGGCGGTGATTATGCCGCGGGACAGCCGGGCGTCGGCCTCCTGTCATGCCAGATCATGGATGACGAAGGGGGTAGTGGTGAAGGCGCTCAGGCGATTCGTTGGAGCGCGGACCATGGCGCCGTCATTTCCCAGAACAGCTGGGGCTTCGACTTCAAGAATGAAGAAGAAGCCATCCGGGCGGCTCAGATCGGCCTGGCTGCGTATTCTCCTGCCCTCAAGTCCGCGATCGACTATTTCATCAAGTATGCGGGTTGTGACAATTCCGGCCGCCAAAAGGCCGACAGCCCGATGAAGGGGGGCGTTTATATCAATGCAGCCGGCAATGATAACATGTCGCGCGACGTGATCGGAGAGTATCCTCCCGTCATTACTGTCGGCGCTGTCGCCCCGAATTTCAACAAAGCCTATTATTCCAATTATGGCCCTTGGGTGGATATCTGTGCGCCCGGTGGGGATGCCCAGATGGGGACTATTACCCAGATTTACAGCACCATGGTCAATGGCTATGGCTATTTCCAGGGGACTTCCATGGCCTGCCCCCACGTCAGCGGCGTCGCTGCTTTGATCGTCTCTTATTATGGGGGACAGGGCTTTACGGCAGATCAGCTGACCCAGAAGCTTCTTGGCGGTGCGAACGCCGAAGTGATGGCGCCGGTCAATGCCCGGACGAATATCGGCCCGCTGGTCGATGCCTTGGGTGCCATGTCCTTTGGCGGCGTCCTTCCTCCGGCAGAAGTGGCCGGTTTTACGGTGGTTCCCAAGTCCAACAACCTGGATTTCAGCTGGGTCGTGACTTCGGACCAGGAAGGGATCAAAGCCCACGGCTATCAGCTGATGGTCTCCAAGGATCCCAACCTCCTGAAGAATCTGGATCCTTCCGGCGTTCTCCCGGCGGGCGTGATTTCCACCAAGATCCTCACGGAGTCCTACAAAGTCGGCCAGACGATGTCGGGCCGGTTGTCCGATCTGGAATTCAATACGACGTATTATACGGCGATCGCCGGATTCAGCAACAACAATTATTACTCGGAGGTCACGAACGCCAACGGTGCCAAAACGAGCGAAGCGGATCCGACTTCCGTCCAGACAGGCGCCAACACGGCCCCGTCGATCACGGTCAAAGGGGCGACTTCCCTTACGCTGAAAGCGCATGAGACGGGCACCCTGCAGTTCTCGGTCAGCGATCCCGACGACCATGCCGTGACGGTTGATTTCTCCGGCGGTTCTGCTGCAGCTACCTGCAAGAGTACGGATGAGGTCAACTATACGATCACCATCAACGCCCCGGCCGCCGATCAAGGGAACTACACGGCGCGTGCGACGGCGAAGGATAAGTACGGTGCTTCCGTCAGCCAGGAGTTCACCTATACGATTCTGGAGAACCATGCTCCGGAGAAGGCCCGCGATGTGGACAATATCTTGATGTCCCGTGTCGGCGAGAAAGTGACGCTCAATATGGAAGACTACATCAAAGATCCTGACGGGGAGACACTGAAGTATTCGGCAACCCTTTCTACCTCGACCAACCTGAACCTTTCTCAGGATGGGGATGTCATTGAACTGCGTGCAACCAACCTCGGAGAGACGACGGTGACCATGCGCGGCTCGGATGTCAAAGGCAAGTACTGCAGCTTGTCCTTTGTCGTCCTGACCCGCGATCCGGCGATCCCCATCGATGTCTATCCCAATCCTGTGGTGGATGTCCTGACGGTCAGACCTTACAAAGAGACCTCTTCCGCGCACGTCACGGTCATCTCCTCTTCCGGTGCGAAGGTGATGGAGCAGACCTCGCCCAGCTCTCCGTTTGAACCGGTCAAAGTCAGCATGGGCAACCTTGCACCCGGTAAGTATGTGATCAATGTTTCCTTTGATGGGGAGACGCACCAGAAAACAGTTGTAAAACAGTAGAACAGTCCGGAACATGAAAAAGATTCTTATCAGCATAGCGGCTTTCCTGAGCGTCTCTGTCTTGGCTTTCGCCGGTGATGGCGTCGGGAGTTATGCGATGCCTTTCATCGAGGTGCCGCACAACAGTGTCACGATGGGGGAGGGCGGCGTCCGTCTTTGCCGGCCTTCTTCAATGGCGTATGGCGCGATTGAAAACATCGCCG
>JAEEGL011772399.1_pt1 | contig 43063 bp, 36 predicted proteins | sample 9134231 | NCBI WGS metagenome assembly JAEEGL01 (sample SAMN16246548, study PRJNA631951) | gut metagenome | biome: gut microbiome; feature: rumen; material: fiber-attached | host: Bos | place: Iran: Karaj | collected 2018-10 | reverse complement strand
GCAATGGTCTTCATCAGTTCTGTGCCTTCGTCCTTGCTCAACATCGAGCGGTAGAAGAAGTACGCAAAACCGAGCGCTAAGACGGATGCCGCTAATACGACATACATCAAAACTGTTAAATCACTCATAAGATTTTGTGTTTAGAAAATTGGTATTAATTGGTGTTAAATTGTTTGCGGCTGCAAAGATACTACAAAAATTGCATATATGCAAGTGCGCGCGTACTTTTTCGAAAAATTCCCTATTTTATTTGCGTATATCAAATTTTTTTTGTAATTTTGCGCGGTATTTTGATTTCGGACGATATGATTAACCGATCGATGGTTCGAACACGGGTGGTACAGACCCTGTTCGCCTACTACAAAGACAATGACAAAACGGTGGTTTCAGCACGGAAAGAGTTGCTGAAGAGTTTTGCCGACACGTATGATTTATACTTCCTGCTGTTGGACTTCGCCAATGAGTTGACAGCCTACGCGCAAAAGCAGTTAGAGGAGCAGATAGCGCGCGCCCGTGCTACCCATGCGGACTGGACACCGAACAGGCGATTTGTACAGAACCGCTTGGCGCAGCAACTGTTCGACAACCGCGCTCTACGCGCGCGGGTGACCGAGCAGCGCCTGAGTTGGGACAGCGGCATACCTGCCGTGAGCGATATCTATCGCCGGTTGACAGAGAGCGAGCAGTACCGCAACTACATGGAGGCGGATACCTGCAGCTACGAGGACGACAAGCGTATATGGCGCTATATCTATCAGAACCTGCTGCCGGGCAATGAGGCGCTGACGGAGGCGCTGGACGAGATGGAGCTGGTGCTGGACAAAGCCAACTGGGTGACGGATGCGGACATCGTGCTGAGTTACGTAGTGAAGACCATCAAGCGCTTCACGATAGAGAGCACACCGGAGACGCCGCTACTCGAGATGTTCGACCATGAGGACGAGGTGGTGTTCGCGACGACGCTGTTGGAGAAAGCGCTGGCAGGACATGCGCAATACGAGCAACTCATCGACTCGCACCTGAAGGGCTGGGAAGCCGACCGTATCGCGTATATGGACCGCATCATCTTAGAGGTCGCATTGGCGGAGATCATCGAGTTCCCGGACATCGCCATCACCGTCTCGCTCAACGAGTATATCGAGTTGGCGAAAGAGTACTCGGGCGACAAGAACTATATGTTCATCAACGGCATCCTCACCGAGATAATGAGAGACCTCAAGATATTTAAGGCCGAAACAATTAAATAATTTATATTATGCTGAATTTGATTTTTTTGCAGGCCGCAGAGGGCGCTGCGCAACAAGGTAGTCAGTGGAGTTTCTGGATCATGATGATCCTGATCTTCGTAGTATTCTATTTCTTTATGATTCGTCCGCAGACGAAGAAGCAGAAAGAGCTGCAGAAACAACGCGAGTCGATGAAGAAAGGTGACAAGGTAGTGACCGCCGGCGGTATCTACGGCGAGATCAAAGAGGTGCAGGAGAATGCCTTCATCATCACTATCGCCAAGGACGTCACCATCAAGGTTAGCAAAGAGAGCGTGTTCGCGGATGCGAGCGATGCTGCTTCTGCTGAGCAGAAGTAGTTGATGATTGATTATTGATTATTGATGAAACGGGATGTATTGACATTTCTGCTGTTCTTGTTTTTGGCGGCGTGCATATGGTACGGCCATGCGATGAACTCCGTGCGTAACACGCGCGTCCCTGTGCTTATCCAGTACACGGGTAAGCCGAGCGCTATCGCCTTAGACGAGCAGTTGCCGGACACGGTGATGATCGAGGTGCGCGACGCGGGGTCGCGTCTGAACAGTTACCATAAGGAGACGCTGCGCCTGACGATCGACCTGCACCCGTATATCCACGGGGAACGCGGAACGATCCACGTGCCGTCGGATGCGCTGCGCCGCAGTATAAGCGATATATTGCAGGGTACGAGTCGGTTGATCGAGACGCGCCCGGAGGAGATCACCTGTACCTATTTCACGGAGCAGGAGAAATCCGTGCCTATCGTATCTCGCTGCGACATCCAACCCGCGGCGGAGTACCAGTTAGTCGGAGCCCCTACCCTCGGTCGCACGCGGCTGAAGCTCTTCGGTCAGGACAAGACCTTGCAGCAGATAGACACAATCTTTACGGAGGCGCGGACCTTCGAGCAGCTATGCGACACCTCGGTGCTGCGCGTAGCACTGGACATCCCCCGCAGGGTGCGTGCCGAAGTGGACAGCGTGGACCTGACGGTCGTCACAGAGCGCTTCACGGAGAAGAAATTCATCATCCCGATACATGTGACGGGTGTGCCGGAAGGTCGCCGGATCCGTCTCTTCCCGCCCGAGGTAGAAGTGACGGCGCGCGTAGGTATGGCGCATTTCAACGAAGTACAGCCGACGGACCTGCACGCGGTATGCCGCTACTCGCCCGAACACGAGGATAAGTTAGACGTCGAACTGAGTTATACAAACCCATTCATCACGGCAGCCTGGGTCTATCCGGGAGTCGTGGAATTTTTAATGGAACAATGAGAAAGATTCAAATGGTTGATCTGCAGACGCAGTACCAACGTATCAAAGCCGATATCGATGCCGGCATTCAGGAAGTCATCGACAGCGCTGCGTTCATCAAAGGACCGAAAGTGGCGGCTTTTCAGGAGCACCTGGAGGCCTACACGGGTGCCAAGCACGTTATCCCCGTCGGGAATGGTACGGATGCGCTCCAGATAGCGCTCATGGGCCTGGGACTGAAGCCCGGCGACGAAGTCATCACGCCGACTTTCACCTTCATCGCGACCGCCGAAGTGGTGGCGTTGCTCGGTCTGACGCCGGTGGTGGTCGATGTCGATTGGGAGACGATGAACATGGATATCGAGGCAGTGCGCCGCGCCATCACGCCGCGTACAAAAGCTATTGTGCCGGTTCACCTGTTCGGTCAGTGCGCCGACATGGAGGCACTCATGGCGCTCGCCAAAGAGAAGCATATATACGTAGTCGAGGACGCATGTCAGGCTATCGGTGCACAGTTCACCTTCGCGAACGGCGAGACGAAGCAGGCAGGTACCATCGGCGATATCGGCTGCACCTCTTTCTTCCCCTCGAAGAACCTCGGCTGCTACGGCGACGGCGGCGCTATCTTCACCAACGACGATGCGCTGGCAGAGCGTATGCGGGCGATTGCTAACCACGGATGCCATGTGCGCTACCACCACGACGAGGTGGGTGTGAACAGCCGTCTGGACAGCATCCAGGCCGCTATCCTCGACGCCAAACTGCCGCACCTGGACGAGTATATCGCTGCGCGTCAAAAGGCGGCAGCGTACTATGATAGAGTATTCAGTGATCAGAATTCAGCATTCAGTGGTAAACTCTTGATACCGGGACGGCAGGCACATTCGACGCATGTGTTCCACCAATATACGCTGCGCGTGGTGGGTGCCGACCGCGACAAGTTGCGCGAGGGACTGGCGGCTGCCGGTATCCCGGCGATGATATACTACCCCGTGCCGCTACACCAGCAGAAAGCCTACCGCGACCCGCGTTACAAAGACGGCGATTTCCCCGTAGCAGAACGCCTTGCAGCATGCGTGCTTTCCTTACCTATGCACACCGAACTCGACGAAGAACAGCTTGAGTACATTACTAGTACATGCAAACAATTGGTTTAAATCAGAACTTGGTGCAGACAACAAAGTTGTCGCCGACACAGATACAGGTGATTCGTATGCTCGAGTTGCCGTCTATCGAACTGGGTCAGCGTATCAACGAGGAGTTGGTGGAGAATCCTGCCCTTGAAGAGGGACGGGAGGAAGGAGTGAGTGAGTTAGGGAATGAGGGAGTGAATGAGTTCGATGAGTTCGACGATAACTACATGCCGGATGACGGGTATGACGACGGGCGTCAACGCGACCCGCTGCAGAACGAGGACTTCAACTACGAGCAATATGTATCGGACGACGAGACGCCGAGTTATATGCTGCACCAACAATACAGCGCACCGGACGAGGACCGTCGGGAAGTGCCGATCATCGGCGGCAGCAGTCTGATAGAAGAACTGAAATCGCAGATATATCTGACGAAGATGACCAAACCCCAGCGGCATATCGCCAAGTGGGTGCTGGGTAATATCGACGATGACGGCTACCTGCGCCGCACAACGGAGCAGTTGGTGGACGACCTCAGTTTTCAGGAGCAGATAAGCATCACGGACGAGGAGATGGCGGATATTGTGCAGCAGATCAAGCAGTTCGACCCTCCCGGTATCGCCAGTGCAAACCTGCAGGAGTGCCTGCTCAAGCAGTTGGAGGTCAAAAGTCCGCAGACGGAAGCCGTACAATTAGCGTACACTATCATCGCCAACCATTTCGAGGCCTTCTCCAAGCACCATTTCGATAAGATAAAGCTCAAACTGAACTGCACGGACGAGGAGTTCCAGGCGGCGGTGCAGGAGATCGTGCATCTCAACCAGAAACCCGCGAACGCTTTCACGGGTTCGATGTACGAGACCCAGCGTGAAACCATCATCCCGGACTTCACGATCGAAGAACGCGACGAGGAACTGTATGTGGTGCTCAACACGGGCGACATCCCCGAACTGCATGTGAGCCGCGAGTACAGCGACATGCTCGCCGACTACAGCGCCATGCCGCAGACGCCGCAGAACAAACAGGCGGCGCAGTTCATCCGCAGCAAACTCGACGCCGCACGCTACTTCATCGACGCCATCAAACAACGCAACGAGACGCTGATGAAGACGATGACGGCAATCCTCAAATTTCAATACGACTTCTTCCTCGACGGCGAAGAGACGAGTCTCAAACCGATGATTCTCCAGGATATCGCCGACCGCACGGGCTATGACGTCTCGACGATCTCGCGCGTGAGCAACAGCAAGTATGTGCAGACACGATACGGGATCTATCCCTTGAAATATTTCTTCTCGGAGTCCATGACGAACGCCGAGGGCGATGAGGTCTCGACACGCGAGATCAAGAAGATCATGCAGGAGGTGGTAGACGCCGAAGACAAGCGTAACCCGCTGACCGACGAGCAGTTGGTGGAAGCCCTGGCGGAACACGGCTACCCGATTGCCCGCCGCACCGTCGCCAAATACCGCGACCTGTTAGGCATCCCCGTAGCCCGGCTGCGCAAGACCGTATGAAACGACTGACCGACATAGTAGCCAAAGCCCTGAGTATCGTACTCTACCCGCTTTTCGTGCCGACCTACGGGGTCGCGCTTTTCTGCTATGCCTACCATACGCAGGTCAACCCGCTTAGTCCTATATGGACGGTCATCGCGGTGGTCGGCACCTTTCTCTTGACCTGTCTGATCCCGCTAAGCGCTATATGGATTCGTATCAAGCGCGGCGTCATTGAGGACATTCAGATTGAGAACCCCGAACAGCGGACGATCCCGTATCTGTACGCTGCCTTAGGTTTCGGCTTCTGGGCGTACCTGATGATCGCTATCCTGCACGCACCGCTCTATATCGGATTTATCGCCTTAGGCGCGATGACAGCGATAGGCCTCATCACGCTCATCAACCGGTGGTGGAAGATCAGCGCGCACCTCACGGGTCTGGGTGGTCTGCTCGGCGGGTTGTTCGCCTATTGCTTGGGCATCGGTGCGCTACCGACGGTAGGAACCTTGTGTCTGTGGTTCGGCCTGAGCCTCGTGCTGATGTACGCGCGCCTATACCTGAAGGCCCACACACCCTCGCAGGTGGTGGCGGGTTGGCTGCTCGGTATGATTTCAACCTTTCTACCCTATTGTATCTACACCTATGCGCAATAAGATCCGTACCTATATGCTCGTTTGGTTGCTGCTGATGCCGTTCGCGGTGTCGGCACAGCGGCTGAGTGATCAGGCGCGTATCTCGCTCTTGACCTGCACGCCGGGCGAGGAACTCTACGCGCGCTACGGACATACGGCATTGCGGGTGTATGACCCCGAGAACGACCTGGACGAGGTGTTCAACTACGGCATCTTCGACTTCCATACCGAGCATTTTTATTGGAAATTTGTGCGCGGGGAGACTTGGTACGAGTTAGGCGCTTCGCCGATGTGGTGGTTCATGCGCGAGTATGACGAGGAGCAGCGGCCGGTGTATGAGCAGGTGCTGAACCTCACGGCGCAGCAGCGTCAGGCGATATGGCGGGCACTCGTCATCAACTACCAACCCGAGAACTGCAAATACCTCTATAACTTCGTCTTCGATAACTGCGCGACGCGGCCGTATTGGCTGATAGCCAAGGCCTTAGGCGACACCATCCGTTCGGAGTACACGGGTTATACGGGTCAGACATACCGCCGTTTCATCCGTCATTATACGGGCGGGCTAAGTTGGGCGAACGCGGGTATCAACCTCTTGTTTGGACCGAAAGCTGACCGACCGATGGCATCCGAAGACCGCTTGTTCCTGCCCGAAGAACTGATGCTGTACCTGCAGCAGGCGCACCTGAGCGACGGCACCCCGATCGTAGCGCCAGGCACGGTCGGAGCATTCGAGATTGAGAAGACACCCTGGTACGCCTCCTGGCCCTTCGGCTTGGTGCTCTATTTCGTGTTGGTACTCGCGATGAGCTTCTATGACCATAAGCGCGGGCGCTGGTCGTGGTGGGTAGAACTCGCAGCGGGTGTGCCGTATGGACTGCTGTTGCTGTTAGTGGCTTTTCTGACCTTCTTCTCCTGTCATCCGCTCGTCGGCTTCGGATGGCGATTACTCATTATTCCTTTGACACATCTATGCGCAAGACTCGTTTATATAGTACGCTGATACTCAGCCTGTTGGCTGTTTATTCGTTCGCTGCCCCGCGTCTGACGGTGGTGGCGGTAGTGGATGGTCTGACGACCGAGAACCTCGCGATGCTCCGTCCGTATTGGCAGCAAGGCGGTTTGCGGACACTGAGTGAAGAAGCATTCCAGACCTCGGTGGCCTTCCCGCACCTCGTGTATGGCGGCAATGAGACGACGGCGACGCTCGTCACGGGCGAGACACCCGAGCGGCACGGCTACACCATGGACCGCTATTTCTCGCGCCGCGACCGCCGCATACACACGATGCTCAACGACGAGCAGGTGCACGGCATCGGTACCAGTCTGCATGTATCGCCGAAGGCGCTGCTCTCGCGTACCATCACGGACCGTATGCGTATCCGCTATCCGGAGGCGAAGATCTACGCCGTAGGTATTCAGCCGGAGACGACGGTGCTGTTGGCGGGACACGCGGCGAACGCGTGCTGTTGGATAGACGCCGCTTCGCGTGCTTGGGTGGCCACCGCCGCTTATACGGAAGGACTGCCGTCGGCGGCGTATGACTATAACAACGGCGGGCGGTTCGAGATCCTGGCGTCGCACCAGTGGACACCGCGCATGGACATACCGATGTACAACCACCCTACGGAGCAGGAGCGCAAGAAAGGATTCTCTTATACCGTCAAGGAAGTACTGACGAAGTCACCGGAAGCCAACACGCTCGTCATTGAATTGGCATTGGCCCTGCAGAAAGACCAGAAATTAGGCACGGACGCAACGCCGGACCTGCTGATGCTGCAGTTCAACACCCTCAGTCCGCTGGCCCAATCGGACGCTATCGAGAGTGCCGAGCAGGAAGATATGTACCTGCGGCTAAACCAAGACTTAGGCTATCTGATGGAGCAATTGGACAAGCGTGTCGGTCGGGCCAACTATCAGATCCTGGTGGTCGGTCGTCCGGTCTTAGGGACCTCGGCGCAGACGCTCAGCGACCTGCATATGCCCGTGCAGCAGTTTAACGCGGACCGCGCGGCGGCGCTGACGGGCACCTATCTAATGGCACTCTACGGCCATGAGCGCTGGGTGGACGGCAGCTACGGACAATCGCTGTACCTGAACCGCACGCTCATCGAACAGAAACGCCTGAGCCTGGAGACCATCCAGCGGCAGGTGGCGAATTTCCTGATGGACTTCGAGGGAGTGCAGATCGCGATGCCCGGACACGAGGCGATGCAGTACCCGCTCTTGGGTACCACGCTCTGCAAGCGCCATACGGGCGATGTAGTGTTCGTGCTCCAACCCGGCTGGCAACTCATGCAGGACGAGCGGCAGACGATCGACCGCGTCATCGACGACAAACCCGCCGTTCCCCTCATGCTCTGGAGCGGCACCTTGCGACCGATGCCGCAAGGCAAACTGACGGCTACGGACGTAGCGGATTTGATAATTGATAATTGATAATTGATAATATATGATTTTTCACGAGATTAAAGTTAACTACTCTCGCCAGACAGGCGAGGATAACCCCGGCAAGGTGAAAGAGACCTACCTGGTGGACGGTGCAGCGAGTTTTGCGGACGCAGAGAACTGCCTGATGGAGGAGATCAAACCCTTCATCTTCGGCGATTGCGAGGTGATGAGTTGCAAGCGCAGCCAGTTTTTTGAAGTCTTCCCGAACGAAGGCGGTGCGTTCTGGTACAAAGCACGCGTGGAGATGATCACTATCGACGGCGAGAAAGAGACGCGTGCCAACAAGGCCGTGCTCGTTCAGGCCAATCTGCTCGACGATGCTGTCTTTGCTCTCAAGCAGGCACTGAAATCGTACGATTGCGAACTGATCTCGATCGCCAAGACCCCGATCATGGATATCTTGCACGCCGTTCACTAATTCACTCATTCACTCATGCCCCTGCAATTCGACATACGGGCTATCCTGAAGAGCAAAGCGCCGAAAGCGCATGTGCCGGAGTTTCTCATCCGGTATCTGGAGCGCATCACGCACATCCGGCAGATGAATGCGTTTTTGCGCAAATACCCGGATCTCAAGGGCTATGAGTTCATCGACCGCGTCATCCACGAGGAGTTAGGATGCACGGCATCGATTGACGGACTGGAGAACATCCCTGCGGAGGATGAACCGGTGATTTTTGTGAGCAACCACCCGCTCGGCGGTTTGGACGGCATGATCATCGCACAGATGATTCACGAGAGTCGTCAGCAATCAGCCATCAGTTATCAGCGAGGGTTGAAGGTGATCGTCAACGAACTGCTGATGTACATGGAGCCGATCAACGATCTGTGGGCACCGGTGAATAAAGTGGGAAGGCTCAGTCGCGAGCAGGTGGAGGCGCAACAGAAGATGTGGGAGTCCGGGACGGATGTACTCACCTTTCCCGCAGGCGCATGCAGTCGTCTGCAGCGGATAGACGGCAAGTGGCAGATACGCGACCTGGAATGGCAGAAGAATTTCGTGCAACGCGCCAAAGAATACCGGCGCAACATCGTGCCGATCTACTTCGAAGGCAAGAACAGCCGGTTCTTCTACGCCCTCGCCTATCTTCGCAAGAAACTGCATATCAAACTGAACATCGAGATGTTGTACCTCGTGGACGAGATGTACGGCGCGCATGGCAAACACTTTAAGGTGCATGTGCTGCCCCCCATCCCCTACACGACATTCGATAATAGCAAAACGCCCAAACAATGGGCGCAGGAGGTTAAGTTTAAAGTTTATAGTTTATAGGATATGAAACCGATCATACCGGCTGTTGAGACAAGTCTGTTACTCAAGGAGTTAGAAGGTCATTTGCTTCGTCCGTCCAACAAGGCGGATAACCTCATTTATGACATCACGGCGCATGAGTGTCCGAACGTGATGCGGGAGATAGCGCGTCTGCGCGAGATCAGTTACCGCGACGGCGGTGGCGCTACCGGCAATGAGATGGACATCGACGATATGGATACGATGGCCAAGCCCTACCATCAACTCATCGTCTGGGACCCCGAGCATCAGCAGATCATCGGCGGCTACCGCTACCTCATCGGCACGGACGCCGAACTAAGGCCGAATGCCGACGGCGAACTGCAGCCTTACATCACCTCTGCGCACCTCTTCCACTACTCTGAGCGGTTCATTCGTGAGTTCCTGCCCCACACCATCGAGTTCGGGCGCGCCTTCGTACAGCCGATGTACCAGCAACGTGAGATGGGCGTCAAAGCGCTCTTTGCACTCGATAACATATGGGACGGTATCGGCGCAGTGATGCATAACCACCCCGAGGTGCATTGGATGATCGGTAAAGTGACCATCTATCCGGATTATAACGCGGCGGCGCGCGACCTCATCTATGCGTACCTCAACCGCTACCACCGCGGAGAAGAAGGTTTGTTTGCACCCTATAATCCCTTAGCTCTTAGCCCGTTAGCCGTTAGCCCGTTTGTGGGCGACGACCCGCAGGAGAACTACAAGATCCTGCAGCGCGCGGTGCGCGAACAAGGAACGGTCATCCCACCTATGTTCTCCGCATACCTCAACCTCACCAACGACCTGCAGTTCTTCGGGAATGCCATCAATGATGAGTTGGCGAATGTGTATGAAACGGGTATCATGGTCGATCTGAAGACCGTCTATCCCGAGAAGATAGAACGCTATATTGCTCCTTACGCACAATGGTTGAAGAACAAATAAGGAGCGTGCGTGCTCACATACCCGCGGGCGTGGCGCTCGTGTGCGTGAGTAAGTTTCACCCTGTAGAGGCGATTCGTGAAGCATATGAAGCCGGAGAGCGAGACTTCGGCGAGAGCCGCGTGCAGGAACTGCAAAAGAAAGTGCCTGCCCTGCCCGCCGATATCCGCTGGCACTTTATCGGACACCTCCAGACCAATAAAGTGCGGGATTTGCTCAAACTGCGACCGTATCTCATTCAGTCGGTGGACTCCGAACGACTGCTGCAAACCATCAATGACGAAGCCGCCAAACAGGGCTTTGTGCAAGATGTGCTGTTAGAAGTGCATGTCGCTCGCGAAGAAAGCAAAACGGGCTTCTCGCCGGAGGAGTTATCAGCTATCAGTCATCAGTTATCAGCCTTTTCGAACATTCATGTTCGGGGTCTCATGACCATGGCCACCAACACCGAGGACGAAGCAGAGATCCGGCGGTGCTTTAGCGAGGCGAAAGAGATTCAGAAAACTCTGAATAATCTGAATAATCTGAGTACTCCGGTTTTGTCAATGGGGATGAGCGACGACTATCGCATTGCGATAGAGTGCGGCTCGACGATGGTGCGGATAGGATCAACGATCTTTGGAGAGCGGTCGAAGTCGATAGTCTCGACACCCGAACAGGCCGTGCGGGCACTGCCGAAAGCGGTATTTTTTGACCAAGACGGTGTGCTCTTTAACTCCATGCCCTATCATGCTGCGTCGTGGGAGTGGTCGATGCACAAACACGGACTGCCGTTCACCAAAAACCAGACCTACCGTAATGAAGGACGCACAGGTGCATCGGTCATCAACGAGGCGCATCGGCTCGTGCACGGCACGGATGCGACGCCGAAACTGATAGAAGCCGTGTATGCCGATAAGTCTGCGCGGTTTAATGAACTGACTGGCGGAAAACTGCCCGAACTGATACCCGGCATTCGCGAGGTGTTGGCTTATCTCAAGAGTCGCAGCGTGCAGTGCTGGGTGGTCACCGGCTCCGGTCAGCGCTCCTTACTCGACAACCTTCAGAAGACCTTCCCCGATACCTTCACGGGCGTCATCTCGGCCTTCGACGTGCAGCACGGCAAACCCCACCCCGAACCATATCTGAAGGCTTGGGAGCGCTGTGGTTTTGCGAAAAACGAATGTATGGTGGTGGAAAATGCACCGCTTGGCGTGCGGGCCGGCAAAGCGGCTGAACTCTTTACGGCAGCGGTGAACACCGGTATTCTGCCCGACTCGGCATTGTGGGAAGAACACGCGGACATCGTGCTGCCGAACATGGCGGCGCTGCTCGCGTGGTTACAACAATGTCAGTAATTCCGGAAGAGAGGAAATCACCTTCAATCCTTTCACCCCTTCATCCTTTATCCCTTCGCCTCGTCTGTCAAAGAAGATGGCATCGAGGCCGGCCTTCTGTGCGCCGATGATATCGGTCGTCATACTGTCGCCGACCATCAGTACATCTTGCGGCAACAGGTTGCAACGGCGCAATGCCTCTTCATAGAACCGCACATCGGGTTTGTCGTAGCCGATATCCATGGAAATATAGGTGTCTTCGAACAGGTGCAAAACGCCGGCTTGCACCAAACGGCTACGCTGCAAGTGGCCAAAACTATTGCTGGCAGCAAAGAGCCGATAGCCCTTGGCGTGCAAGGCTTCCAAAATCTCTTTGGCATCCGGCACTAAGGTATGCGTCATCCCCCAAGCCGCCCGAAAAGCATGCTTGAAGGGATCCACCGCCTCAGGCGGATAGCCTGCGCGCTCGCAAAACTCCTGCGGATAGAGTTCCATCACTTCCGCGACGGTATGCAGACCGTGCTTCGCCTCCGAGAACAACCTGCCGGAGATAGAGAAGAAAAGGTCAAAGAGGGCGTCGGAACTATTCTGATGTATCTCCGCTATCGCGGCATCAAAGGCTTCCCGACAACAGGGGATGTAGTCGAGAATGGTATCGTCTATGTCAATAAAAATAGCCTTATAGCGCATTTTGTTACCAAAATATTTGGTCAATTCATTTTTTTGTAGTACCTTTGCACCCGCAAAAGCGGAACGGGTAGTAGTTCAGCCCGGTTAGAATGCCTGCTTTGGGAGCAGGAGGTCGTGAGTTCGAATCTCGCCTACCCGACTACAATGTAACGGTTTCCCCATGTTCGGGAACCGTTATTTCTTTAAATCCCGCTTCGTGTAAGTGCTCTTTATAGGCCGTCGCAGCTTCTTCGGCGCCGTGTACCACAAACACGCGCTGCACATCGTTCACTTGCAGGCTGCGCGTGAGGTAGTCGATCATCTCCTGATAGTCGCCGTGTCCGGAGAAACTCTCTATCTTGGTGATCTGCGCTTTGATACGCCGGTCGAGGCCGAAGATGGAGATCCACTGCAGTCCCGGTTGTTGGATGCGCGCACCGAGGGTCGTAGGTTCGCAATAACCTACGATAAGGATCGTGCAGCGCGGGTCAGAGATATGATTCGCCACGTGGTGTTTGATGCGCCCTGCCTCCAACATGCCGCTCGCGGAGATGATGATACACGGGTCTTCTTTATGGTTCAGCATCTTCGACTCGTTGATGTCGGTGATGTAGCGCAGAGTGTTGAAGCCGAATGGATCGGGATCGAAGCGCAGCGTGTCTTGTACCTCGTCACTTAGTTCGTCCGGGTACATGCGGAAGATCTGGGTCGCGTTCGTGCTCATAGGGCTATCCACATACACTGGGATATGCGGCAGTCGCCCGTCGTTGTAGAGTTGGTTCAGCACATAGACGATCTCCTGCGTACGGCCGACAGAGAAAGACGGGATAAGCAACTGGCCCTTGCGATACACGCAGGTGTCCTCCACGATGCCGAGCAACTGCTCTTCGGTCGCTTCGGGCGCGTCGTGCAACCGGTCGCCGTAGGTGGATTCGCAAATCAGGTAGTCGCACTGCGGGAAGAGTTGCGGCGGAGGGAGGATATGACTCTTCGGCCGACCGATATCGCCCGTGTATGTGACTCTTTTCCACCGCTTCTTGCCTTCCACATTACACATTCCACCTTCCACATCAGTCTCATATACCTCTAGCGAGCAAATCGCCCCGCCGAGCATGTGCCCCGAGTTGGTGAAGGTCAGCAGCACGTCATCGAAGAGCCGGAAACGGCGGTCGTAGCCGTAGGTGACGAAATGCTTCATCGCGCGGTTGACGTCCTGCTGGTTATAGAGCGGTTCAACTTTATATTTCTTGCCTTTCTCCTTATGGGGGTTCTGGCGGTCGATCTTCTTGTTGTAGGTCCGCACATCCTGCTCTTGGATGAAGGCGGTGTCGGCGAGCATAAGTGCACACAAATCGCGCGTCGCGGGCGTGCAGTAGATATCACCCTTGAAACCCATTTTTACCACATACGGGATAAGTCCCGAATGGTCGATATGCGCATGGCTAAGCACGATACAATCAAGCGTCGCAGGGTCAAAGCCAAGGTCCCTGTTCGCTGCGTCGGTCTCCATTCCTTTACCTTGATACATGCCGCAATCCAGCAATATCGTGTGTCCTGAATCGGTCGTGATGAGGTGCTTGCTTCCGGTCACTTCCCGCGTCGCACCTAAGAATTGAACTTTCATGGTTTTTCGAATTATGCCGCAAATTTACAACTTTTTTTGCATATATCAAAATTTTTTTGTAATTTTGCCGCGCAAAATTGATACAATAATGACAAACTGGAAGATTTTTATCATGGCAGCAGTGGCATTGGTAGGTGTAAGTTGCCAAAAGGCAGAAGAAGGTAAGGCTCCGATCACGAAGCCGCAGATCACCATTGAGGGCGGTCGTCTGACGCCCGAAGGACTCTGGGCTATGGGACGCATAGGCGCCGTACAAAGCGACATCGAGACGGGTTGGCTCGCCTATACCGTGAGTTACTACAGCGTAGAGGAAAACCGCTCCACGACTTGGATTCGCGTCTGCGACCCGTATGCCAAAGAGGGAGAACTGGATGTGTTTGACGAGTTTGTAGGCTATGAGCCGGCATGGTTTGGCGCGAGCGGATGGCTCGCTTTCATGCGTGGCGGTCAGTTATTCCTGCGTCGCGACAAAGAGGAAGTGAAAGTAGAAGGCGCGGAAGACATCGAAGGTTTCCTACTCTCCCCGATGCGCGACAAGATCATTCTTATCAAGCAGGTTAAAACGGTACCATCTACCGTCGATAAATATCCGGACCTGCCGCTCGCGACCGGTCATATGCACGAAGACCTGATGTACAAGCACTGGGACGAGTGGACCGAAACCGCTCCGCAGCCGTTCGTATGCCCGCTGGAGATCACCTATTACGGCGAAGGCGAACGCATCCAAACCGCGAAAGTCGGTGAGGGCGTGAACATCCTTGAGGGCACGGCGTTCGAGAGTCCGATGAAGCCTTTCGGCGGCATCGAGCAGTTGGCTTGGAACCCCAACAACGAAGAGATCGCCTATACCTGCCGCAAGAAGACAGGTCTGGAGTATGCTGTTTCAACCAACAGCGATATCTTCCTTTATAATGTCAACACGCGCGAGGAGCGTAATATCACGGAGGACAACAAAGGCTACGACACGAATCCGTCTTACTCGCCGAACGGCGAATGGATCGCATGGTCGTCCATGGAGCGCGACGGCTACGAGAGTGACCAGAACCGCCTCATGGTGATGAACCTTCAGACGGGCGAGAAACGCTTCGTCAGCCATTTCTTGGACACGAATGTCGATGAGTTTGCTTGGTACAACGACTCTATTCTCCTTGGTACCGCCGTCATTCAGGGCACTATTCACCTCTGGGCAATGGGCCTCGAAGGCTGGTGCGCGAAGATGACCGAAGGTCAGTTCGACGTGAGTCTGGCCGATGTCACGGATCATTATGCCTACCTGCTGAGACACTCCATGCGCGAAGCGAATGAAATATGCGTGCTCGATGTAGCCAAGGCACTGGATAAGATCGACGGCTATGTAGAGTTGACCCAAGTGACGCACGAGAATGATAATATCTACGACCAGATCGAGCGCTCGACGGTAGTGCCGCGCTGGCAGAAGACCACGGACGGCAAAGACATGCTGACCTGGATCATCTACCCGCCGCATTTCGACCCGAACAAGAAATACCCGACCATCCTCTATTGCGAGGGCGGTCCGCAAAGTCCGGTTTCGCAGTTCTGGTCCTTCCGCTGGAACTTCATGATGATGTCCGCGGGCGACTACATCATCGTTGCGCCGAACCGCCGCGGTCTGCCGGGCTTTGGCAAAGAGTGGAACGAAGCGATCTCGGGTGACTACAGTGGTCAGTGTATGCGCGACTATTTCACGGCGATTGATGAGTTCTGCAAAGAACCGTACGTGGACAAAGATCATCTTGGCTGCGTCGGCGCATCCTTCGGCGGATTCAGCGTCTATTGGATTGCCGGTCATCACGAGGGTCGCTTCAAAGCCTTCATCGCGCACGACGGCATCTTCAACCTCGAGATGCAGTACCTCGAGACCGAAGAGAAGTGGTTTGCCAACTGGGACCTCGGCGGCGCATACTGGGACAAAGACAACAAGGTCGCTCAGCGCACTTTCGCCAATAGTCCGCATAAGTTCGTCGATAAGTGGGACACCCCTATTCTCTGCATCCACGGCGAGAAAGACTATCGCATCCTGGCAAACCAGGCCTTCGCAGCCTTCGATGCCGCAAAGATGCGCGGTGTGCCGGCAGAGTTGCTCGTCTTCCCCGACGAGAACCACTGGGTGCTCAAGCCGCAGAACGGAATACTGTGGCAGCGCGAGTTCCGCGGATGGCTCGACCGCTGGCTGAAAACTGAAAACTGATTACTGACAACTCATGAAGTATAATTACGAATATGAAATGAAGTACCAGGAGTCGGACGCACACAAGAAAACGCGTCTGTACCACCTGGAGGAATACTTATTGGAAGTTGCCGGAAAGGCAGCTGACGAATTGGGTTACGGCATCGCAGCCATGCACCCGAGAGGACTGGGATGGATCTTGACGCGCTTGTCGCTGGAGGTGTATGAGTTGCCGAGACACAACGATATCGTGCGCTTTGAGACTTGGATTGAGTCGAATGCACACATGCTCAGCACGCGTGATTTCCGGCTCTATTTGGGCGACCGGTTGATCGGACAATGTAAGTCGGTGTGGGCGGTGTTGGACCTGGAGAAACGCGAACTTGTCAATATCTTCGACGAGCCGATCTTCAAGGATTGCGTGGACGGCGAGGTGATTGACTTGCCGCGCGTGCGGATGACGACCATCCCCGAGCCGACGGGCATCGCGCCGCATAAGATCGTCTATTCGGACATCGACTATAACGGGCACTGCAACAGTTGCCGCTACCTGCAGGCTATGCTCGACGCATACCTACCCGACATCTACGGCAAGAAAGTGCGGCTGGATATCAATTACAGCAAAGAGGCCATGCTCGGCGAGTTGATGCAGATTCATTACCTGGTAACCGATGACGGTGTGCAATATCAGATGAAGAACGAGGCGGGAGAGACGAGCAGCTCAGCAAAGCTGAGCATTGGTGATTGATGATTGATGATTTGAAATTTTAGAATTATGGAGATACAAGAAACTTCGACGTTATTGAAACGTCCGGCAGAGTTGGAATGCGACGTAGTGCGCTTCCAGAATCAGAAAGATAAATGGATTGCCTTTGTGGGCCTGAAGGACGGTCGTCCGTACGAGATCTTCACGGGTCTGGCTGACGATGAAATGGGTATCGCCTTGCCCAAGAGCGTGGTAAAAGGAAAAATCCTTAAGGTCGTTCAACCCGACGGCACGAAGCGCTATGACTTCCAGTTCGTCAACACCCGCGGGTTCAAGACGACCGTCGAGGGTCTGAGTTATAAGTTCGACCGCGAGTTCTGGAACTACGCCCGGCTCATTTCCGGCGTGCTGCGTTACGGCATGCCGATCGACCAGGTGGTACACATGATCAGCGGTCTGCAGATGGACAATGACTCCATCAACTCCTGGACCACCGGTGTGGCGCGCGTGCTCAAGCGCTATATTCCGGGCGCAGAGATCTCGGAAGAAGAATAAAAGAAAAAGCCGGCGCTGGCCGGCTTTTCTTTTTTACTTTTCTGCAATAAATCGTGTTTCGAGCATTCCTAAGGATTGATTCTCAACCACTTTGATACCATACTTACGCCTCCATTGACCGGCTAATGAGCGCCAGAAACCACGCGTGACGTAGGAATAGATGTAGGGGTGAAGATGTAACTGCAGCCCCTTTCCGTGTTGTAGGTACTCCTGTTCGCATTGCTCTGCGAGTTGGTCTGTAAAGAGAATCGATGCTTGGATCTTTCCCTTGCCGCCGCATGTCGGACAGGTCTCTTCCACTTGCACTTCCACTGCCGGTCGAACGCGTTGACGCGTGATCTGCATCAGACCGAACTTACTGAGCGGCAAGACATTATGCTTCGCCCGATCGCGGTCCATGAGTTTGCGTACATAATCGTAGAGTTGCTGCTGATGGCCTTTATCATCCATGTCGATAAAATCGACGATGATGATGCCGCCAATATCGCGCAGGCGCAACTGGTGTACCAACTCCTCTGCTGCCAGCATGTTAAACTGGAAGGCATTTTCCTCTTGGTCCTCGTAGATTTTCTTGCTGCCGGAATTGACATCTATGGAGAACAGTGCTTCGGTTTTGTCGATGATGAGGTAACCTCCATGCTTAAAACCGACCGTTCTGCCGAGTCCCGTCTTCATCTGACGGGTGATGTCGAAATGGTCAAAGATAGGCTGCGTGCCGTCGTAGAACTTCACGATCTTCGCGCTCTCGGGTGCGATAAGTTCCAAATAGTGGCGAACATCGTTGTAGATGTCGCGATCATTGATTTGGATAGTGGTGAAGTCGGGACTGAGTACATCGCGGATGATACCGAGTGTACGTCCCATTTCTTCGCTGACCAGACTGACGGGTTCTTTCTGCTGCAGCGTCTTGACCGTCTCTTGCCAGCGCTCCACGAGCAGACGTAACTCGTTGTCCAATTCGGCTACGCGCTTGTCTTCGGCTACAGTACGAACGATAATGCCAAACCCTTGCGGTTTGATAGATAGCAACAGTTGTTTGAGTCGCTGGCGTTCTGCCTCGCGTTTAATCTTCTGGGACACCATGACACCGTCGGAGAAAGGCATGAGGACGATATTGCGACCGGCGATAGAGATCTCCGCCGTGAGGCGCGGACCCTTGGTGTTGATCGGCTCCTTGGAGACTTGCACCAGAATAGGGTCACCTACCTTCAGCACATCCGCTATCTGTCCTTCTTTGCCTACCTCGGGCTGACGCTGCGTCTTTTGAATCAGAGGCACGCGACGTTTATCCGAGACCGCTTTGGCGACATAGGTCTGCAGCGTTCGAAACTGAGAACCTAAATCCAGATAATGCAGAAAAGCTTCTTTCTCATGACCTACATCCACAAAGACTGCATTGAGCGCCGGCATGACCTTCTTGACGCGCCCGTAGTAGATATTTCCTACGGCGAAGTTGTCTTGGTCGCGTTTCTCGCGCGCCACTTCTTGCAAGCGGTCATCCTCTGTCAGCGCGATCGAAATCTCTTGCGGCTGTACGTCCACAATTAATTCGCTTTTCATACTTGAAAGGATTAAATCAATAAATAAAAAAGCCTTGTGGCAACGTGTCTACACTTAGACACGTCTAAGGCCACAAAGCTACATGCATCGTCAATTACTTATGCTTATGACGATTCTTACGTAAGCGTTTTTTGCGCTTATGCGTAGACATCTTATGTCTCTTATGCTTCTTTCCGTTAGGCATAATGAATAAAAATTAAACTGTTAGTATATTATATTATCTTTTTTCATTTAGTTGCGCATGTCTCTCGCAAGCTCTTTGCAGGGCTTGAAGGTAGCCACCGGATGAGCCGGAACAGGAATTGACTTGCTGGCGTTGATATTACGAGCCACTTTCGCCTTACGCATCTTTACCTGGAAGGTACCGAAACCGCGAAGGAAGACGCTCTCTCCGTCCACCAAAGACTTCTTCACACTATTCATGTAGGCCTCAACAATCGTCGTAATAGTCATCTTGTCATAGCCTGTAGCCACAGCGATGTCACTAATGAGTTCAGCTTTAGTCATACTATATAGGTGCTTTTGTTTCTTCTTGTAATGTCGAAAAATCGCGCAAAGTTACTATAAATAAATGAAATACGAAAATTTTTCGGTAAAAAAATTGCAAATTTTGTTATTTTTTTGTACTTTTGTACCCGATTTGGCTTTTTTATGTCAAAAATTGTTAATAACTATGTCCAACTCCTTATTACATAGACACTTATACGAATGGTACGAGACGAACCATCGTGCCCTTCCTTGGCGTGAGACAGAAGATCCGTACGCTATTTGGCTCAGCGAGATCATCTTGCAGCAGACGCGGGTGTTGCAGGGCTTGGACTATTGGCGTCGGTTTATGGCGCGGTGGCCGAATGTAGAGGCACTTGCGGCCGCTGACGAAGCCGAAGTGCTGCGCGAGTGGCAGGGTTTGGGGTACTACTCGCGTGCCCGCAATCTGCATAAGGCTGCGCAGCAAATCGTGGAGTGCGGATGGATGCCTTTTCCAAAGACTTTCGATGAGATCCGCGCGCTGCCCGGTGTCGGGGATTATACTGCAGGCGCTATCGCCTCTTTTGCGTACGACCTGCCCTACCCGGCGATGGACGGCAATGTGTATCGGGTGGTCGCACGCTTGTTGGACATCGACGAGGCCTTTGACACCTCGGCAGGCAAGAAACTGTTTCACCAACAGATAGAGAAACTCTTGGACCGCGAGCACCCGCGGCTCTTCAACTCCGCCATCATGGAGTTCGGGGCCTTGTATTGTACGCCGACCTTAGGCGACAGCTGTGCGCATTGCCCGCTGCAGGCGCATTGTGCCGCGTACGCGCATGGCACAGCGGAATTACTGCCGGTTCGAAAGCCGAGACCGAAAGTGCGGGACAGGTGGTTCACCTACCATATTTATACGAATGGCGAACAGACATTGATTCGCCGGCGAGAGGAGAAAGATATCTGGTATCATCTCTACGAGTTTCCCTGCGAGGAAACTCTAAACAGTCCGGATGGCTATATAAACGAGCCGTCAGGCTCATCTAAACAGACGAAGTCTATCTCCCTGACGCACGTCTTGTCTCATCAGAAACTTCATGCGCGGTTTATTGTGCATCAGGTACAAAAAGTGCCGGAAATCCCCGGCACTATCGTCATTCGGTGGGACGAACTCAATGATTTTGCGCTTTCTCGATTAACGCTGCGAGCGCTTGATACACTTCAGCATAAGGCGTAGCCTTTAAGATCTCTAAATGATGATTCATCACTTCGTGATCTCCGCGCTTGGCGGGGCCTGTTTGTGCATCTTTCGGCTTGAGGGAATGAACCTTTGCCGCTGTCTGGTCGATAAGCGGTAAGAGTGCTTCGAACGGTATCTGCGTGTCTTTGAGCACTTCCGCGGCGATGCGGTACATCAGGTTCGTGTAGTTGTTGGCAAAGATGCCGGCGATGTGCAGCCGCTCGCGGTCATGTTGCCCCGCCTCGTAGATGCGGCTCGTCAGGCATTGCGCCAAGGAGTAGATGGCGGCGATGTCGTCGATATTTCGGCCCTCGATGATACACGGGATGCCGCTCCAGTCCTCGATCAGCACTTCGCGGCTGAAACTCTGGAAGAAATACAGTACGCCTGCATGAGGTTTGTCTTCGCCGAACACCTCGATAGGCATCGAACCCGAGGTATGAAGATGCAGCGCCTTCGGCGCATAGACCTTGGAAATCACCTCGCGTAGCGCATGATCAGCGATCGCATAAATATATACGTCCGCTTGCGGGATTTCCGGTCTCATCGCTTCGCTCTCGCCTCTTAGCACTCCGCCTTCAGCTTTCGGCGCTTCGCGCTTCGCCGTCAGCGGACGCGCATGGATCATCTCCGCGCGGATGCCTTTGCTCTCCAGCGCGTGGTGAAGATTCGTCCCCACACTCCCCGCTCCGATAATAACAATTTTCATATCGTTCAACTTTTGCGCGGCTTAGAGCCGAGCATCTTATTCATTGCGGGCACAAAGGTACAAAAAAGAAATGACATATGCAAAAAAGTTTGCACAATTCAAAAATTTTTATTATCTTTGCAGTCGATTTTGAGAGTTAGGAAGGCGGAGTACTTACGGGGCAAAGACAGAGTGTGTATGGTCTAGCTATCGTCTAGCTATGGTCTAGCATACTGAGCAAAGAATGAGGCAATTGGAAGGCTCCCGTATGCAAGGAGATTTGAGATTAGGGAAATAATATATTTTGGAACAAAAAGAGTAACGATTTTTTAGTATGGCAAAGGCAAAGTATCACGTTGTGGTTGACGAGTTGAGAGGCGCGCTGGACAGTAAGAAATATGCGCAGACGCACGGAATGCGGATGGTTTCGCGTTATCGGAATGGAAAAGATGGCGAACATCAGGTATATTTTATGCAGATCCATGAAGGGCCTTGGTCGGAGGGCGCGACAAAGAACCGGGAGTTAATCAAGGCGGCACAGAAGCGGGCTCACGCGATTGATAAGGCGGTTCGGAAGCCGGAAGAGTGTGATCCAGAATTGGTTGCGGAGGCTGCGCAATGGAAAGAGCGATTTGAGGCATACCGCGTGGGACTGAAGGAAGGCGAGAAGGGATATGCGAGTTTGTACACGTTTACGTACGTGCAGATCTATCGAGAAATGAAGGGATAAAGGAGACTGCGGAGCTAAAGATCCTTGTCGGGAACGTAAAACTCCGTGGAAACCGCCCTCAACAGCAGCGGCGATGTGTTTTTACAGCTATGGCAGAAGAGTTCGATAGGAAGGGAAAGGGTAAACAAAAATAGCCGTAGCAAACTGCGGCTATTTTTTATATTCAATACTTACTCCTTGTCCTTTCTAATGATATCGTTTTCTTCCGAAGTAGCAAAAATATCTCCTGAGCTACTAAAAGCGGTATACTCATTTTCGCCATCACATCGTGCCGGATAAACATTATCTTTATCATCTAAGAGCCATAATTGTTCATCATAATCATAAATCTTTCCGTATCCTATTATCTTCTCAGATAAAGGTTTTCTTAGATGTACTTCAAAAGAAGATTCTATGCCATTTTTTACTTGACTTGCAGTTATGTTAGATCTTGCAAATAATGTAAGTTCATCTTCATCAAATGGTTTGAGAAATCCTTCACAATAAACATCGTGTCCGTTTATATTACTCACTGTCATTTTAGAGATATCGTCTTTAAAAACAATATCATTTTTCTTGAATCTAGCCATATTATGTATATTTAAAAATTATTTAACTTCTCGAACAAGGCGCACAGCGCGTCCGTCGCTTTTGGGATAATTTCTTATGTCCAGAATAGAGTTGATTGAAAATACAAACATCCATGCATTGACAGAATTATAGGGCGATGAGGACCAATAGTCTCCGCATGCTCCTGTCTTATAGTCACCTGAATAACCCCGTACTTCGTTCACATCAGTTGATCGTACACCCGCGGCTGGTAAGAAAACAGCCCCCTTATTTTGCATAATTAACAATTCCGCATTAGTAATAGGAGAGCAATTCCAATCATATTGGACAGATACTGTTTCTGGGTAATTATCAGGAAAGAAAATAAATCCTTTAGTATTTTCAACAATCGCATAACTATATAGATTTGCAGCATTTTCTCTACCTTGAAGTAAATATTCCCACTCTGCTTTAGATAAAGTACGCCATTTCGGCGTAAAGTTGTCACCCCAATCGGTAAATTGCGCATATTCACTATCGTTCCGTTCCCATTTTGTAGGATTGTTTCCAGTGCCCCATCCAAACAGGTCTATCCAACCATCGTAGTTAGGTGAGATGTTGAAATTTGGCTCACCAACAAAATCCCATTGATTTTCAGCGAAACGCCAAGTGTTAGTTGATGCTTGATATTGTAAGTTACCCTTTGAGAAACGAACTTTCTTTGTGGCACTAACAGAAAACTCGCCGTTTAAGGCGCCTTCGTATTCATCATAAAATGTAATACTATCAATTTGCGTGACATCCTCTTCGTATGCCAAAGCATGATTTTTCCATACACGCATTTTTTGTTGTGCCATAACGCCTACTGCAAAAATGGCAGCCATAGTAATAAGAATAATCTTTCTCATAATTTTATTGTTTTAAGAATTTAACTGTTTGATTGCCTAAAAATAATAGATATTCGCCAAGTGGCAGAAAGTTGACATTAATAGAGGTATGTTCACCATCTATAGATATAGTCTGCAATAAACGACCACTAATGTCAAAGATATATGCCTTATCGCTAATGGCATTTTCGATAATTAGCATATCCTGTGTCGGATTCGGATACACGCGGCAAGAAGTTGTCGCTTGCACATTTTCAAAACTTGTTGCAACTTCGGAACTACCAAAATGAAGATAGTTAATGTCTTTAATTGCAGTTTTGAAAAGCAATATGTCGCTATGTGAGTACACGAGAAGCGACTCGAAAGTCATCTTAATGTAGCCGATTGTGGAAAGGGCAGTTGATTGCTCTTCGCCCGTTAACGGCTTGACCATTAGTGACGTTTCTGCCATCGATGCTATCGCAACGAAAAGCAGACATTGAATGATAAGTTTTCTTTTCATAAGCAGTTATATTTTTGAGGTTAATATGATATACACACAAAAAGCGTGAGGTTGCTATGCCACACACTCAACGGTAGTTGGGACTAGGAAAACCCAATAAATAGTAAGTGTACAGATAGTAACTTCACGCCAATGCGCGAAGTCTATTTGCTTAACTCTTACTATTTGGGCTGAAAGATTCCTAGTTTTTCTACCGTTAAGAGCGAAAGCAAATGCTTCGTTATTTTCAATATGTCTGCGCAACGCTTTGCGCTTTCTTGCTTTTTTACGCTGTCAAGGCCAGCGATATATTATTCTTTCAAAATATGCTTGCTTTCCACATTCTCCAATACTGTCATTTGTTGGATGGCAATTTGGTTGAGTTTTTGGAGGCGTTCCTGCTGTGGCATGCCTTCGTTAATAAAGACAGCATTCAAATTCTCCATGTTGCTCAGACAAATCAATTGATTGATTGTTGCGTAGTCGCGGATATTTCCTTTATCATCCGGATGGGCATCACGCCATTCTTTTGCAGTAATACCGAACAATGCCACATTAAGCACATCTGCTTCGTTAGCATAGATGAGCGAACGATGGTATTGATCAATCTCTTGCGGAACAAGATGTTCCTTAATCGCGTCAGTATGAATATGGTAGTTAATTTTAGCCAACTCACGCTTTGCCGACCATCCAAGCGCTTTCTGCTCATTCTCCTTTAGTTGCTGGTAGTCTTTTATTAAGAATACCTTAAACTCCGGGCTAATCCACATAGCGAATTCGAATGCGATATCCTTATGCGCATATGTTCCGCCGTAACGACCGGTTTTAGCGATGATGCCTATCGCTCCGGTTTTCTCCATCCATTCTTTTGCGCTTAAACGGAAGTTATGAAGACCTGCCTGACTTTTTATTATGTCGAATTCGACAGAATTAAAATTCGGGTTGTGTACTTTCTCCCAAATGCCAAGAAATTCTACAGTATTTCGGTTTCTTAACCAATTATGGAAGAAGAAATCACCCTCTTTTACCTTCATCATGTCCGTCAACGAAATATAATCCTCTTCGTTTATTTGCGTGACGGTAATAGGTGTGTCTTGTACTATGATTTGACTCTTACTCATTCTACTTTTTCTTGTCCTTGCTGTTTAACGTTGCAAGGCCAGCGGTAGGTTATTCAAACCTTTGCGGCTGCAAAGGTACAGAAAAAAAATGACATATGCAAATAAAAGTAAAAAAATGTTGTACCTTCGGCCCTCCCGCACACGCGGGTTCCCGCCGAAGGTACGTTCGCAAAGCTGAGCGAACGACAATCTTTTTAGCAATAAAATACACGTTTAAGCAAGCTTAGACTACTTTTTTTGCCAAAAATCTTGTACATTCCATTTTTTTGTTGTATCTTTGCAGAGATTTTCGGATGGATCGAAGAAGCATGAAACATAACGATGAGCAATTTGCCCCTTTGTGGGAGTTGAACAAACTGTGGGAGACGCTGACGGAAGAAGAGAGAGCTTACGCAGCGGAGCACGCCGAAGTAGTGTACTACGAGAAGAATGAACAGATTCATTCGGACGGCGATGAGTCGTTGTTTATGTGGATGTTGCTGCGCGGGAAAGTGCGTATTTTCAAGGAAGGTATCGGTCAACGCCAGCAGATCATCCGTTTACTCAAACCCTACGATATTTTCGGATACCGCGCCTGTATCGCGGACGAAGCGTATAACTCCAGCGCGAGCGCGGTGGAGAGTTGTGCGGTCTATCGGATGCCTAAAGAGTGCTTCACGCATCTCATTCGTCAAAACGGCGTTTTCTGCTACCAAGTAATGCTGATGATGGCAAAAGACTTAGCTATTTCAGAGATCCAAACGGTGAACCTGACGCAGAAACATATCCGCGGACGTTTGGCGGAAAGTCTGCTCCTGCTGCTTAAGAACTACGGCTACGAAGATGACGGACGTACCTTAGCGATGTTGTTGCCGCGCGAGGACCTGGCGAACATGAGCAACATGACGACCAGCAATGCCATCCGTACGCTCAGTCAATTCGCGCAAGAAGGACTGGTAGCCGTAGAAGGGCGGCATATACAGATACTAGACGAGAAATCGTTGGAAAAGATTTCCCGTCTAGGTTAAATTGTTTTTCTCCGAAAAACGTTTATAGAGTTTATAAAGTTTAGATGGTTTAATCCATCGTATTTCCCATGTTCGACGAGATCTGCAGCATCTTGTCGTATTCCTCCGGACTGAGGTCGTAGAAATAGAAGTTACGCGGGTCGATGGGGCGTCCCAAATAATGCACTTCGTAGTGCAAGTGCGGACCGGTGGATTTACCGGTGTTACCGACGAGCGCGATGACATCGCCTCGCTTCACTTTCTGCCCTACCCTTACCAAGCGCTTGGAGCAGTGCGCATAACGCGTGCTGTAGTTAAATCCATGGTCAATCTCCACGGTCTCTCCGTAGCCTTGACGCCAACCTGAATAAACAACCGTACCATTTCCGGTTGCAAAGATATCCGTGCCGACAGGCGCCGAGAAGTCCATGCCTTCGTGGAAACGACGGATGTGATAGACGGGGTCTATACGCCAGCCGTAACCGGAAGCCATGCGCTTGAGTTCTTTGTTGAGCACAGGTTGGATGGCCGGTATATTCTCCATGCGCACCTCTTGGTTCTTGGCCAGTTGCAACACCTCGTCGTACGAGCGCGCCTGGACATAGAGTTCTTTCTCGAGGATATCCACCTTGCGCTGTATATCCGCCGCCAGTTGGGTGTTGGTCATATGCGCGATCGAGTCGTAGTACGAGAGCTGATGCGTCGCGCCCATACGCGCACTAAGCGGAATAGGTTCGGCGCCGAGGATAGCCCGATAGAGGTTGTCATCGCGCTGCGCAAGGTCGGTAAGCACGATCTGCATCTGGTCCATCTGCTTGTCCATCACCTCGATCTGCGCCGAGAGGTTGCGGTTATACTGCATCAATGACGCCTCGCGCGGCGAGGGGAAGAAATAGAGGAAGGTGTAGAAGAAAATCACTCCCAAGCATATACCGCCGATGACATAACCGCCGGAACGGCGAAGCCAATAACGGAAACCATGCTCAATGCGCTCGAGTTGCAGCGTCTCAGGGTTAATACGATATTTCTTATTTGACATATTTATGGTTTTTTATACCAGAAAAAATACTGGTTTTGTTGTTTTTTCTCTTCAGGTGTGCGCGCTACGTATATAGGTTCGCGCGTGTATGGGTTGATACCGGTATAGAACATCGTGGTCGAGAGGGTCATAGGCGTCGGCGTGAAGTCCTGTACCTGTTCCGGCCGGTAATGCATCCGCTTCGTCTCGTCCGCCAAAGCCTGCATGTCACGCTTGGTACAACCGGGGTGCGAGGAGATGAAGTACGGGATGAGTTGTTGGTTGAGACCCGCCTCTTTGTTGATGCCCAGGAAAAGATCCCGGAAGCGCAGGTAGTTGCTCCAACTCGGCTTGCGCATCACCTTCAGCACGGCATCCGAACAATGCTCGGGCGCCACTTTCAGTCGCCCCGACACATGACGGGTGATGAGTTGGCGGGCATACTCGTCGTTCATCAGGTCATAGCGGATACCCGAGCCCACAAAAGCATGCTTCACGTATGGCAGTTTGTCCACCGTGCGGTAGATATCGAGCAGCGGTCCGAAGTCCTGGTTGAGGTTCTTGCAGATAGCCGGCTGCAGACACGAAGCCCGCGCACACTTCTCGCAGATCGACATATCCTTGCCGTGCATCGCATACATGTTTGCCGACGGACCGCCGAGGTCGGAGATAACGCCGTGCCAGTCGGGTAACTGACTGAGCTTCTCTATCTGCCGTAAGATCGAGGCCTTTGAGCGGGAGACGATCTGTTTGCCCTGATGCGCCGAGATCGTGCAGAAGGAGCAGCCTCCGAAACACCCGCGGTGCATGCACACCGACCACTTGATCATTTCGTACGCCGGGATATGCTTGTCCTTGTATTTGGGGTGCGGGGTGTAGGTGAAAGGCAGGTCGTAGATGGCGTCCAACTGCTCAGTCGTCATCGGCGGGTACGAGGGGTTGACCACTACCCATTGTTTGCCGACAGGCTGCACGAGCGTTGTCTGATGAATCTTATTCGACTCTATCTCCATGAGGCGGAAGTTCTCCGCGTGTTTGCGCTTGTCGCGCAGCGCCTCTTCATGCGAGGAGAGCATAATGGCATTGCTCGGAATCTCGGACTTGTCGCTCGTCAGAAAAGCCGTCTGCGGGATATCATGCACGCAACCTCTATTCGCGATCTCCGTCATCGCCTGCTCGCCCATACCATAGACGAGCATGTCTGCGCCGCTGTCCACGAGAATGGAGGGCATCAGTTTGTCCTGCCAGTAGTCATAATGCGTCAGACGGCGCATGGAAGCTTCTATACCGCCGATGATGATCGGCACGTCGGGATAGAGTTGCTTGAGAATCTTGCAGTAGGTGATGGTACAATAGTCAGGCCGCGCACCGGGACGTCCTTCGGGCGTATACGCATCGTCGGAACGCTTACGCTTGGCCGCCGTGTAGTGGTTCACCATCGAATCCATACTACCCGCCGACACCGCGAAATAGATACGGGGTTTGCCGAATTTCTTGAAGTCGCGGAAGTCTCCGTGCACGTCAGGTTGCGGCACTATCGCTACGCGATAACCGGCTGCCTCCAATACTCGACCCAACACCGCCGCGCCGAAAGACGGATGGTCTATATACGCGTCGCCGGTGAAGAAGACGATGTCCACTTCATCCCAGCCGCGCAGATCCGTCTCTTTGCGGGTCGTAGGCAAGTATTTTAAGAGATCAGCCATCAGTCTATTTGCAAGTCGAGTTTCTCTTTGAGTTGGGTGAGCACGGGGTTTTGCTCAACCATCAGTTTGTATTTCTCTTCGGCGGTGAAGGCCATTTGCTCCTGGTTAAACTCCGCCTGAACGAGTTGTATCTCCAGGTGATCGTTATGCAGGGTTGCCCGTAGTTGCCGCAACAGTGTCGGCAAGGCTTTCCGCATTTCCGCCATCTGCCAGGGGTTCGGCATTTGTATCTCCGCCGTCAGGTCGTTCACCATCAGCGGCATGTAGTTCTCTATCAACTGTTTGAGACGCGTTTCCTCCTTGTGCGAGTCAGCCAGACCAACCCACGCGTCTCGGAGTTGGTCAACTGTAAAAGGGCGATTTTGCTCCTCTTTGGGTTGTTCGGCAGGGGCTGCCGCCGGTTGTGCCGGAGCCGCCTCGGGTTTCTTCGGTCCCAAACCGATACCGATCTTCGGCATCTTAGGGATGGAAGGAGCAGGAGTCGGCTGCGCCGGTTGAGAAGCCTGCGGCTGTTTAATAGGCTGCGGGGCAGCCTGTGTAGAAAGTTTAGTAGCCTGCGGCTGTTTAGTCGGCTCCGTTGGAGCCTGTGTAGGTACTTGCTGAGCTACACCCAGTTGACAGAGTTTGACGAGGGCCAGTTCGACCGTCAGGCGCTTGTTACGCGCCGTGCGGTAGTTGATGTCGCAGGTGTTGAGAATGTCAAGCGCCAGGAAGATCCACATCGGATGGCATCGCTGCGCCTGTTGACCGTAGCGCGCACGCATCGACTCGCCGGTCTCGAGAAGCGGCAGGGTCTGCGGGTCTTTGCTCACGAGGACGTCACGCAGGTGTTGCGCAAAACCCGTCACAAAATGGCCGGCATCGAAACCGTGGTTGAGGATGTCGTTGAAGATCAGCAGGGCCTGTGCGACATTATGCTGCAAAGCACTATCCACCAATTGGAAATAATAGTCGGCACTCAGCACATTGAGCACTTCGATGGTACGCTCGTAGGTGATCTCATTGCCGCAGAAAGCGACCAGTTGGTCGAAGATCGACAGCGCGTCGCGCATACCTCCGTCGGCTTTCTGCGCCACTACGTTCAGTGCTTCCTCACTCACTTTGATACCTTCGTTCGCCGCCACTTTCTGCAGGTACGCGATCGTATCGGGAATGGTGATGCGGTTGAAGTCATAGACCTGACAGCGACTGAGAATCGTCGGCAGTACTTTATGTTTCTCCGTGGTCGCAAGAATGAAGATGGCGTACGAGGGCGGTTCTTCGAGTGTCTTCAACAACGCATTAAAGGCGCCCTGCGAGAGCATGTGAACCTCGTCGATGATATAAACGGAGTACTTACCGATCTGCGGCGGGATACGCACTTGGTCAATGAGGTTTCGGATGTCCTCTACGGAGTTATTCGATGCCGCATCGAGTTCGTGAATGTTAAACGACCGCTGCTCATTGAAGGCCTTACACGACTCGCATTCGTTGCATGCGTCAAACCCGTTCTTGGGGTTCGAACAGTTGATTGTCTTTGCGAAGATACGTGCGCAGGTGGTTTTGCCCACACCTCGCGGTCCGCAAAACAGGTACGCATGCGCCAAGTGGTTGGAACGAATCGCGTTCTGTAAGGTCTGCGTCAACGCTTGTTGACCCACCACCGACTCAAAAGTCTGCGGGCGGTACTTACGCGCCGAAACAATGTAATTTTCCATATGCTATGCTGTATATATAATTCTCTTTTTCAAAAGTCGATATTTCGAGATCTCGAGATTTCGACATGATATGTTGTAATTGTTCAAAAGACTGTATCCCTACTCCTTGCGCCTTGACGACCGCTTCTTTCTGCGTCCAGAGGCGCGTGAATTTCCGATCGTCCATCCCTACTCTCTCTTCTTCATTCATCGTTCGGGCGATGAGTTCCGCGTCGGCGTGCCGAATCGTTTCGATGTCGATACCTACGGGTTCGTCATCTATCGCGACGGCGATACCTTGCTTGCAATGACTGATACTAAAATAAGGACCGTCTTCCCAATAGGGTTTGCCGTGCTCGTTGTATTTCCATTCGATATTCCGATATTCCGGTATCCCGATAAGATCAAAAAGCATCAGCCAACTCTTGAGGCAGCAATATTGCCCGAAGGTATGTTTGTATATCAAGGCCTGTTCGCGGCGCTGGGCGGACACCAAAGGTAGCATTCGTTGCACTTCTGCGTCCGTGCACTCTTCCATATGATCAAAGATCAACACTCTCATGCCCTCATTCACTCATTCACTTCTTCATCCCTCTTTGCATAGACCTTCCAATAGACGACAGGCAGGATAGTGACGGTCAGCGGCAGGGTAAACAGCGTTCCGAAACAGATCACCACACCCATCGGCATCCAGAGACTGGTTGCAGCGATGATCATAGGTAGCACACCGAGGGCCGTGGTAGCGGAAGTCAGGAAGACCGGTCGCATACGCCGTAAGCCGGCCTGGAAAGCTGCTTCCTTATAGGTCAGGTGTTTGTATTTGCGTGCATCTTCGGCGTACTCATACATCATAATGGCGTTACGGACGATGATACCTATCAGACTGACGACACCCAACACTGCGGTAATAGATATATCCAGTTTGAAGATCCACAGACCGAGCATCGAGCCGAAGAGACAGAGGATGGCGCTCGAGAGGGTCAGCAGCGCCAGGCCGATCTTTCCGAAGTGGTACAACAACAGGGCTAACATCACCGCAAGGGCGGCTACAATAGACCATAAAATCTGCGGAATAAGCATGTTATTTATTTCCGTCAGTCCACCGAAAGCAACGGACACTCCTTCCGGCAGGTCGGTGAGGTTGTTCTCCACCCAATTCTTCACCTTGCGCTCAGCATCAACCTGACTGGTGTTACCTCTGAGGTCGGCGCCGACCGTCATCGTTCGCACGGCATTGCGGCGTTCGAGCAAGGTATGGTGCCAGTTGGGTTCTATCGTCGCTACCTGGCGCAAAGGCACCCAAACGCCTGGCAGGGCTGTCGGCACTTGTATCGCACCGAGTTCGTCAGCGTTGAGGGTATTGATACCGGCCGTATAGAGCACTACCGGCACGGCGTATGACTCTTCGTAAAGCGTCGTGATAGTCGCGCCTTGTGTAGCCTGCATGAGGTAGAGCGAGAGCATGGTCTCGGTGATACCGAGTCGTGTTGCTTCGTCGGCCTTGAGCACGATGCGCGTGGATGCCGCTACGTTGTTATAGTCGCAGTGTACCCACTGCAGTTCGGGCTGCGCGAGCATGAACTGCTGAATACTGTCTGCGATCGGTTTCATCGTCTCCCAGTTTTCACCTTTCACACGCACTTCGAGCGGGTTCTTCACCGCCTGGTAGTCCAGTTGCTTGAACCGCGCATAGGCGTTCGGGAAATAGTTCTCGTACTTGCCGTTATAGGCTTTGAGCACTTGACTCGTCGCCTTGCTGGACTTGGTATTGACCACTAACTGCGCGTAGTTCGCAGCCGGTGTCTGTGGCGTATAGGTAGCATGGAAGCGCGGGGAGGACTGACCGATAAAGGCCGTCACACTCGTCACACGCGGGTCTTGGCGCAGGATGTGTGCCAAGGAGTCCGCCACCGACGCACTCTCTTCGAGTGTCGCGCCGTCACGCAGGTGTATCTCAACCGCAAAGAACTCCCGCTCGGCTTTCGGCAGTAACTGCAGATTGAGATTCATCAACAGTACCACACCTATCAGGGTCGCACCGCCTAAGAGACACCAAGCAATGACCGGATGATCGAAACAGCGTTGTAACATATGGCGATAAGCGCTCTGCAGCCAGGTGAAGAACTTTGTCTGCACGCGCTCCACGAGGTTCATCTCTTCGGGTTTGCGCTCGCGGATGAAACGGAAAGACAGGAACGGCGTTATCCACGAAGCATAGAAGATACTTGCTACGAGCGCAAAGAGGACAGCCCACGGGAAGAGTTGTACGAATTCACCCAGCGGACCCGTGATGATGCGCGTCATAGGGAAGAACATGCCGCATATGGCCATAGTCGCGAGCGACATCGGCACGAAGAGCATGCTCGTGCTCACTACGGCGGAGTACCAGCGCGAGTGGCGACGCGCCAGGAGGTTCGTATAGCCGTCTATGACGATAACCGAGGCATCGACGATCATTCCCAAGACAAAGATTAGTGCCGCGAGCGTCACGGTGTTCAGTTCGATACCCGTGACATACATCAGACCGATACAGATCGCCGTGCAGACAGGCAGTCCCGTAGCGGCTACCAGAGCGGTGCGGAGCGGGAAGAGCAACAACATGACGGCTATCACCACGAGGATGGAGATCACGATGTCGCGCAAGAACGAGAGCACGGAGTCATTAACTACCTTCGGCTGGTCGGTGATACGATGGAAGCGGATGTCGGGCGGCAAGAGAGCCGCAGCTTGCGCTAACTGCTTGTCCACTTCATCGCCGAACGCGACGATGTTATTGCCGGGCACCATTTCCATGTTCAGGATGAGACAGGACGCGCCGTTAAACTCCACATAACTCTTTGGCGCCTGATACCGGCGCTCGACGGTCGCAATGTCTTTGAGGCGAATGGTAGCGCCCGTCACGGGGTCGGACCACACGATTTGCTCCTGCATCTCATATTCAGACATATAGGGGATGACCACTTGCAATGCTCCGTGTGCATCGCTCTCGCCACCTACCGTACGCAGTCCTTGCAAGGCCATTTGCGCCTGCAGCGCGGAGGGGTTGATGCCATAACGGGACAGTTGTTCGGGGTCGATAGTGACAGCTATCTCTTCGGTTTGCCTGCCCATGATACGCAGTTTGCCCATTTCAGGGATGGTACGCAAGTGCGAGCAGACTTGTTTGGCGTATTGCTCCAATTCGCGCGGGCTGCGTTCGGGACTCTCCACGGCGATGAGCAGGGACGAGGTGTTGCCGAAATCGTCAATGACGAGGGTCTGTAAGACGCCGGTGGGCAGTTGGGTCTTCTGCAGGAGCGGCAGGCCCGCGCGGATCTTCGTCCACGCTGCCTCATTGTTCACGGCGGTCATGCGTAGCATGACGTAGATATACGCGAGGCCGTCTTCACTCTGGCTGTAGGTCAGTTTCTTGTCAACGAATTCGAAGGAGTTGATATAATCCTCGAGGGGTATCGTCACTTGCTGCTCCACTTCTTCGGCCGTCGCACCGGGATAGTACGCCACTACCAGTCCCTGACGGATGGTGAACTGCGGAAACTCATCCTTGTTCATCTGCGGCAAGGACCATATACCGAACGCCATCAATACCATGAATAAGGCCATCACGAGTCCGTGACGCCGCATTGCTCCTTCTATGTGTGCACTGGTTTTCAAAGTAATCAGTAATCAGTAGTCAGTGATCAGTTTTCAGTTATGGCACAGCCTTTATACAGTTTCTGATAGCCTTCGGTGATGAGTGTGTCGCCGGCTTGGAGACCACTCTTCACGCGCACGCCGTCAGCTTGATAGCCGTCAATGGTGATTGTGCGACGCACGGCAGTGCCGTTTTCCGCCACCCACACCGTATGTCCGTCGGGCGTGAGTAAGATACACTGCGCCGGAATGACGAGATCGTTATTTGTCATTTGACATTGGTCATTTGACATTTGCGCTATTTGTACTTTCGCTACCATGCCGGTCATGAGCACATCCGTGCCGCCGGTGATATGTGCGACCACGTCGTAGGTATGCGTGAGGGTGTTGGCGGCGACACTCTTCTCACTGATGGTTATCGGAAAGACGGCATTCACAGCCGCACATTCCACTTCGCCTGTCGTTCCCAGTTCGCGTATCTCCGCTTCGGGAACGGTGAAGCGCACATTAAAGCCCGTGATGTCGAGGATAGAACAGAGTTTCGTTCCGGGAATGACCGTCTGACCCTTCTCAATCGTCAGTCCGTTCACTACGCCGTCGCAGGGCGCAGAGAGTGAGCACTCCTCCAGCCGTTTCTTGGCAGCCGAATAGAGCGATTTGGCTTGGGTCAACTGGCTCTGCACTTCGACCATCTTCTGGTCCGACACGACACCCTTGGCATGCACTTTGCTCACGCGGTCATAGCCGTCTTGGGCGTGTTGCAGAGCGGCCTTCGCGCCTTGCAAGGCATTGAGAGCTTGGGTGTTATCGACCGTCAGCAGCACTTGTCCTTTGCGGACGCGTTCGCCGTTCTTCACATTGATAGCCGTCACACGCCCCGCAGCCTCCATGCTCAGCGGTGTCTCGTGCGTAGGTTCGATCACTCCTACATAGCGCGAGGTCGCACTGCCGGCTTGCGGCGCAACAATTGTCGTCTTCACTTTGATCGGCGCCTGCGCATACTCCTGATTGACCTGTTTGGTACAAGCCAACAGCCCGCAGAGCGCGAGCACCGTACATCCTATTTTATACGTTTTCACCATAGTTCTTTTTCCATTCAACGGTCAGGTACGCTACTCGGGCGAAGAGGTGCGCAAAGTACGCGATGTACAACGCCTGCGGTCCCCACCAACTGAATGTCGTTATATATCCTATTACAAAGGCCAATGCGGCCCAAATCATTGCGTTACGAATCTGTACACCGGCGGTAGCTCCCACAAACACACCGTCCCACATAAACGCCAGAGCACTCACTATCGGCATGGCTATCAACCAACCCATGTACGGCTTGGCTGCCGCTATCACCCCGCTGTCCGAGGTCATGAGAGCGATACACTCATCGCCCCACACGGCATATACCGCCGTAAACAACAACCCTACTCCGATGCTCCAGTTAAAGAGCAGACGGACAATTCCTTTTAACTCTCCACTATCTACTTCTTTCAACTTTAAACTTTCAACTTTCAACTGACCGAAGGTCCTTCCCACCAACGCTTCGCCGGCATAGGCAAAGCCGTCCACGAAGTAGGAGAAGAACATAAAGAACTTCATCAATATGCTGCTCACGGCCAATTCTTCGTCTCCGTACCTGCTGGCGAGGGAGGTATAGCCCACATAGACCACCATGAAGCAGAGGGAACGAATGAACAGGTTTCCGTTCAAACTCATCATTCGCTTTAGTTCCGGCCATTTCATCGCGGCCAATATCTCGCGAGTGCCAATATGAATGATGCCGTACTTGAGCACCATGATGGCGACCGCGAGGAACAGTCCACTGTACTGCGCGAGGAGTGTACCGTATGCCACACCTACCACTCCGTAGCCGGCATGCACCGCCAGGTAGTAGCTGGCGAGCATGTTCACGGCGTTCACGAGGATATCCGTGGACATCGGACTCTTCGTGTCCTGCATGCCGATGAACCACCCCTTGAAGGTGAAGAGCATCAGCGTCGCGGGTGCTGCCCATATACGCACGAAGAAGTACTCGCGCGCGATCGAGGCGGCTTCGGCAGAGCAAGGCATGACGGCCAAGACGGCATTGACGAAGAACCACTGGATGGCCCACACAAAGAGGGTCGCCAAGCCGGCCAAACTCAGGCTCTGCACCAGGATCTTGCGGCATTCGTCTTTTCGTCCCGCTCCGTACGCTTGGGCCGCGAGGCCCGAAGTGCCGATACGCAGGAATCCGAAGTTCCAATAGAGTAAGTCAAAGAGCATGGTACCGATCGCGATACCTCCGATAGCCGCGGCATCACTCAGATGTCCCACTATCGCTGTGTCCACGATGCCCACTAACGGGATCGTGATATTCGCCAAGATACTTGGCACCGCGAGACGTAATATTTCGCGGTTCAGACTCACAAGAACAGTAATATCATTAGTTGTCCCGTGAGTACCCGCAGAAACATCGTCAGCGGGTAAACGGTGGAGTACGCTACCGCTGCGCGGTCATTGACCGAGCTCTGCGAGGTAGCATATGCCAGTGCCGGCGGGTCGGTCGTTGAACCGGCGATGAGTCCCATGAGCGTGAAGTAGTCCAGTTTGAGCCACAGGCGCGCGATAACACCTATCAGGAGCAAAGGCACCATGGTGATGATCACGCCGTAGCCTATCCACACATATCCGCCGCCCAGCAAGGTCGGTATAAAACTCTTTCCTGCGCCGAAACCTACGGCCGCCAGGAAGAGGGCGATACCTATCTCACGTATCATGAGGTTCGCCGAACTGGTCGTATAGGTCACTACATGCCATTTAGGTCCGAAAGCGCCCATGAGGATCGCTACGATGAGCGAACCGCCGGCGAGACCTAACTTAAAGGGCTGCGAGAGTCCCGGCAAAGCAATCGGCAGCATTCCGAGCGTCACACCTAATAGGATACCGAAGAAGAGCGAAGCGAGATTCGGCGCATCGAGTTTCTTGGTTGAGTTACCAAACGCCTTCGCCATGCGTTCTACGGCCTCTGCTTCACCAACCACCGTCAGACGGTCACCCATCTGGAGACGCAGTTCGGGCGTTGCTAATAGTTCAATACCGGCGCGTCGCACACGCGTGATAGTGATGTTGAACGCCTCGCGGATCTTGAGGTCCATGATACGCTTGCCGTTAATCTTCGGCTTGGTGACGATGATATGCCGGCTCTGCAGGTGGATATCTTTCTCGCGTTCCTCCCATGCCACATTGGTCAGCGGGCCAAGCAGCAACACCGTGCGTTCGTTTTTCGCGTCGGTCACAAAACGCACCTGGTCGCCCACATGCAGGATGGTGTCGGCATCAGGCATGAACTCATTGCCGTCCTTGTCGATGAGCCGACTGACGACGATCGTCACATGCGTCAACAGACTTAAGTCACGTACGCGGATTCCATCCACTTGGGGGTTCGTCAGTTCGAGGTCATAATGCGACACTTTCTGCACCTCCCCTTTCTCGGCCTGCACCTGCGCTTCCTCGCGGTCTAACTTCACGCGGAAGAACCAGCGCAAGAGAAGCAGCGACACGATGATACCTACCACGCCGAGCGGGTACGCCATCGCATAGCCTGATGCGATATCGGGATTCGCGACACCCGTCAGGTCTTGGAAGGTCTGCTCGGCCGCACCGAGACCCGGGGTGTTGGTCACTGCACCGAAGAGCACACCCGTCATCGTCGCGATATCCGTTCCGCTGACAAGGTGAATGATGTACGCCGTGACACAGCCCAAGAGCACAATGCTCGCCGCAAGGATGTTAAGCCGCAGCCCGCCTTGTCCAAAAGAAGAAAAGAAACCCGGTCCGACTTGCAAACCTATCGAATAGACGAACAGGATCAGTCCGAAATCCTTGGCAAAGGACTCTACGAGCGGGTCGAGCGTCATGCCGAAATGGCTGCACGCGATCGCGCAGAAGAGTATCCACGTGATGCCCAGGGTCATCCCTTTGAACTTCAGTTTAGCGCCCAAAGTGATACCCAGAGCAATCGCGAAGGCCAGGACTAATATCGAATGTGCTATGCCTGTGCCGAAGAATAAATCATGCAACCAGTTCATCAACTACCTATCTCCAATCTCCCATTTACAATTGCGTACCGAAAATCGTGTACTCACGGTTGTCACGTACAATAATCACTTGTCCGTCACGGATGATTTTCTGTACTTTCACACCCTCTGCGGCGGTATTTTCCACACCTTGCGGGGCAGTGCCTGCCGGCAAGCCGAAACCTCCGCGTCCGTTCGCTTTGCGGATGGTATAGGTGATACCGTTGTACAAGGCTATCTTATCAAAGAACTCATTACCTTTGAAGAGGATGGGTTTTTCTCCTTCAGCCTCAGCCATGTAAATAGCGTCCGGTTCGAAGTCCTCCGCTTTCTCCTCACAAACTGCTTGTTTGGCATCGTTCTGTGCGTCAGCCGCCCATGCGCCGAGCGTATAGTCGATAGTATAGGTAGCCGCTTCGTCTGCTGTGAGGATGGTCTCCATCTGCTTCTCGTCGTTGCCGAGTACGAAGGTTACATCATTGCTTGCCGGCGAAACGACGTTGCCGTCCTTATCCATGGAGTTGAACTCGCCGAATTTCTCAGGCAGTTTGTTCATCGCGCCGAGCGTCCAGCGGGTAATCTTGTCTTTCTGCTGAGAAGCGTCTTTGTACAGATTCAGAGCTCCGTTCGAGTCGTCGAGGACGGTATTGAGGAAGACGCATTTCGGTGCATTGTTCCAACTACGGCCGAGACTCATGACGGGCAACGTGCCTTGTATATCCTCTGCGTACTTCACGCGGCAGGACTCGAAGACATAGCCCTTGTCGCTCGCATCCGCGTTGCTGGCTGTGATGGCATTCGCACCGCCACCAGAGGCATTACGTTGCTCACCTACGAGGACGTTGTTCTTGAAATAAACGCTACCATCGCCGCAGATGAAATCGACTGTTCCGTGAATCTCACAGTCCTCGAAATACTTGACTGCACCGACCTTGTTGCTGTAATAGGTGTCTTGGTGCGAGAGCAGTTTGACGTTCTTGCAGATTGTCTTGGTACCCTTATCCTGGAGACTTACGCCGCGTGCACCCGACAAGCCGGCAGCGATAGCTGCGAAATAATCCATGTTATCCCAGAGCGTCAAGTCCTGCAGATAGGTGTTCGTAGCGGTAATGAGGATGGTTGCAGTGGTACCGATACCCTCTTTGCGATAGTCCGGTGTGTTCTTGATGATCGTCCCTTCCATCGACTGTCCGATGATGGAGATATTATTCTTGCTGATGGTGGTCAGGCAGGTCTCGCCGAGGTCATAGATACCGTTCGGCAGGAAGATTTTCTCGCCTGCTGCCATCGACTCGAGGGCCAGAATCAAACCCGCGCCGTCGTTCGGAGCAATCTCATAATAACCGTACTCGTCTTTCTGCGGCAACTCGGCGATGTTATAAACCTTCAGCGAGTGGATATAATCCGTACCCGTGAAATGGAACGTCAGGGTCGTTGCTTCTCCGGTATATTGGATGCTTTGCAACTCGCCGTCGGGTGTCACCTCTTTCTCTGTGGTCAGTTTTCCTACGACGTTTCCTGCGGCGTCACGCAGCTCGGTGTCGCCGGTGTGCGAGTATTTGCATACACCTACTACGAGCAGTGCATTGCCGGCTACCTTCACGCCGAGCGTGTTGCCATTACCGAAAGTCCAGCCGTGTTGCGCATCTTTGTAACTGCCGCCATTGAAGACGAGCACTTCGTGATCCTCCGGATAGAAGGATTTCTGACGGAAGTCGTAGTTGAAGATCTTACCCAGCGCTGCCTCTTCTATCTCGGTGGCTACGGCATAAAGACTGAGGTCTTCGTTGACAGCCGTACCTTCCGCCACTTTGAGCGAGGTAGGCGTGGTGCCGTCAAACCAGCCGCGGAATGCGCAGCCTGCAGGCACTGTCACGTCTGACGCACTATATTTATATACGAGTGCCGAACTGCCGTCTATGATCTCACTGCCGATGAGTGTCTTGCCGTCAGTGTCGAAATAGCGCACCTCTACCTGCGGCACGAAGTCACATGCTTCAGCGAACATATACGGCATATATCCGTTCACGGTGAAACTCAGCTCAGCCGCCTCCTCAACGTTATACAGCCATGTAACGTATTTCGTGTAGCCGTTCCCTACTCCGCTGTTGTCACAACCTACCTTGTTGTCAATGGTTGTGAGGTCGGCGCCGTTCTTCTTGACGATGATGCTTTTACCGTACGTACATCCACCCAGCGTGAATTTCACTGGACCGTCAACTTGTACGGTGATGGTACCGCCTTGGAGTCCGTGTTGCGTATCTTTGAAGACGAGATCGCTCAGCGTCACATTAGCCGGTTTTTCTGCAGGCTCCACCCATGTCGGTTCTTCCGAACGGAAGTCCACCTTGAAGTTCGTGAACGTACGCGGAATCTCTTCGCCGTCGATGGTACCGTTGATCTGTACGTTCGACAGACAGAAGTTCTTACCTGCGTCAAAACCGGACACGAAGAAACGAACTTTCACTTCCTGGCCGGCAGCAGCGGAAATAGTCTCGCTGTGATTCAAGGCAGGGGGAGCGGATTTGCTGTCACGCAGGATATTCTCTTTTGCCACTTCAGTGGTATCGGAGCCGACGCCATCTACTTCATAACTCCATTTATACGTCGCATTGTCCGTTCCTTTCTTCACCGCATCATAACTCAGACCCGTCAGCGTGAAAGTCACTCCTTTTTTCATCTTCACGGTGTACTCTATCATCGCAGCTTCTACTGCACCCTGTTTGCTGGTGGCCGGGTTGTAGAGCACCATCGTGTTACCGGGGTTACAAGCAATGTTGCTCGCTGTGGATACCGATAAACCGGAACCCACTTTCACTTTGGTCTCTTTCACTCCGCTTGCGGCGTCGGATACCACCGTCGCTTCGGATTCATTACCTACTGTCCACTTGACCGTAGCGGGTACATTGTCAAAGGACCAGGCGTTGATGCTCAACAAAGCACCTAACGCGAAAAGAATTGTCTTTCTCATTGTTTATAAGTATTTGTTAAAATGATTGTTTTCAGTTCGTTTGCCCACGGGCCGAGGACCTTGTCGATCGTGTAGTTCTTCGCCTCTTTGGCCGTGAGAATCGTATTCATCGGGCGTTCCTGTCCGCGAAAGTGGAAGACCACCTCGTGCTTCTTCGGCGAGATAATCTTGCCCTTCACGTCGCGTGTTTGGTACTCGCCGAAACGGGCGGGCACGACGCGCATGCCTGGCAGCGTCCAGCGCTGGATATTCTTGCCGTCTGTCAGACTAAACTCGCCGGCGCTGAAGTCAAGCGTCGTGCGCAGGAATACGCATTTCGGATAGTTGTTCCAACTACGGCCGAGACTCACGATCGGGCATTCGCTCTTGATCGTGCAGCTTTCGAACACGTAGCCTTTGTCCGTCTCGGCGGCATTGCTGGCGGTGATATAATCTGCGCCCTCATTGCCCTGTCCTCGCCGCTCGCAGTACAGCAGACAGCGGTTGAACCAGACATTACCGTTCCCGCAAATATAATCCACCGTGCCGTGTATCTCGCAGTCCTCGAAGTATTTGAGTCCGCCGACCTGGTCGCTGTAGTACGTGTCTTGGTGCGAGAGCAGGCGCACGTGCTTGCACACGGTCTTCGTGCCCTGGTCCCAGAGACAGACCGCGCGGCCGTTGTTGTTCGCGTAGTAGTCGAGCGCATTCTCTATCGTCAGGTTGCAGAGCACCGTGCCCTCGACCTCATTGGCGATGCGCAGCGTCGCGGTCTTGCTGATGGACTCCAAACGATAGTCAGGTTTGTTGCGAATAATCGTACCTTCCATCGACTCGCCGATGATGCTTATCCCGTCGGCTTCGATCGCCGTGAGCGTCAGTGCGCCGAGGTCGTAGATGCCATTCGGCAGGTAGATGGTCTTATGTCCGGTCTTGTTCGCGTCCGCCAGCGCGCGTAGAAAAAAACGGGCGTTTTCCGACAGCGTGTCGATGTTCACTTCCTGGATATACGCCTGCTCTTCGCCTTTGTCGGCATCACAGGGCACGGGCACAAAAACCTCGCCCTCCACGAATTCGATGCGCTGCAGCACGGCTTCCATGTTCAGCAGGCGGGTGATGAAGATATTATTCTGCTCCGCCGTGAGCGGGATACACTGCGTGCCAGACTTGCGGATCTCACAGGTCACGCCTATACGCGTCTCTTCGGTCGGCTGCTCCCCACTCCAGGTGTGCACCTGCAGCGAGGCGCGGTTGATGCCGCTGCGCGGACCAAAGGTCAATTTCAGCACGCCGGCTACCGGGGCTTTGGTGAACCAGCACCAACCGGAACTGTTCAGTTTGATACCTTTGAGGCCATTCTTCACCCCCTCGGCATCGTTCACCACATCGCCAAACTGCAACCCGCGGTCCGGGCTGCTCTGCGGCGGTGCGTTGGTGTAGTCCCAGAGCAGGTCATTCTCCCCCGCCCACAGGACCACACTAAGCATCACCACCGATAAGATGGTAAAGAAACGCTTTCTACACATTACACTCTACACATTACACCATCATGCATTTTTGCGGCGCTCGAGTTGGGACTCGAGGGCGTTGAGGCAAGCGTCGAGTGCTTCCTCGAAGCTGTCTGCTGTTTTCTCGGCAAACAGTCCGGCGATGCGGATCTTAACCTCTTTGTTAGCGTTGGTCTGCGGCTTGATGACGGACATGCGGATGTCCACTTTGTCGTCGCCGTTGAGGTGGCGCTCAAAACGATTCATTTTCTTCTCAATAAACTGCTCCAGTTTCTCCGCCATTTCAAAATTGACGGCATTGATCGTTACGTTCATACTACAAATATTTAAAAGGTTAAACGAT
>JAEEGL015029519.1_pt1 | contig 43065 bp, 31 predicted proteins | sample 9134231 | NCBI WGS metagenome assembly JAEEGL01 (sample SAMN16246548, study PRJNA631951) | gut metagenome | biome: gut microbiome; feature: rumen; material: fiber-attached | host: Bos | place: Iran: Karaj | collected 2018-10 | reverse complement strand
TATCAATTATTTGCGGATCTTTTTCCTGCAGTTCCTTAAGTTTTCCAAACGACTTGATTGTTCTTTGCTTTTTTTTGCCAGAACTGTCCCGGTAGTTCTCAACAATTGAGAGATACTTCTCATGCGCAGGTCCGGCTGATTTTATGGCAACATAAACACCCATGATAAATATCCCTCGTTAACACCACATAAAGCATTCCACACTAAGATTATAACACCTCCCGGAAACTCCTTGCAACAGTTTCGTACCCACTAATTTAATTCTTTTAAAGCTCAAAAATATAGGTCAGTCCTAGAAAAACTGACCATTTTAGGGTACACGAAGTCAAAAACTCGGGTATTATGACTTTGTTCGAAGAACATCCGAGCTATCAGGGATATCAGAGAAATGATTTGATCAAAAGTCGTCAGCAACATTACTTCCGCACTTTGAACTTTTGAGGCTGAACCGTGTCAAGACCCGTAATGAAAAAATAATCCAAGTACACCCTGTCCAGTTTATCACCCTGAATGACAGGTATATATTGCCATTCATCTTCAAAATTGTCATCGAACAGATCTATGATGCCTCCATTTACAGCGTGTCCGAAAACGAGATCTGTTATTGTAGATTTGTCAACCCGAAAGCGGCTATGAGCTTTTTTATCCTTTCCCTTAATTACTGCCTTGGCATAAAGCATCTGGTCGGCTGATTTCAGAGCAGCTTCCAGTCCTTTGACAGCTGATACTCTCGCTTCATCCTGCAGATTAACAAAGTTCGGAGCGGCGGTGGGGGCAAGAATGCCAAGAATAACGATAACAACGACAAGTTCAATAAGGGTGAAACCCCGGGAGGATTTAATTTTCATGGTGTGATGTTGGTAAAACAATAGACAATTAACTGGCGAAAGTAAAAATATACACAGGTTCGAACACAAGTCATTCCCGATGATTGTTCAACCGGATAACCTGTACGGTCTCCGCCCTGCAATTTCTGTCCAGAAGAAATACAATGTTTCAGAATTAGATCTGACTACAACCGCGGAAGCTCATGAAAGAGTACAATCTTGACCGGAACGGGTGAAATCTCAGTCTGAAATTCATCAGTTGATAAGTTACATGACACGGTAATTAAGAGTTTATGACAGAAGTGAACGAAACGCTGGCCTACTATGAGAATAATTGCAGGGCATTTGCCGAAAATACCGGGACTCTTGATTTTTCCTCAATACAGGATCAGTTTCTTGCACTTCTCCCGGAAGGAGGTACGGTACTTGATTTCGGCTGCGGATCCGGAAGAGACAGCAGATATTTTATAGATCACGGCTGCACGGTCACTGCAACTGACGGATGCGGTGAAATGTGCCGCTATGCATCGGCAAGCCTCGGCATCCCAGTGAAAAAACTACTGTTTACTGAACTGAACGATGAAAATCAGTACGACGGGATCTGGGCATGTGCATCCATACTCCACCTCGAACAGTCTGCTCTGCATGATGTGTTTGAAAAAATGATCACAGCACTGAAAAGCAGGGGAATAATCTACACGTCATTCAAATACGGAGATTTTCATGGCATAAGAAACGGACGCTATTTTACAGATTTCACAGAAACATCGATTGCGGATTTTCTTAAAATTCACAAAGATCTGAGGACAGAACAAATGTGGATCACTGAAGATATCCGGCCGGATCATGGGCAGGAAAAATGGCTCAACCTTCTGCTGCAGCTGACATACTGAAAACTCTGGGAGAGTTTCAGAGTTCCCAGTACGGACTGACAGGAGACAATCCTGACAGAGAACATCTCGCAGGATATCTTAGGGGTTCCATTCAGCATGCCCTGAGAATCGATATCATTGTCTCGTTTCTGATGGTGTCCGGAGTGCGGGAAATAATTCATGATCTGGAGGATGCCTCCCGGCGCGGCGCACAGATCAGAATTCTTACAGGGACATATCTCGGCATCACGGCACCTGAAGCACTCTGCCTTCTGAAAGACAGGATAAGACAGAATCTGGATCTCAGACTGTATAACAACCCGAACCGATCCTTTCATCCGAAATCCTACATTTTCCACTACGATAACGATCTTCACGAAATTTTTATCGGCTCTTCAAACATTTCAAAAAGTGCACTGACATCGGGAATTGAATGGAACTACAGATTTACCAGCGTAACGGATGAAGCCGGTTTTATCAAATTCTACGGAGTTTTCGAGGATCTTTTCTACAACCATTCTGTCATTGCCGATGACTCTCTTATAAGAGGCTATTCCAGATCCTGGCACAGACCAGCCGCTTTCAGAGGCACAGATCTGTATGAATCCGAGACCGCACCGACTGTAGAAAACTCAGCCGGCATCAGTCATTTTCTCTCAGACTACGGCAACGCGGACAGCAACCCCGGGAATGAACCAGTCTGCATCCCGGAAAGCGGAATAAAACCGGTTTATGAACCAAGAGGAGCTCAGATCGAGGCACTGTATGCGCTTAACAATGCACGAAGAGACGGATCCTCAAAATGCCTTGTAGTAGCAGCCACCGGAGTCGGAAAAACCGCTCTTGCTGCCTTTGATTCCCTGCCCTACAAAAAAATTCTTTTTGTGGTTCACAGACAGGAAATACTGCAGCAGGCCGCAAGAACATTCGCGGCAGTACGAAGAACAGACAGCATCGGTTATTTTAACGCAGATGAAAAAAACAACTGATCGGGACGTGATCCTGGCGTCAGTGTCTACGCTCGGCTCGGACAGATATCTGAACACTTCATTCTTTTCGCCGGATCATTTCGATTACGTGATAATGGATGAGATCCACCATGGTGTTGCTGCCCAGTACCGCAGAATTCTTGACTATTTTCAGCCCAGGTTTCTTCTCGGTCTTACTGCCACACCAGAACGTCTGGATCAGAAAAGCATTTTTGAGCTTTTTGACTACAATGTTCCCTACGAAATCAGTCTGACAGAAGCCATTAACAAAGGATACCTTGTACCCTTCAGCTATCACGGAATTTTTGATGAATTCACGGATTATTCGGGAGTGAAAACAGTTAACGGAAGATACGTCCAGTCGGATCTTACGGAAATTTACCGTGGAAACCTGAAAAGGCAGGATCTCATTATCAGACACTACTGCAAATTCAAATCAAAACATGCTCTGGGATTCTGCTGCTCAAGAGAGCACGCGGAGGAAATGGCAAAAGCATTTTCTGAAAGGAAAATAAGAGCTGTAGCCGTATACAGCAATGCTGACGGCGAGTTTTCAGAAAATCGAAATACGGCAGTTCAGAAGCTGGCAGAGGGGAAAATCGAGGTCATTTTTTCGGTTGACATGTTCAACGAAGGTGTAGACATATCATCAGTGGATCTCGTTATGTTCCTGAGACCGACGGAGTCGCCAGTGGTGTTTCTTCAGCAGCTCGGAAGAGGACTAAGACTTGACAGGAATAAAAAGAGACTGACAGTTCTGGATTTTATCGGCAATTACAGAAACGCGGACAGGATCAGGCTTCTACTCGGCAGTCCGGAACACAGCAGAACGAAAAAGGGAAACACTACCGCAGATAAAATTATTCAGAATTCTGCCGACCAGCTGCCGGACGGCTGCGATATAGATTTTGACATCAGGCTCATAGATCTCTTTGAGCGTATGGACAGAAAGTACAGGAAAATTGAATCTCTGATTGAGCAGGAATACTGGCGGATCAAAAATGAAATCGGCAGAAGGCCTATGCGCCATGATCTGTTCATCAACATGGATGACACAGTCTATCAACTTGCCGCAGAGCATTCGAAGCACAACATTTTTAAAAACTACCTGGAATTTCTGGGAAAAATCAACGAACTTACAGACGGTGAAAAAATCCTGTGCCGCAGTATAGGAAAGGAATTTATCGCGGCACTTGAAAACACCAATATGACCAGGGTGTACAAAATGCCCGTGCTCCGTGCATTTGTTGAAACACGTGAGAACAGTACATCCGCAGACAGAAATGCCGAAAGCCGGAATACTGAAGATGCAGTGATGAATATTGATCCGGCAAATGATTCCTTATCAAAAATCTCCGGAAATACCGGCACTGCCGATGAAAAGCTGAACAGTACTGTTCAGGACAGTATACAAAATGAAAAAAAGCACATGGAAAAGGATACTCCTGGTTCGGAAAAAACAGCCTCTGACTGTGCTGCTCCTTCAGCAGACAGATCTGAAGCCGTTTCACCGCAGAGTGTTCTAAGGCTCCGGGTCTCCCCAGAAATTCTGATTGATTCCTGGAAAAATTTTTTTTTAACTGCAGGAAACTGGCGGGATCTTGCACCGGACATGACTCTTGATAAATTCAGAAAACTGCCTGACGGCTGGCACAGAAGGAAAATTTACTCAATGCCGGTAAAATTTCTGACGAAATCCGACGGCACATTTTTCAGGCTTGATGAAAACAGCTGCCTTTGTCTGACAGATGAACTTGAGAAACTGTCTTCTGATGCATCCCTGCTCAGCCACGTCCGGGATGTAATTGCATACAGAACAGCAGATTACTACAGAAGACGATACAAATCAGAGCATTATCCCGGACAGTAGCTTTACGATTTAGCTTTATTGCAATTTATGGTCTTAAAAGCAAGCTGAATGCGTGTTGCACCACGATTTTGATGAAAGACCAAATGTTCCGTCTGTACCGTCATCATATAGCGTAACAAGGAGTAATTATGATTAATGTTCCAAAGCACACCAGATGTCCCAACTGTGGCGGGAATATGGAATTCAATATCACGGCCGGGGAGCTTCTCTGCCAGTCCTGCAATACCAGAATGTCGGTAAAAAGGTATGAGTTGCTTCTTAAAGATAAAGGAGCATACTCGGAAACAGTTCTTGACAGATTCTCGAACGGTGCCACTGCCGACAGAGATGAAAACGGAGAGATTGATGAAGATGTAAAAGCACGATCCTATACCTGCACATCCTGCGGCGGCAAACTGTCTCCCGGAGCTCTCGGTGCGACTGATCACTGTCCTTTCTGCGGCAATGCCATTGTCTTTGTTGACAAGTACAGAGATCAGAGATATCCGGACTTTATCATTCCGTTCAAACAGGACAAAAAATATTTTTTTGAAAAACTCAGTCGGCTTATGGACGCGCATCTGTTTCTTCCTGATAACTTCAGAGAAAAGGCAAAATTTGAAAACATAAAGGCCCTGTACGTTCCATTCTGGCTTTTTGACGTGCAAATTAACGGAACAGTTCAGTATGAAGCGGAGAAGCAGAGAGCCATAGGAAGCGGAAAAAACAGAAGATATGAGCACACAGTGTTCAATGGAGAAAACAGGGGAAAAATGCTGCTTCGCAAGGTTCCCCAGGATGCCGCAATCGGTGTGGATGATGACATCACCCATGCGCTGGAACCTTTCGGATATGACGACGTGACTGAATTCAGTTTCGGCTATCTGTCCGGACTTGACGCAATCATTTATGATCTTGATGATTCTTCAAGCTTTGCCATAGTGGAAGAGAGAGCGAAGGATACATTTGAGAGATATGTAACCAATGCTGAAAAATTTGACTATTACAGCATCAGATCCGCTGACGTAACCTATAAGCCTGTTTATATTAACTACGCACTTTTTCCCGTATGGATGTGCGAAGTTACTTTCGAAGGACATGAGTACCGCTATGCAATGAACGGACAGACAGGAAAAGGAATTGAAGAACTTCCCGTTTCACAGTTCAAGAAGAACTGCTGCATCTGGACCTCCGTTATTTTTCTTTCGTCTCTCCTGATGACTTTTATGCCTAACATTATCAGCGGATTGAGCCACTCCCCAAAAGGCAATGCCTTGCCGGTATTTTTTTACATTTTTTTTGCTTTTTTCTCGTATTACATCATTGCAGTTCATGCAACGAAGAGGTTATTCAGGACCAATAAAGCATCACTGATCCAGGGCGGCATTCTTTTGACAGCTTCTGTTCTGCTTCTGCACAGGGATGTCAGAACTGACTTTATTTTCAGTTTCGACTACGCAAATATCATGTTCTACGTTAACTTCGCTATTCTTTTGTTTGTTATGATGTTTTCCGGATTTGCCGTCAATAGCTACATTCATAAAAAAAATTCACAGAACACCATGCACCTTGAGCACGATGCTGATCAATACAGCAGGAAAATAGATCGATCCAAAGAAGAGCTCTTTTTTACGCAGACTTCAAAGTTTACCAGCCACAGCAGCAAGCCTGTTATCAGGAATCCAAAGAAGGTCATGAAAAACAGGGACAACATTTAAGTCTCAGACTCAAAAAAAAACGACTCACGCCGAAAACGCCACGCTCATCAGGGAAAACTGAAACTTTTGCGATCCCCTGTCTGATAATGGGCACACGGAGCTGCCCGTGTGCCCGCGAAAAAAAAAAACAGTTCCTACTTCAAAACATAATGATGCCGGACATTATGAAAGATTTCCATCAGACGCAAGTCAGGACCGTATTTTTTACAAAGTCTTGTCAGCAGGCTGTTATCTCCAGGCTGGTGCCAATGAAGGCAAATCATAGGACGGACAAGAGCCTTCAAACCGATTTTTCTCCTTTTCATCTCGCACCATTCGCTTGTCTGGGACTTCCCGTCAAAATCAGTTTCAGTGTAAAGATAGTGCATTACATTAATTTCACCGTTGCAGTCGCGTGACCGATTGCTGATATCGTCGTCCTGTTCAGATGAAGAAGAGAAAAGATTCAGCCTGTACGGACTCACCCAGTAAAAATCAGCAGACGGAACATTTTGAACAATTTTCCCAAATTTTCCGTATATCTCTTCCTGTGTTTCGATCCGTCTATACAGAGGCACAGGATTATCTGCCAGCTTATCAGCAGCATAAGGGGTTGCAGTGCAGTAATTGGCTTCTCCGCTGACATAAAGAGATAATGTCCAATCATTAGGTATGGATACAAGATCGCCATTAAATTCAGTTATATAACTTCTTTCCTCTTCATCAAAAGCATTTTCATAAAAATAGCCATGAAGCCATTTTCTCAGGGATGAATTTTCCCAGGTGCAGGAATCTGCATCATCGGAATAAGGAAGAGCATCAATGCCGTTAACAGCGATAAAAACACCAAAAATGCCCTCAGTGCATGAAACGCCGCAGAGAAAGCGCCACAGAACAGGCACGGGATCAGAATCAGCATTCTCGACATAGCGGCCAAAAGCAATGATGTCTCCGTCACGGATCCTGTTTCTTTCTAAATCAGAAAAAGGAAAACGACCACCATGAATTATACCAGCCATAACATCACCTCCAAAAAGTCTTAAGAAGAATGTGAATCAATCGCTATTGTTTATTTTATGTCTGTATTGTATCATTTTTAAAAAATATTTCAGTGTACACGCTCACAATTTAAACATTTATCTATAGATTTATTTAGATTTATATGATAACCGGAAAATTTTTGATAAAAAAAAAAAAAAAACAACAACGAAACGCAGATTGAGCGATGTCACCACCGGACGTATACATCGCTGAAGCATGAACAGCTGAGTTGAAAGGAAGATTCAGACAGGATCATGACAATTTCGAAAGCTGACTGTGACGCCGGAATAATACATATGTGTATAGAAGGGTAAATGGAAACTGGAAAGCGTTTCAAAAACGGACAACCCCCATATCAGTCCAAATTTCTGCGTCTGAATGCATTGGGATAGTATGCTCAAATTGGGTTTGAATGCCCGAAAAAAAGAATCCGCACTTCTGTGCTGACCGCAACTTTCTTAATTTCGCCTGGCACTTCACAACTGTTGCGACAGCGAACCCGGCAGATTTCAGGTAGATGGAGACAGTTGTTTCCTGCTCAATTTTTCAACCCGGCGGAAAACGAAAACTCTCTTTTACACTTTTTTCCTGAATTTGGGGAAGTCCTTTTGTTTCTGAAAAAAGTTTTCGGGACAAAATTTCATCATTCTCAGAAAACAGATCCGGAATGCCAAACCGTAATCTGACATTCCGGCAATGAAACATGCAACCGAATAAAACAGCTGAAAGATAGGAGAGATCAGACAGCATCTGAACAGTCTGCCATGAACATTTCAGCAGACCGCAGTGTTCGCGGCAGTTCCTGTTCTACTTCATGATAATAATCGACTTGTCGTTGTTGTCCTTTCCCATCAGCTTGCCTGATACATACTCTTCAAGCTGCTGCACCGTCTTGTTGCAGTCCTTGCTGCGAAGATCCACGTTGGTCGCAAGATCTGCCAGCCACTCAGTCCAGCGATCCTCTCCCCTGATGGATGTCATGCTGCTGAAGATCTCTCTTGAAAGAGCCCTGTTCATCATCATGACCATTACCAGTGAATCAACGATTTTGTAGTCAATGCGGCGGCGGATCTCCTTTTCTTCCACATACCGCGGCTCCATAATTGTACCGTCACGGAAAATGTAGTCTCCGTAATCATTGAAGCCAAGTGGCAGAATATCGTAGTTGCTGGTGCATATCGCAGATACGAACCTTCCCACCGAGGCCGACAGCACAAACCATCCAAAATCAAAACGCTTGATAAGCCATATTCCAAGATTAGTATCAACAAGATCTGCTGTAAGATCCGCAAAATTGGCCTGAATAGACACCTCGCTGTAGGCATTCTTAAACGCATCGCAGATCATCCGATCAAGAGGAAGCCGCTTTCCGTTCCGCATGATCTGGTTTTTGCTGTTCTGCTCAAGAGCCGCCAGCTCGTGCACCACATTGTCAATAGATGATCCGGAGCGATCAATGCTGGTCAGAAGAGACTTCAGAATCGCATTGACAGCAAGACGACTGCCCTCCCGGGAAAACTCAGCCTTGTCCGATCCGTCCGACATGGCAATAAGCACCCATCCGTAAAGATTCTCAATGGCACAGTCAGAATTCCGCGGCAGACCGTTGTTGGCATGCAGCCTTCCTCTTATGCTGCACATAAAAGATGTCTTTGACGAGGTCTGAGATTCATTCACATAGAGAGTTTTTACACTGCTGAACACATCCGGCTTGTAAAAACGGATGTTCCTCGGTGTCGGTATATCGTTCCAGGTGATCTGAACTGCTGAATCCACCTTCAGGATCACATTGCGTGAAAGAAGCAGAAGCTTGGATCCTCCGAGGCCCTTGGAGCGGTACCTAATCTTCAGCATGAACCTGCCCTTCTGGTTCGGCACGCCGGAAAGGATTTTTGTGTGGTTGTTGTATGAAAGACCAAGAGTGTCATGACCGATTACGTTTTCAATTTCTATGTCCTTGAAAATATCATTGAAATTGACGCGGTAGGTCTGCTCCAGATTGGCATTCGGCAGCTGCGCCATTCCGTCGGAACTTTCACTCTCATCCATTCTTGTTTCCTTGGCATCAGGAACATTAATGGTAAGTTTGGCATTCTTGGTAAGCTTAATCATGTCAATCGGCAGTTTGACGTTTATCAGAATGCTGATATCTCCCACCTGGCTGGGAAATCCTCTTATGGAGGAAGAGGATTTGCTGTAGTACAGACCGAAGGCATCAAGTCCAACAAACTGCAGTGAGCAGTCCGCCGGGAAGATTGCCTTGAGATCCAGATTGTACTCCCTGTTGATAATACCGTCAGGGAATATAATCTCATCCTGATCAAACAGGAATTTGTACTTGTTGTAAAAGCGGGGATGCTCGCTTTTAAGCCGGTTCACACTGGCCTTCATCCTGTTGTTGGAACTTTCGGAGTGAATATACAGATAATTTCTGTTGCCCTCTCCCTCCTTGGTGCGGATGGTATTGCGGATCGGCACCTCATGATCAAAATGAACGGTAATAAGAACGGACTTGTCCCTGGTGAAGCTGATGCAGCAGCTCTCTGTCAGTTTGTAGCGATCCCTCTTTTTCACCTCGTTGAGATACAGAGCGTCCACCATGTAATCGGCACCGGTGTTATTGATAAACCACTCGCCCTGCTCAAATGAAATGTAGCCGATAGAGGCAAGATCTTCGGCGGATGTGAATTCCAGAGGTCTTCTTTCGGCATCCAGCAGCCATTTTGAAAGTTTCTTGCCGTTAAAGCCTACAAACCTGGTGCTGGTGAGCACATACTCATCTACGCTCATCTGGCGGTAGAAATAGAAAACAGGAAGAGGATCCTTAACCCGGGTATGACAGAAAGGACATTCTGTGATACCGCGATCATACACAAACCAGCTGTGCTCACAGATCATGTTGCTGCACGGCACCAGCAGTTCATATGTATTGGTCAGAGCAGTTGCCCATTCGTCTGCTCTCGGTCTCAGTTTCGGATTATGAAGACCGTTGATAAAGGCACGCTCAAACAGAGGCTTCAGAAATGCACCGCAGAGAGTATAGGGAGTCTTGCTAGGATCCCCGCACTCCTTTTCTGCCGGGTACAGATCATTAACATTTACACGGTTTTCAGGATTTGTCGGATGCTCAATGAAAAGCGCCCTCTCACCCATAATCAACTCTTCATCCTCATCCGGATCAAGATCGTAAACCTTGCCTCCTCTCAGCGGATGACGGTTCAGCAGGTACATGTAAATGAGAGTCGCAAGAGCGTGACAGTCAGTGTCAATGCTTGGCAGAACACGGTTCGGATCATTGAGCGAGAGATGCTGAGTTGCTATGACCTCAGGTGCAATAAAGTCAGCGGTACCCATAACCTCCGGATTAAATTTTCCGGTAACCACCAGTCCGTCAAGATCAATAATGGAAATCTGTCCGGTCGGAGGATCTATCAGCACGTTTTTATAGGAAAGATCTGAATGAGCAAGTCCCGCCGCATTGAGACGCTTCACCGCCTGGGCTATCTTCTGACAGGCGATGACATACCCCTTCCAGTCTCCCCGCTCTCTCGGATCGAGAAAATGCTGATTTCTTATGGAGGAAAACCATTTTCCCTCCTTCTCCTTGCCCCTGATCCCGCCGGAATCGTTGTCCTGGCTGCCGTGCTTGAAGAAGAAGCAGTTGCGATAGGTCGGAGAAACAAGACCGATTTTGTTATTGTGGATCAGAACCTTGGTCGGCCAGCAGTAAAGAGGCTCCCAGTAGTTGCCTCCCTCGTTGTTGAATATGCTTTCCCTGTACGGACCAACAATAGTCTCCAGGCGATCCAGAAGTTCGGTCTGATCTTTTGAAGAGTTGCGGTAGAAGGCTACTACATAGGATCTGTCAGGACTGAAGTATACATCCTTCATTTCACCCTTGCCTATGATTTTTGAATCGTCAAATTCGACTATTGAGCCGTCGAGAGCCTTAATCTGAACAATCATCTCAAATCACCTAATAAACTATTACAAGAGTTCTGTCATCGTGATTTCCGATAGACCAGAAATCCAGGTATGAAAGCAGCTGCTTTTCTATATCGTCATTGCAGCCGTAAAGAGATACATCCCTCGAGACCTCCCGGTAGAACTGAATCCACTTGCGGGAATCATGCAGATTGCGATCCGACTCGAATTTCGGATCACTGACACCGTCAGTCATGAGGATCAGCGCGTCAAAATCACGGACAAGATTAATCAGAACGCGACCGCGGATATTCTCCTCCGCCGTAATACCATCCGAGGTGATAAATCTCGTTTCACCGAAATACTTGCCCTCATCCGGATTGCACAGAACGGCTGCATAGCCGTCCCTGTTGTTCACCAGCGAAATCGCTCCGTCACCTACATTGTAGGTACAGATAATCCAGAACTTGCGTATCTTTTTAAAAACTGAAATCAGACATGTAGTGGAAAAATCAGCAATTTTTGAATGAGGTACCTCTTCCGTAAGATTTTCATACCTCGTGAGAGAACTTGTAATCACCTCTCTGAGAGGATTCACCATAAGTTCAGTGGAATCCCGGTAGAACTTGTCGTCATCACAGTCCCTGCCGTAGTCATCCACAACCTTCTGCATGTCATCACTGAAGGTGGTTTCGGCAAAGGTTTTAAGAAAAACTCTCTCTATCTCCTCAGTCAGAATTTTCGAGCCCTCCCTTGAATATCTGGAGGAGCCGGCACCGTCAGCAACGGCACAGACATACCACCCGGAGGGTTTGTCAAAAAAAATTTTAAAATCATCATCCCGGGGCTTTCCGTCATAGGCATGGGATCGTCCTCTGGTGCTGGCAGCCACAACATTTTTCAGATCGCGGCTCTTGTAGATATCCACTACCAGAGACTGACTGTCAGTATTGCTCTTCGGAAAAATCAGATCCTCCGGCGGATCTACATCCTTCCACAATGTGATGACATTCAGATTGATCATTTTGGAAAAGGGAGAGCCCTTGAGATTAAACTGAAGTCCGATCTGAAAGGTCCCCAGATGGTTCGGAACACCCTCGATAATGCAGGTTTCGGAATTGTACCGCAACCCCGCCTCCTCCAGTCCGGTGATCTTGAAGGAGCCGAGAGCTGACTCGGGGATTATCGTGCGAACATCAAAATAATAGGAAATGTTGACTATCGCCTGTTCCAGCTCGTTGACGGCAAGAAGTTTGAAAAGCATCATGTCGTCATTGGCTGACGGCGACTTGGCCTTGCGATCGGCAACCCTGCCGCGCAGAAGATTGTAGACCTTTGTATTGGAGCTGGTCTTGTCATCCTCGGTATCATCCGGATCCTCATCCAGAGACTCAAGGGCCACGCAGACATTGTTCTGCATGATCTCATCAGTTCCGGCAAGATCCAGTTCACTGCTATGAACCGAAAAATCACTCATAAATCAAAACCCTGATAAAAAACGGCATTATCCGATAGTTCGATTGATATCCACACCCACATCAGACGAGCCGAAATAGGATTTCTTGCCGCAGTGCGGACACACATTGATCTGGTTGTTCTTGACGCAGAGGACACCGCCGCAGCTGCAGATTCCAATGGCACTTTCATTGCCGCAGATAGGACACGTCGGATGACCGAAAAGATGGTCGGTATTAACTCTCAGATTTTCATATCCGTCGGCGGAAAGTGCAAAATAGTTGTCGTCGACAGGATATGCACCCTCCAGTTCGAAGGCTGACGGATTGGTAAGACTCTTCTGATATTTGATAAGGTAGTAGTTTCTTGTAGTCTGACACCGGGACAGGATCACAATGTAATTGTCATCCACAATAACTCCGTCCGGCTGATCCACCTTCTTTACCACAGAATTGGTGACACTGAGGGAGGAGCCGTCATGACGCTTTCTTGATACGGAACGGCTTGAAGAATTGATGGACTGGGTAATCCAGTCGAAGAACTGCTCAAAAGACTTCGGATCAGTATTTTCCAGCATGTAGACATTGTCGGTAAACTGCTTCAGTATCTTGGTATCAAGGTTGTTGCCGATGGAGACGGCCACGCAAAGCACGGATTCACCGTATTTTTCACGCCATATCTTGGCCACATCCTCGGTTCGATCAGTCGGATTTCCGTCAGTAAAAACAAAAACAATCGGACGCCAGTCACCCTTTTCCTCATAGGTGTTCTTCTTGACGCACTTGTCAATGTCATCCATAAGCATGCGGAAGGCATTGCCGAGAGATGTTCCGCCGCCGATAGGAAGCTTTACGGTTGTAAGACGGTAGATTTCCTCCATGGAGATAAGCTTTATGCACTTTCCTGCAAAGGCTATAACCGAAAGGACTGTTGTTTCAAGAGCATAGGGACTCTGCTTCAGAGTCCTGATAATTGTGGCTATGCCCTCCTCCACGCATTTTATTGGTTTTCCTACCATGGACTCGGAACAGTCTATGACCAGATAAATTGGAAGTCTGCGCATCTCTTATCCTCCTCACAGGATCTTTTCATAATCCGTTCTATGAAATTCAACAATCCGTCAGAACCGCAACCGCCTGATGCTGCAGAAACCGGCGATCTGAGTCCCGGCACCGCAGAAAATACGGACGATACTGTCTGTCACACGGATCGTATTTACTGACGTCGTCCCCTGCCTGAAGACGGGGGATTCCCGCCTGCTCCCGGCGGGTTCCTGCTGCTGACCGGCAGCACGGTCCACTTCACAGACACCGCGGCTGTGCCCTGGCATGATTTGCCGTCATTGAGAAAGGCGAAGTCTGTCTCTGCCGGCAGGAAAGTTTATACCTGATTTTATGTCTTATATCCACGCCATGAAGGACATGGTTTTACGGCACTGTCAGATATACTTAAGCATAAACAAAGCAGGATTCTGTACTGCTACGACTACCTGACAGAAGCACGAAACCGTTTTTTCCGACTATACCGCCGTATTCAGAATATAGGTCAGCAGCGTATTGCTGTCTGTAGTATCAAGGTTCGTAACGCAGTCTGACAAATTGACAAGCCACGGATCCGAAACGTGGGCTCCCTGACCTGCTATGCACACCACCAGATTGCCGATATTTCGCTTTCTCAGTTCATACAGACCGTCATTGTAATTGTCTGTCGGCTCGCCGTCCGTAAGCACAAAGACAACGGGACGCCACTGGTTGCGGTAATCATCCACCTTGGTTTCCATGTCTATCTCCTGGGCCACCAGATTCAGAGCATCCCCGAGAGCCGTACAGCCGTATATTTCAAACTTTGGTATGCTGAAGCTGTTGATATCCACCAGAGGCACCACCATTTCGGCATTGTCTCCGAAGGTTATCACCGACACCAGAACTCTGCCGAAGGTGGACTGATTTCTGATCAGGGTGGACACAAAACTCTGCAGACCATTCTGCAGCGACAGGATGGGCTCGCCGCGCATGGAGCCGGAGGTATCCAGCAGGAAATAAACAGGAAGATATTCCATACGAACCTCTATAAAACAAAACAGCGGCACGGAGAGTCATTACTGAGACTGCATCCGTGCATTCCACCGGACAGTTCCGGATCCGGACATCATCAGAAAGAGCAGTCTTTCCTCTTGCGAAGAACCTGCCGGCATTCAGGACTCACCTGGCGGAATCAGACTCTCCTTCACCTTCGGCGGCAGGCTTTGAATTCATGAATTTTGACCAGTAGGAATCAACAATCGTACTGATGATATTATCCTCACTGAGCACAATAATCGTTCTCTGGATTTTCTTAAGCACACCGCGATCAAATCCCTTGGCAAAGGCAATGACACGATCGGTCTGATATCTGTGTTTTGTCAGGTTGACCGAAGCCGGAACAAAGGTATGAAGAGGAAGACTGTGAGTGGTAAGGTAGTAGGCGGATTCCCATTCACTGGCAACCACGGTATCAAGTTCGCCGCTGTTCAGCTTGCCGAAAAGAATTTCCGGATCCTCAGAATACTCCTTGGTGATAAGAGGATCGTCATCAAGTTCGTCAAAATAGGAAAAGGAGCGGATTACGCCCACCACATGGGTATAGAGATCCTTGTACTTGGTTACAGGCTTCCGGGCATCAGGATTCTGATAAACCATCTGACTGATATCAGACATATATGGTTTGGTAAAGAGAAGACCGTTTACAGTGGCGAAATTGCTGCTGACCCCGGCAATGGCGTCAATATTGTCATTCTTAAGTTCAGCCATGGCCCTTGATGGAGACATTGGCTTGAACTCAAACTTATAGCCCGATTCACGGCTGATGGCACGGAGAATGTCAATATCAATGCCGGTCAGCTGCTCGCCATCCTCCTGAAAATAGTTCCACGGACCCTCTACAGGAAGTGCAACGACAAAAAAATCCTTGGAGAATGCACAGAAGGATACCGCCATAAATACCGCGGCCACAAAAAATCGAACTATACGGTTAAACATCTTAAGTATTCAAAAAAAACAAACAAAAGCAAAAGTCCTGCTGGCGTGCGGTTTCATCACGGACAGCCGGCAGGAGGATTCTGCACCGGTTTCAGGTCAGGCAGAATGAAAAAGGAGACGGTCTCCAGCCCGGCCATTAGCGCGCCGACCTATTTTACATTATAATAAAAGAAATTTGGATTTTATGGTGCTGTATCATGTTTTTGTTACGTATCTGCAGAAAATTTGTACCTGTGGCTTTCCTTGCTCTGACGTCAGGCGGGTGCAACCATGATGATCTGTACGTAAAGGACTACATAAAACAGAACGGGATCATCTTCTGCTCCAACGCCAACATATCCAATCTTGATCCGATTTCCAACGAAATCAATGTAACCTCCGTAACAATGGCCCAGAATGTGTTCAACCGGCTCATCAGGTTTGATCCTGCAACAGGACGCTATCATCCTGAAATAGCTTCGGAATGGACCGTTTCCGAAGACAGGACCGTATACCGCTTCACTCTGAGAAGAAATGTCACCTTTCAGAGGACATCCTGGTTCCACCCCCTCAGAAACATGAATGCAGACGATGTAATATTCTCCTTCAGCCGCATCATGGACTATACCAATCCCTACGAGGAAGTGCAGACCCAGGAAAGCAGCGCCACCCAGGCATCCTACGACATTCTTGATTTCAGGCATCTTGTACAGGCCAAGCAGATTATCAGACGAATCAACCGAATAGACGACTATACGGTGGATTTCATTCTCAATGCACCGAATACACATTTTCTGGAATTCATATCCAACACCAACTGCGTGATCCAGTCCAGGGAGTTTTTTGACTCCATACCGGAAAGCGCCCAGAAGGAGGAGTATTTCAGAAACCATCCTGTCGGCACCGGTCCGTTCACGGTAACCGGTTTCCAGTTCAACAACTACGTAACTCTTGAACAGACAAAAAATTACTGGAACACTGATGAAATGCCGAAGCTGAGCAAGCTGGTGATTGATATTACCCCGAACCAGGCCAGCAGAATGAACAAGATGATAACCGGAGAATGCCAGGTAACAAACCAGCCCAGCAAGGCGGTATCAAGAAATGAAAATGCAGGCTACAACTTCGGGATCCTGGGAAGCGACACCTATGATTCCACCGTAATCTTCTTCAATACCGCAAAGGGACCGATGGAAAACTGGAAGGTGCGCAGTCTGATCGCCTCCGCAATAAACCACGAGGTGTACGGAAACGTTCTCTATCCTCACTCCGCCATGATACCCACCAGTCTGCTTCCGTTTGACGTCACCTTTTCCTCCTCTATTCCCCATCAGGATATAGCAACGCTCATTAAAAACATGGATGAGCAGGTGAAAAGAAAGCTGAGCCGCAGCAGTATCGTCTATGTCTACATCGAGCGAAGCAACAGCAAAATGGGATATAACATTTCAAGACTGACCCAGCTGATAAGAGGTGATCTGAACACTCTGGGAATAAGAGCCAGAGTCAGAGAGGTAGATCCGAAAAACCTGGCGAGGCTTGTATCAAAGAGAGCATACGACATTATAGTGACAAGAAACGTCTATCCGATGAAGATGCCGCTCTACAAACTGTTCGTGGCTTTCAACTGTACCGGCAAAAAACCGGCGGCGGCAAACTATTCGGCCTACTGCAATCCTGAACTGACCGAGCTTATGGAGCACTACCGCTTCACCAGCATGAAGAATATCGCCATCGAGGATCTGGAACAGCTGAATTCATATCTGGTGAAGGATATTCCGATGATCCCCATCAGCTTCGCCAGTGACTATTATATCTATCATCAGGACGTAAAGGGACTGAAACGTGCCGTTAACAACGGACTGGATTTTTCGGAGACACATCTTTAGGCGTCAGGATCAGCGGTCTGCGGTCTGCGGATCACCGAAACAAAACAGAAGAATATTAACAGAATCCTGCGGACAGGTCATGACTCCGGACAGAAGCGACATGAAGAAGCTCTGTCAGTGACGAGGCTCCGCATGAATGAAGGGGCGGGGTTCCTGATTCCGCGCCGTCATCACAGCCGCGCGTAATTCAGTTTTTGCACTTTATCACAGGGCGGCGGAATTCTGTCTGTTCTGCGGACGTGCATATAAAGGCGCTGCCATACCTTCTGTAAGAATTTTATCTGCAGCCAGAGACGGGGATCTTTACCCATGGTAAAAACCGTGGGTTTTACCGCCCGCATTGGGTTATAATCTGACTGATTTAACTAATTTCTAAGGTCTGAGGCAACAATGCTGGTAATTATTATTAGAAAGCTGGGTATGCTTCTTCTTTCAACCCTTATCCTGCTTTTCCTTACCTTCTGGTTCTACATCAGAGCCAATAATCTTGGCAACCAAGATATTTTTCTGCAGTTTCTGATTTATCTGAACCGTATTCTCAGACTTGATTTCGGTTACTCCTCCATGTCCTTCCAACCTGTTACTGAAGACTTTCTGGAGTATTTCATCGCCACCTTTGAGCTTTGTCTCATCGCCATGACGGTTTCCGTCACCCTCGGTCTTGTTCTCGGATGCTTCGCCGCCCTGCACCGCGACAGATGGATGGACGGTACCATTACAAACGTTAGTATCTTCTGCTCCTCCATTCCCGTTTTCTGGATTGCCCAGCTTCTTATCAGTACCCTGGCTGTATCAGTAGACTGGGTTCCATGCTCCGGACGCATCAGTCTTCTCTACGATATTCCTCCGAAAACCGGATTCATACTGGTTGATACTCTACTGAGCGGCGGTGCATCCAACTGGGATGCATTCATCAATGCAAGCAATCACTTCATTCTCCCGGTATTCTCCCTGGCCATGCTTCCCACCACTGAAATAATACGCATTGTCAGAAACTCGCTGTACAGCGTAATGCAGGAAAACTACATCAAGGTGGCTTTCAGCCGCGGATGGTCATCAGGTCGCATCATACTGCGCCACGGACTGAAAAACGCCATGCCGTCAATTCTGAGCCAGTGCGGATCCGTTCTTTTTCTAACCTTCACATCGGTTATTATCGTGGAAAACGTTTTCAACTGGCCAGGTATCGGCACCTGGATTATTGAAGCCATAAGAAACAACGACATAAATGTGGTGAACGCCTATCTGGTGCTTATAGGATTTATTTTTGTTATTCTGAATATATTCCTTGAATTCATGGCGGATATGTCCATAATTTTTCTGAACAGATACGAGGGTGAGCAGATCTAAATGACGAGTATGGCTGCTGTCATCAAACGGAGACCAACAGGATCATGAATCTCGGCAAACTGAATATTTTCCGCAGTCTGGATTTTTTCCGCATTCTGCGCAGAAACTGGATGGCATGGTATGCCATGTGGTTTCTGGTGCTGTATCTCCTTGTCATTGTAATTTCCATCTACTGCTTCAACCTCAACCCCTACGATCAGCAGACCATGGATTTCTTCCGTCCTCCCCACCTGTCTTTTTCCTTCAGCAAGGGCTTCAGCAAGTTCATCCTGGGCACTGATGATCTTGGCCGGGATGTTTATGCAAGACTTGTCTACGGCTCGAGAAACACAATTCTCTATGCCATGTGCGCGGCTGTTCTGTCATCGGTGGCGGGAATGATTATCGGCTTTACCAGCGCCCTGTCCAAAAACAGACTGATGCAGCTCATCAGGATCATGGTTTCGTCAGTAAGATCCTACACTCCGATTATCATCGCCTTCGCGATTATCACAATTCTCGGTCCCAGCATGAAAAATGCGACGGTTGCAATCACCGTATCGCTGATCCCGCGCTTCTGTTCCATCTGCTACGAGATAACCAGCGAGGAAATGAGAAAGGAATACATAAAGGCCGTGCTGCTTGACGGAGCGGGAACCCTTTCCATGTTCAGACTTTCACTTTTTCCAAATATCAGGGACGTGCTGATTATCCAGTTTACAAAGCATTTCTCCATGGCAATTCTGGATCTTGCAGCCCTCGGTTTTCTCGGTCTCAGTGCCGTCAATCCTGAACCTGAGCTAGGAACAATGATTGCAGAGAACATGGATATGCTTTACACAGGCAACTACTGGATCATTGCGTTCCCTGGCGTTGCCATTATTACCTTCGTCATAGCCATCAATATTCTGAGCGACGGCATCCGCAATGCTCTGCACAAGGAGAATATGTAATGGCGCTGCTGGATATACGCAACCTCACCGTAAAAATCAAAACCGACGAAGGCATAATTACCATTGTCGACAGGATCAGCCTCACCATCAATGCAGGAAAAATTCTGGCACTGGCAGGCGCCTCAGGCTCCGGGAAAAGTCTGGTAATGCAGGCGATAATGATGCTCAGAAAGGACAACGTAATCTACTATGCCGACCGCTTCAAGCTTGATGAAACGGATCTGCTGAAATTAAGCTCCCACCAGCGTCGCAGAATTATAGGCGAAAACATATCCTTCATTATGCAGGAGCCAAAGCGAAGTCTGGATCCCTCGCTGAAAATCAAGGATCAGCTCTATGAGGTGATGCCTAAAATAAAGTGGTACCGTTTTTTTACCAGAATAATAAATTTCATAAAAAATACAAAAAAGCAGACTGCAGTGGCACTGCTTCACCGAAGCGGCATCAAGGATCACAGAAAGATCATGAACTCATATCCATCCCAGCTTTCGGATGTAGAGTGTCAGAAGGTTATGATTGCCATGGCTGTAGCCTCGGAACCGAAGATTCTGCTGCTGGACGAACCGATCGTCAACCTTGAAATAGCTTCCAGATTTCAGGTGCTGAAACTTCTGGACAAGTACAGCAAGAACGATCATACGGCAATAATAATCATATCCAACGACATAGCCTCAATCTATAATTTCGCCGATGAGTTCGCATTCATGTATGCCGGCCAGATTGTGGAAAGAGGATCCAGAGATCAGATTTTCAAAAATCCGCGGCACCCATATACCGCATCTCTGATCCGCAGCATGATGGCTCTCAGCGATCCGGGTCAGAACAAGAAATTCATACCGGTGCTTAAGGGAAAACATCCGGACTACAAACATATGCCAATAGGCTGCCGTTTTGGAGCAAGATGCCGCTATGCCAAAAGAATCTGCAACAAAATGCCTGATATCACCATGAGCAAGAACTGTCAGTACCGCTGTCATTTTCCTCTGCCGGACGGAGCACTGAATTCCGATGATTAGCTCAACCGAAACAATTATCAGCGTATCAAACCTGTGCTACAGAAACCCGTCATCCTGGTTCACCAGAATGTTCCGGTCAGATTTTATTCTCAAAAATATTACCTTCTCGCTGCAGGACGGAGAATCCCTGGCCATAATCGGTGAGGAAAAATCGGGAAAAAGTGAGCTGATTTCAGCCATCGCCGGACTTATAACTCCAACGAAGGGACTTATTCTCTATAACGGGCAGACGTATGAAAACAACCGCCAGATGAGGGCTCAGAACTTCCGCATGATCTTCCAGGATCAGGAAACAGCTTTGAACCGCAAACTGAGGGTAATAGACATACTTCAGATACCGCTGCTGATCAACACAAACATGTCAGAAAGTGAACGAAAGGAACGGATCTACGATACTCTCAATCTGGTAGATCTTCCCAACAGCATAGCAAAAAGATACCCGCAGGAGCTGTCCTACGGTCAGATGAAGCGAATATCCTTTGCCCGCGCACTGATCCTAAATCCAAAGGTGATCCTGGCCAATAAATCCATAAGTTCGTTTGATCCAAACCTGAGAGCTCACATCTGCAACATGATGCTCAGACTGCAGAAGGAAAGAAGAATATCCACCATCATAACAACATCAGATCTGGAAATTGCCAGAAAGATCAGCGACAAGCTTCTGGTACTGTGCAAGGGAGAAGTAGTTGAGTTCGGAGATACAAGAAAAATTCTGAACAATCCGCAGAATGAAATCACCCAGCGTCTGCTGAGAAACTACAACAATGAATACAGGTACAAATTCAAACCGGAAAAGGAGTAGAACTGAACCTGAAAGCAGTTCTGGTCTGAAGTTGATGATCCTGAGCGGAATTCACGGTTCATTCTCAGAAGGATCATTCCAATAATGACCTGCAGCAGCACTTATGCCTGTAAAAACATGCATAAAGAAGACTCCGTCAACGCAAGAAAAGCATTAAACAAAACCTGTTCAGAAAAAGTATTGAGTTGGACTTTTCCTCAAATGGGTATCCTGCAGTTTTCTGCTGCAGGATACCAAGACGGATCATAAAACCAGAGATATCAGAGACTGACAACTACCTGATCTGCTCCAGTGCCTGGGCAAGATCTGCTATCAGATCCTCCGGATCCTCGATGCCGACTGTCAGACGGATAAGTTCCGGACCTATACCTGCAGCCTTAAGCTGTTCCTCGTTAAGCTGGCGGTGGGTTGTACTGGCCGGATGACAGGCACATGAACGACTGTCACCGATGTTTACAACTCTCTTGAAAAGCTTCAGAGCATCATAAAATTTAACACCGTCCTCAATACCGCCCTTCAGTCCGAAGGTAAGCATACCGCTCTGAGATCCCTTGGTGTATTTCTGAGCCAGCTTGTGATATTTATTATCTTCAAATTTGGCACAGTTAACCCAGGCAACCTTTGGATGATTTTTGAGGAAATCAGCAATGGCAAAGGTATTCGAAACATGCTGCTTCATTCTCAGGCTGAGAGTCTCAAGACCTACAAGGATCAGAAAACAGCTGAGAGGAGAAAGAACAGCACCGGTATTCCGCATGGCGACTGTTCTTATTCTGGCAGCGTATGCAGCCCTGCCGAATGACTCGGTATAAACAACTCCGTGATATGACTTTTCCGGTCTTGTAAGCTGGCTGAACTTGTCCCCGTAGGCATTCCAGTCAAAATTACCGCTGTCAACCACAACGCCACCCATGGTATTGCCGTGACCTCCGCAGAACTTTGTCAGTGAATGAACAACTATATCGGCACCGTGTGATATCGGCTTGCAGATAGCAGGAGACGCCACTGTGTTGTCCACCACAAGAGGCACGCCGTGCCTGTGTGCAACTGCGGCAAGAGCCTCGAGATCTACAATATTTCCTGCCGGATTGCCGATAGTTTCGCAGTATACAGCTCTGGTATTTTCATCAATAAGCTTTTCTATGTCCTCCGGACTGTCGGACGCTGCAAGTCTGCCCTCAATTCCCATATCAGGAAACATGCAGGAAATAAGCGTAAAGGTGCCGCCGTAAAGCTGAGGAACAGAAACTATATTCTGGCCTGCACGGGCAAGATTGAGCAGAGCATATTCAATGGCGGCCTGACCGGAAGCTGTAACCACGGCTGCCACACCGCCCTCCAGCATGGACATTCTCTTTTCAAGAATGTCCGCAGTCGGATTCATAAGTCTGGTGTAGATATTTCCTGGCTTAACAAGGTTAAACAGGTCTGCGGCATACTGGGCGTCATCGAACTCGTAGGCTACAGTCTGGTAAATAGGAGGCACCACTGCATGGGTGGATTTTTCGGCTGTTTCGTAGCCTCCGTGTATTTCTATAGTTTTATCTTTCATTTAAAAAGCACCGGTTAAAAAGTTGGAATCAAAGCGGCGATTGTCGTTCAAATCGGACTGACGATCTAAACGCCTGCAGCTTAGAAAAATTACATTGAAAAGCGTCTGAAACCTTTACTCAGACAGACAAAAAACTGAATTCATTATCGTATCAGCAGGGTATTAAATCAAGACAGAGAAAAATAAAAACAGAGAATCTTCACTTCTGTTCAGTATCTTTTTTTGTTATAAAACTGTACACATTAAAGCCCAGTGCTATTTATAGCATGTTGGCCCAAGTTATCTAAACCGATCCTGTTATTTGAATATCAGCTGATATGGAGTCATTCTTCACCCTAAAACTAGTTTTTTAGTCTGCAGCCTTTTCATAAGAGTTCTTTATCACACTTTACCTAATCGTGATATCAAAATTTAATTTATGTCAAGAAATGTCTGTTAAAAAGTACACAAAAAAAATTCAGACAAAGAAATTCAGGATTAATCTCCAAGGTAGGTCTTTAGAGCAAACAGTAACTGAAAAAGAAGAAGCCATACGGTTTCTTAATGAAAGGTTGAACAAAGACTCATCCAACAACAGTAAACCACCTTCAACTGATGGGTATAAGAAGAAAACTAAGCGGAAGATAACCAATAGAAGTCTGAGTAAAATACTGGCAGGAAAACTGGTGGATAGTCAGTAATAAGGGTTCAATAACCTTGCCTCATCCTCCTAATATCATAAGTGAAATCTTCTTGAGAAATGCAAAAAATGTCCATTTCGGAATCTGTTCAATTTATCTCTTCTATTCTGTCCTCACACTTCAGTCAGAGAAGAACACATCAACACACTTTTCATTCAGAGACACCTCCGCTCAGAAAATTCCGGAGAAGAGCGGCTCATGCAACAAAAAACATGAGTTTCCTGTATCTTTCTTCCCTCCCGGTATCATCTTCCGCTTATTTCTTATCATCGGATTTTAATTCTGCTGTACAGATACTTCAGCTGAGGCGCCGGCAGACAGTTTATTCTCTGAAACTGCGGAATCTGATGTGACATCCATCGTGACTTCAGCATTACTCTTGACAGCATCCGGATCAGATGCTCCTGAATCTGTACTGGAAGCGGAATCTTCAACTTTTTCAGTGGTCTGCAATCCCTTCTGATTTTCAGGTTCCGAATTACCAGACTTAATTTCTGATCCTTTTTCCAAAGATCCGCCGGAAATCTCTCTGTCCGCTTCACCCTTGCTGACTGCATCAGAGGAACCTTCAGACTTAACAGATCGCGTCTCCGTCTCAGACTTTACCGCTTCAGCTTCAGTTCCACCTGCCGCCGACTTCTTCTCCTCTCCGTAATCAGTGGCATCAATTTCTGCCGGAGCGTCATTCTTCTCTTCCGGCATTACTTCAGGCACACCTTCAAACTCAACTACATCCTTTTCAAACTCCTTTGCGGAGTCACGAAGCTTCTGCTCATCCACAATGCATTTAAGTTCACCGTCCGGACAGGTAAATCCAAGAAGTCTCGTCTGATGCAGAGACGTAAGGATCAGAAACATGTCAGAAAGAAAATAATTATCGCTGTCAGAACCGCTGGCCAGAGGATCCTCCAGGTAATTGAGCATTTTTTCCTTGTACTTGATCCATGAAATTTCCATCTGCTTGAGTTTTGATCTGCACGGTTCGTCTGAACATTCACTTCTGATCTTCCTATACTGAGCATTCAGCATATCATCAATTTCCATGATGGCGGTCTCCCGCAGAGGATCTTCAAAAAGAACGTCAGTTCCAAGACCGGTGTAGTAAGAAACAAGATGCTGAAGATTATAGGAAAGCTGCTTCTCCCCATCCACCACAACACAGTTTGCTGAATTTTCAGAACAGCCGTAGCCCAGAGCAAGAATATGATACTGAAGATTAACAAGGAGGGCCGACATGCCTGCAATCCTGCTTTCCTTCTTTTCATCCGAAGCAAGATAACCGCCGAGCAACTCTCCATATAAATTCCATAAATCGTCCAAATCCGTGAGCTGTTTGGTGCAGAAAGTATTCTCGAGACAGTTGTTTTTCAGTGCCTCCATCCTCTTCTGCAGATTGCCGTTCCACAATTCTGTGAAATTCTTAAGACACTTAAGGCTGTCAGCTTTGGATCGGCAATACTCAGACGGAGTTGAAATATTTTCAGTAACACCACTGTCGGCAGCATGGGAAACCATGGCAGCAAGACTTAATGAAAAAATTCCAAAAACTTTCAGCGTATTAGAAAAAAAACTGATCCTCATCGGGTTACCCATTCTGATGCATACCTTATGCGTACAAAAAAACACTGTTGCAGGGCAGTATACCGCAGCCGTGCCAAAGCGTATAAAACACTGTTCCAGTACAACTTTAAAATATTTATCGAGTCTGTTCAACACGGAATCATCAAAATAGAGAAGTAGGTATCATCATGCTTTCAAATGCTCCCGAACAGATATGAAATGATGTTTGAAATTCATGTTTTCCGCCGCGTAAAACGCATTTTTAAACCTGCAGAGCTGAAATCCGAAAGATACGAAAAAACCCCGTACGGAATTCCATACGGGGTATTTAATTATTGCAGAGAAGCTGTCTTTTACTTCAGCAGAGCTTCGATCTGGCTGCTGATCTCTTCAACCGGTCTGTTGCCGTCAAGTGTGTGGAACTTGTTAAGTCCCTTTGCGGCATCGGCCTGATAGTAATCGATAAGAGGCTGGGTCTGCCTGTGATAAATTTCAAGACGCTTGAGAACCGTCTCCTCCTTGTCGTCATCTCTGACAATCAAAGGCTCACCGGTAACATCATCTACACCTTCCTTCTTAGGAGGATTGTAAACAATATGGTAGGTACGTCCTGAAGGAAGATGCACACGGCGACCGCTCATACGTTTTACAATATCAGAATCAGGCACGTTAAGCTCAAGAACATAGTCAATTGTGATGTTATTGGCCTTCATGGCATCAGCCTGAGCTATATTTCTTGGAAAGCCGTCCAGAAGGTAGCCGTTGACACAGTCAGGCTCTGCAATTCTGGCCTTAATCATCCCGATGATGATATCATCGGAGACAAGTTCACCCTTGTCCATTTTTGATTTGGCCTTCATTCCGAGCTCAGTACCCTTTTTAATTTCATTGCGGAGCAGGTCTCCGGTTGAAATCTGGGGAATCGAAAATTTCTTCATAATAAACTGAGCCTGGGTACCCTTGCCAGCACCTGGTGCACCCAATAACATTACTTTCATTTTACATCCTTAAAAAGCAGATACGTCATAATAAAAACAAGGTGAATTGTACCACAACATCAGCAAAAACACCCCCAAAAATTACGGTTCAGAAAGTTCCCGAAAAAAAGGTTCTCCGTCAGATGTTCTGCCCCGGCTCTGCTGTCAGAACATTCCGGAATCCCGCATAAACTGCCCTATATTCACATGGATTATCCCGTTTCTCTGCTGGATTGGATCATTTCTTGTCACTACGTATTTCGGATAGTTGTCCCTTATGCTTTCCAGCGGAACATACTCCCTGTTTGCCGTTTCAATGCTATTCATGCTCCTGCGAATGTCCTTTTCGAAAATTTCAGAAAAAGTGCTGTGAATATAGATTCTCTTATCATCCGGATTTTCATATTCAAGAGTCTTTGGGAAACCGCCTTCACGAATGTATTTGTCCAGTTCTGAAGCTGTATCCTGATCAACAGACTGTCCCAGGAACTTTTTCATACCAAGATATTCATCGAACGTGAGCGGAAATATTTCAAATTCAATATACCGCCCGGTAAGTTTTGTGATAAGTTCCCCGCTCAGCAGATATGAATTGGAGCCGGTAATAAAAATGGAATACTCATCCTCTTCCCGGAATGCATTAATAACTTCTTCAAACCCTTTCACGTTCTGAATTTCGTCAATAAACAGGTATTTGATTCCCGGCCCTGTACAGACCTGATCCAGAAGATCTTCCAGTTGTTCAGCTGTGCGTATGTTTTTATAGCCTCTCTTATCAAGGTTGAGAAAAATTAAATTCTTCTCCGGGATCCCGTTTTCCCGCAGTTCACCGACAATGATCTGCATCAGGCAGGACTTGCCGCATCTTCGTATTCCGGTGATGACCTTTATCATCCCAGTATCGTGATAAAAGTCTCTTAACTTCCTGAGATATTTTTCTCTTCTGTACAGTTTCAAGATTTCGAACCTCTCAGCTATGCATCATCAGCTGGAGTTAACAATACATTTTTTTTGCAGTTTTGTAGTTTTACCGCCTTAACTGCCATTTAAGGTTATAAACATTCAGTTTCAATATTTTTTTGCCGGTATCTTCAAAAATCTTTAGTTTGATCCCGGACCTCAATTACCGCTGCTGTACAACTGCCGTCACGGACAGCGCTGAATACGTACGTCATTTTGTCTATTTTTGACGTTTCTGATAAAATCCAAAACGGTTATACTGCAGTGATTGAAATTCGTCTGAGCCTTACAGAAACGGACTTTGTCCGGCATTTCGGACAATCAAAAATAAGAGTCATAATACTTTTACGCACAACACAGCAGAACGTATATCAGCAGGATAAAAGATGCATACGAAAAAAAATAAGTGAACCAGGATTTACCGGTAAAAACAAGAGACTACAAAAGATGAAAAAAATTATTCTGGCAGCGTTGGTAATCATTCTTTCCTCCACACAGTGCTTCGCATGGACAATGAAGATCAAAACAAAAAACTTTGTCTATGAAGGACGACCTCTCGCAAACGAAATGATTTACACGATAAAAGGAAAAACTGTAGGCTCGGCAAGGCAGCTTGGCAATGAAATCATATATCTGAATGAAGAAAGACAGAACGTCGGTTCAGTTTCAAAACTCGGCAATGACTGGAGATTCAAGGATCAGAAAGGAACTGTCATCGGATCCGCGACCATGTACGGCAATGAACTGGTATACAAGGACGCCAGAGGAAAGCATATCGGCTATGCTTCCGTATTCGGCTCAAAGACAGAGTACAAGACCGGCAACCACGGTGACATGGGATCTGCCGATACAGATACCATGCCTTTAAGACCGATTCCGCTGGAAATGTGGCTTGAAGAAAAGGCATCCACGTCTGTATGCCTCACTGTCATTACAGGAATGTTCTGGGACAAAGGAGCAGCAGGGGCAGGTCTCAGAGCAGGCGATATTCTAATCGGCTTTGAAAATGAGAACGGCACCACCCTGGATTTTCTGAAGTCCGACTGTCAGAAAATGCACTCAAATGTAAGTTCCTTCGTTCAGAAGAACAGCAAAAAGGATGATCTGGTAATGATTGTATACCGTCCTCAGGCTGACGAGAACGGCAAGGCAACCGGAAAAATTCTGAGAACTGCTCCTACTTCTTCTGGAAAAAGAGGCTATACCTATACTACTTTGGAGACCGGACCGAGTTTCAGTCGTGCCAACTCCATAAGTTATGCCGAACAGATAAAAAAGATTTATCAGACTGATCACTTTGAAAATGCCGAGGTCAGTCTGCCTTCTCCTGATTCGGTAAAGAAAGATACCAGAAATGTACCTGAAGCACACCAGGAATTAAGAGAGGAGCTCATTAACGGCAAAGCTGTAACCTTATGGGTCTGGGTAAATGATCAGAACGGTCGCGTCATGTCTGAGGAAACTGTCAGCAGCAGACTGAAAAAAGAATCAATGAAGGGACAGAATGAAGTATCGATTAAATCCTACCCCGGAGCCAAAATATTTGTTTCAACCACAGATGTGAAGGATGACGGAGATCCTGCAGTAAGTACAAAATTCAAGTACATAGGATCAGCGGACAGCAGGGGTATGTTCCGCTACAGCGGCAGGGATGTATACACTCTTCCCCAGGGAACAAAAGCTCTGGCATTCAGTGCCTCCATATTGAATGTAGATATGGCGGAGGTAGAAAAGCATCCCATGATAACATCCCTTCCTGAAAACACTCTTCCTCAGATGAGAGACGCCGTGATCCAGCAGGTTATCAGCATGAAGGCACAGGAGCTGGGGCTGAAACCTGAAATCAGATTCGGATACGTTGAAATTGCTCCGGGCAAAACATCATATGAACTGAAACAGAATTAGGCAGCCGATAAAATCAGGTTCCTGACAATAAAAATTCCTGGCCGGCAATACTGAGATACAGCCGTTTATTTCACAAAACGGCGGCTCCGACAGCTGGAACAAAATTAATCCGAAACAAAAAAGGGAGTTTGCCATGGCAAAAATTCTTATTTCCGGACTTCTCAACCTTGAAACCACAGCCAGAACAAGAGGCTTCCCGATTCAGTACTACCCTGTAGACTATACCTTCTTCGGTGTCAGCAGCACTCTTTCAGGAGTAGCTCTTAACATTGCAAAAGCTCTTTCAAAGCTGGGCGACAGTGTGAGTCTGGCATCTCTTACAGGAAATGATCTAACATCCAGATTCTTCCTTGAAGAAATTAAAAATCTCGGAATATCAACGGATCATATACTTCAAAAACTCAGGGAAACGCCTGCCTCGGTGGTACTCTACGACGAATCGGGAAGGCGGCAGATATACTGCGACCTGAAGGATATTCAGGAAACGGATCACGAGTTTACAGAAGAAATGGTTGCAGAGGCAGACGCCGTTGTTGCCTGCAACATTAATTTCAGTAGACCGCTGCTTGATATGGCCAGAGCAGGAAACAAACTGATAGCTACAGATGTTCATGTTCTGACAAACCCGGACGATGACTACAACCGTGAGTTTATGGAAAAGGCAGATATTCTGTTCCTGAGCGACGAGGGGATAACCTGGAACAAACATGATTTTGTCAGGGCTCTCGGCGAGAGATACCACAACCGAATAATCGTTCTCGGTATGGGAGCTTCCGGTGCTCTGCTCCATATGCCCCATGACAATCTGATGGTGGAACGTCCGGCATGTAAAATCGGCAATGTGATCAACACGGTAGGAGCCGGCGATGCCCTGTTTTCAGCATTCCTTCACTTTTATCTCAAAGGAGCGGATCCTGTCAGCGCCCTTGATTCAGCTCAGCTCTTTGCCGCTCTGAAAATACGGCATGCCGGTGCTGCGGAAGGTTTTGTAACCGAGGCAGAAATTGAAGAAAAAAAGCAGAACTGAAAATCTCGGACAAAGCATGTTCCATAAACGGGGGAGATCAATGATGCGGTTTAATATCTGACTCGTCCCGCTTTTCGGCATTATCATCCAGAAACTCCGAAATTCCGCTATATAATTCCCCTGTAATCCGGAAAAGCATGCAGAACTGTCGGAATACAACATTCGCCTACTTCCGTTCTGAAGTTCTGAGTTCTTTTTTGCTGTCATACATCCGCTGATCCGCACGTTCAAACACGGCGGCGACACAGTTGTCGTTTTCATATTTTGCCATGCCGTAGGCAATTACAATCCCGTCAGTCTGAAGTGCATTCTCGTTATGCCTGCTGATTTCGGCAAGAAGTTCATCTATATTCTCGTAATCCTGCCCGCTGGAAATAACCGCAAACTCATCACCGCCGACACGGAAAACCGGACTGTGCTTGAAAACGCCGCAGATGAGCCTGCACGCACCGCAAAGACACTGATCACCGGCCTTGCGCCCCCTGGTATCGTTGATTAATTTGAGATTGTTGACATCAAATATGACAACGGCAAAAGGAGGCTGACGGTGCTCGGAAATACACTGATCAAGGCGAACCTCCTCGGCAAGATACGCATGCCTGTTCCTGACTCTGGTCAGAGCATCAACACTGGCCTGGTTCCTTACCAGTGCAAGAGATCTTTTATATTCCTCCTCCTGACGAACCTGGGCATCCACATCAGTCAGACCAAGAACAAGCCGATCTCCCTCCTTCTCCTTCACAATGGCGGCACGAAGCCTGATATGAAGCGGTATGCCATCATACATGATCCGGTATCCTAGAGAAAAAATTCCGTTTCGTTCAATCTCCGTCAGGATATGCTCCTTCGTAAGCATAAGCAGAACTCTGTTCCTGTCATCCGGATGACTGTAAATTCTGGCAGAATCCCTCAGTACCTCAAAAAAATCCGTACCCGACTTTGGCTGGTTAAAGTATTCATACTGGGAGACAGAACTGAACTCCCGGTAACTGCCAGTCTCCGGATCTGCCACGTACACACATATGAAGTTGCCGGTCAGTGCATGAAGGCGGGAGTATATCACATGCTCCTCCTCGATTCTCTTTTCCGCCTTCCGCTGCCTTACCAGCTCATCTACATCCGACACGGCAATGACTATAAAGCGTCTGTCATCCTCCATTCTGGAAATCTTCATCATCACGTAGAATGTTCTTCCGTCCTTGATCCTGCGATAGATCAGCTCTTTTACATTGTTACTGTCCAGATCACCCAGACAATTTTCACGATCCAGAGTTTTCAGAAAACTTTCCCTGTCATCCTGATACACTGACGAATTCACCTCATACTTGCAGCGCTCAAAGAAATATTCTCCGCGTCTCACCTCCTCCAGTACTCCGTGCTCATCATCCGTGTGGAACTCAATAAATTCACCGGTTTCAGTGTTGACGTAGTACAGATCCGTGTACCCTCTTGCAAGAGCATGAGCCAGATGTGTATAAATCAGAGCAGTGCTGCTGACTTTTTTGAAGGCAGATTCAAGATGACGTCTGTATTCAGCCTCGTCGCTTGATACGCCGACAATAATCATTTCACTGCCGTTTTCCTCAACCAGGGTGGCTCTCAGACTTGTAGGCACCGTTTTTCCATTCATCTGCATCCGGTAATGGTGAATAAAGGATCCGTTCCTCCGGATTTCCTTCATGACATTATCCTTTGTGAAAAGCTGCTGAAGCTCCGGAAGATCCTCTGAAACAATGGCCTTGGGAGCATTAATCATGGAGTCGGAGAAGAAATCATCTCCCTGTATGGCAAGTCCGAATTTTTCAAACTCTCTGGACGGATTGTACTGAACATAATGTCCGGTTGCAGGATCCACTGTGTATAGAACAAGATAATCAGGCGACAGAGCTGCAATTCTGCCAAGAGAAAGTTTTTCCTGACGCAGTTTCTTCTCCTCTTCAAGCTGCCTCATATATGAATCAATATTGCTGATACCAAGAATAATACGGTTTCCTCCGTGCATTCTTGTTATCTTCATGTTGACATATACCGGCCGGCCTGTATCAATAAGACGGTACGTGGCAGTAAAGACTCCCTGTGCATCCAGATCGTGAATAACCTTCTCTCTGGTAAAAATCCTCAGAAAATGCTCTCTGTCCTCCTCATAAAATCGACTGGTGACGGCAAGTCTTGCGGCTTCAAAGAAATTATCTCCGTGCCGTTCCAGCGATATTTCCTCATCACCCACGCCTGACGTGTATTCTATGAACTTTTCCGTATCAAGATCGACAACATAAATGTTGTAGTAATCAGCAGCCAGGGCACGGGCTATATCAGCATAGGTTGCGTTCTCCCCGGCTTCTGCAACTGAAATGACAACTATGCAAACGGAATAGTTTCCGTTGACAGGATTTGTACCGATCCTGCGGGCAAAACAGTGAACAACCGAGCCGTCATTCATCTTTTCATCAAACAGTATCCGGTTCGCATAAACACCGCACTGTCTTACGGCAGAAATGAAGGCCGGACCGTGCTGAATTCCAGATTCACAGCAATTCCGGATTTCCTTCAGAATGTCGGCATTGAAAAAACTCTTCATAAAATTCTGATAGGAACTGTTACTTCGCACATATCTGACCCGGCCGTCGCTGATTTCAAGAATTGCCACAGGAAGAACATTAAAAAAGTTGTTGAAGGAGACTCCGGCATCACTGACCGATGAACCGAGATCATAAAGATTTATGCGGCCCATGCCAACATAGTAGGATGATTCCTCAGGATCTTCGTGATCAATCAGCTTATTGCTGTTATGAAGTTCAATGACAGTTTCAAAAGGCAGAGGTTTGCTGAAATAGAAGCCCTGAAGCTTTGAGCATCCTATTTCCCTCAGAAAATCAACCTGCTCCCTGGTTTCAACTCCCTCGCAGACAGTATCCATACCGAGAGACGTGGCAACCTTCATCATTTCAGTCAGAAGAATTTTCCCGTTGACGCCCTCTTCAAGCCTCAGCAGAAAACTTCTGTCAAACTTCAGCAGATCAAACCTGATGCACTGAAGAATATCCAGAGATGAATAGCCACTGCCGAAATCATCCATCCATACCTTGAAACCAAGCTTCTGGAATCTTTCCACCTGCTCCTTCATGAAATCCAGATTGCTTCCGATTACACTTTCGGTTATTTCAATTGTTATCAGTTCTCTGCTGATCCCTGCATCATCAACGCGTTTTCTGACCTCTTCCACAATGTCGCAGGTGTCAAAATCGGATCTGGACAGATTAAGAGAATGCGGAACTACATATATGCCGGAGGACTGCTGCACTTTTATTGACTCCAGTATCTGCTCCAGCATATACAAGTCAAGTTTATATATGAGATCGGAATCCTCAAGTGCCGGAATAAAACTGACAGGAGACAGAAAACCCTTTACCGGATCGATCCACCTGGCCAGAGCTTCCACATCGCAGACTCTTTCGTTGACAGCCCTTATGATCGGCTGTAAATAAACCTTGATCCACTTTTCCTCCACGGCCCTGTCGATGTTTTCAATAATGTACTGCTTCAGTACAGCATCGTCGCTAAGCTCCTTGCTGAAGTATTTCACCGCAGTTTCGTATTTTCCGCTGAGAGAGGCACAGGCAAGCTTTGCTCTGTCGCAGGCGACACTGACATGAACATTTTCATTCTGACCAACATATACGCCAACATGAAGCGGAAGATTTTTTCCGCCGTTCATCTTCCTGCATTCGACAAACAGGCGCTGAAGTCTGTCCTCATGACCGTCAGCAGCACCGTGAACCAGAAAATGATCGGCACCGAGACGACAGCAGTGCTCATTTCCGAATATGGATGCAAGCACCTTGGCAAAAGACCTGAGAAGCACATCGCCTTCAGCAAAGCCGTACCTGTTATTAAAGAATTTCATTCCCGAGAAATCCATAAACATGATGACCGGTCTTCCGCCCTGCTTCTGCAGACTTTTCTTGCCAGCATCGCAGCTTTCAAAGAAGTATGTCAGATTGGGAAGACCTGTAAGATAGTCATACTCACGGGTCTTCACAATGCTGTTCTCATGGAGCGCAAAGCTTAATGAAGAAGTAAGATCCATCACATGATCGGAAGTTTCATCACAGCAGATCCCCTCATCGGAATACCACACCTGGGCAAGACGCACTCCCGTCTCGGTAATAAAATGCTCACCGAAGGCATGAATAATTCTGTAGTCAGAACTGCCGGCAACTTTAGTCCTGTATATCGTTTCATATCTGCCGCTTCCCGTTGCAAAGCTGTAGGCAGCATTGGCTATCCGCACAACATCATCAGGATGTGTATCCCTGTACATATCCAGCTCCATGTCAGAATAGGCACGGGATTTGTCATCATAGCCGAAAAGCCTGCAGAATCCGTCAGAAATCACAAGGGGAACGACATGCCTGTCGATGAACTGGTATACAGCAAAAGGAACAGCAAGATGTTCAAGGATCTCCCGCGTCTTCGGATCATAGCTGTATTTTTCTGAAATATTCATGTGTAATTTCCCCCCATGAGGTGGATAACGCATGCCGGAATGCATTACCTGAACGTTAGGAACAATAAAAAGCAACAGGATTATTCTGTCAGATAAATAGCAGATCTACTAATTACGCGGCTCAAAAAAGAGGTCTGCCTCAAAAAAAGCACCTAACCGGAATCGTCAGCCTGCAGGGAATCGAAATAACCGGATCATAATTCCGAAAGCAAAGTCTTCGGAACAGGGATCACAATACTGCCATCTGCATAAAAGCCGTGAAATTCACGCCCTGCAAAGCATTGCCTGATAATTATGGATCATCGGAAATAAGTTCCTCCAGAGTTTCAAACAGCATTCCGGGATCGACAGGCTTACTCAGGTGGGCATTAAGACCGGCCTGCATACTGCGCTGCACGTCCTCGTCAAAAGCATTTGCCGTCAATGCCACTATAGGAATTCCCTTCGCATCTGATCTGTTCATGGCTCTTATCTGCCTTGTTGCCTCAAGTCCGTCCATCTCAGGCATACGCATATCCATAAGAACGGCATCATAATAGCCTTCCTCACTGGCTGAAAACATTTCAACGGCAATTTTTCCGTTTACAGCATGATCTGTTTTCATCTTTCGGGTGCCAAGAAGCATGCACATAATCTCCGCATTCACAGCCACATCCTCCGCCAGAAGTATGTGTCTTCCTTCCAGATCCGCCTTTTTCCGGATCGCTGGATTTCTCTTTTTCTTCAGGATCTCTCTGAATTCATGATGAATATCTCCGGCAAGAAGAGGTTTTGAAACAAAGGAATCTACCCCGGCCTGCTTCGCCTCACAGGCAATGTCATCCCAGTTGTATGCTGTAAGAATAATAACAGAAGTATCACCGCCTACTATCTCGCGCACTCTTCTGGTAGCTTCTATACCGTCAAAATCCGGCATTTTCCAGTCCATCAGGATCAGATTGTAATCATGTCTCCTTGCATGACTGAACATAACCTTTTCCACACACTCCGTTCCGCAGGATGCAGCATCGCAATGCATTCCCATCTGAGTCAGGATCAGTTTTGCATGTTCAACTGCAACAGGATCGTCATCCACAATCAGAACACTGATATCATCCGGATTGAATTCAACTGTCTCCTCATCATCAGTACTGGCCGTCGACTGGCTCATTGTCAGAGTTACCGTAAATGTTGTTCCCTCCCCCTTCCTGCTCTTAACATCAATCTGACCGTTCATCAGATCAACAATGCACTTTGTTATCGACATACCGAGACCGGTACTGCCATAACGACTGGTGGTGGAGGAATTCTCCTGACTGAAGGTATCAAAAAGATGCGGCAGAAATTCTTCGCTCATGCCGATTCCGTTGTCACTGATGACAAACCTGATCGTTGACTTGCCGTCAAACCTAGCTATCTCCTCAATGGAAAAATTTACACTTCCTCCTTTTGGCGTGAATTTGACAGAATTTCCAAGAATATTAATCATGATCTGCCTTAACTTCATGTCATCGCCGATGTAGTAATCGTCAATCTGACCGATTACTCTGCAGTCATAACTGATCCCCTTGTCATTGCACTGACCGCTGATTATGGTATTAATCTGCTCCAGAGTTCTGGAAAATGAAAAATTCTCATTCTTAATAATCATGCGTCCGGATTCAATACGGGACATATCAAGAATGTCGTTGATGATATTCAGGAGATGATGGGCAGAGGTTCCTATTTTCTCAAGATAGGTGCGTACTTCAGGATTAATGTCGGGATGACTGAGTGCTATATTGTCCAGTCCTATTATGGCATTCATCGGAGTGCGGATTTCATGACTCATGCTGGAGAGAAAGGCCGTTTTTGCCTTGTTGGCTGATTCCGCCGCCGACAGCGCATCATGAAGCGCCCTGCTCTGCTCCATGGATCTGCGCATCTCCGAATCTATCACAGTCAGTCCGAGACCGATGGCATGCAGCGAATTATCCCTGACGTCATCGGCACTTCTGACACCGGCTACCCTGATCATCTCATAATATTCAGTCCCGGTGCGACGGGCCAGATAACGGTATGCAAGGATCTTTTCACTGCTCAGTCCGTTTCTTATATTCGCCGGATTAATGAAACTGATAAACCCCTGCCGGTACTCCGGATCCACAACATTCTCGGCATACCACAAAAATCTCTCCGTATATGAAAAATGTACTCCCTCCGGAGTCTGTACCTTATCTTCAGGATCGGCCCTGAAACAGACCCCGTCGTCATTATCAAGATTCACGTAATATACGGCACGGTAATCTGATGCCATGGCAGTTATCATCTGATCCTGCTGACTGCGAAACTTTTCCTCCTCAAGCAGTTTTTTCTGCAGCAGAATTCGCTCTTCCAGTTCCTGATGCTTGATCCTGCTTTCAACCTCTGCTTTTTCTTTCTCCAGTTCCAGCCGTCCGTTCTTTCTGATCTGCAGTATGATGAATGTGCACATTCCTAAAAGAATAAACACGATTAAAAACGACTGGATCACGGCTCTGGCTATAATAGTCTCGGAAACGGAATAAACCAGTCCGGCAATTACATTTTTTCTGACCAGAAAGGTCATCATCCAGTCTGTGCCCGCCACTGGCTCATAACTTAATGCCTCATCCTCACCCTTGTAGGTAAATGCCGTAACCCCTTTTACTCCGTTTTTAAAATCATGGGAAAGTTTCTCGTATGAATAGCCGTCCTTGAATTCTGCAGAATCAAGCACCTTCAGCAGATTGTTTTCACCGGTCTGACCGTCGAGAACCATGTCGCTCAGAGATATACCGCTTCTGGTATACATATTGGTATAGGTTGAATCTGTCTCGTCATTGCCCATGGAAACACCGGAAAGCATTTCCCTCATGTCAATTTCCATGAAACAGACCCTGAAAACAGTTTCAAGAAAACGTATGTTTATCGGAACGGCAATGACCACCTTCTTGTTGCGACTGTCAAGATTAAGAACAGATATTTCAGGAGAGGTTATAGTCTCATAATCAAAGGAATAATCACCAATATTCCGCTGATACCCGGCGGATGTATAAATAATTCCTTTCTCATCAACGAACGCAAACTTATCCAGTTTGAACAGCTGTCTCATTCTGTACTGATATGCTTCAAGGCGGGACTTGTCTCCGAGATCATTCTCAGTCATCAGTTTGATGGCAACGTTAATAACTCCTATCTGTTCCTTAAGACGACTTTCGACAACCTCCTTTCGTCTTCCAACAAGTTCATCAAGAAACATTACGGATACAGATTTTACAGCCCTGCCCGTATCAGCACGGGTCACCGCACCAATGAACATGGTACTCAGCACAAGAATCAGCATGACAAGCAATGCGGCGGCTGCCATGATGGTAAAAGTCCGGTAGCCTCTTCTTATCATTCCTGACGCCCCTCTAAAATCCATGCCCGGATATCAAAAAAGATCCCGCATGCCGAAACTGTTCTGACGAAGATATGCCCCGACAGAAATCATCTGAAGCACCAGTCCTGGAATCAGCAGCAGGGTATCACTGTGTTCAGAATGCGAAGCACAGTTCCATTCTATCACCGACATGATCTGTATTCCTGCATTCAGTCCACGTCGTTACACTCTGAGTTCTTAATTTTTGATAACTGCATTGCAAAAAACAAAAAAAGATCAGACAGACTGTAATGGAATTTAAAATTCGTAAAGAGAAAAGCATGGCAACGGAACCAGCGGAAGTATGTTTATGAACTTTTGAACAGCAAACTGCCGTAATTATGCAAAACAGCACAAAAAATCTCCGCCTTCCAATAGTCATTTTTGCCTTCTCAAATTACAATCAGAGGTGCAGACTGCAGTCTGATCGACAGAACTTCATTTCACAAATTTTCGGATTTACCGCATATGACCATAAAAATCACCTATGACTACCGTCGCGATGTTTCAGAGGTCTCCATTCCGGCAAAAAAAGTTAAAAGAGAAGACGGGAAAATAAAATATGTTACCTACAAGCCTGTCGGCCTTATCGGAGCCATCCGAAAGAAGAACTACGGCCGTTCCAACGCCATTTCCAGATATAACCTGGCCAGCAGCATTCAAAATCCGGCAGACAGTGAATCTGACAGCAGTAAAAAGGACGGCGAAACGACTGAATCTGAGACCAGACAGAATTTCAAGGATTCGGTTCTGAGAGCTATCATCGACAATGAGTTGGAATACTTTCTCAATCTGGTTCTTAACAAGAAGTACACCTATATGCAGAAGGTATCATCTGAAGAATTCACACCAACGCCGGAAGAGATGAAACTAATCCGCAGCGAGGAGGACAGGCTCAACGCAAGATGGAAGGAAATACTTGAGGATGCCCTCAGTGAGTACAGCATGAAGCTGAAAAAATCCAGGGGAAGTTCCATAGTTCAGCTTATCAATGCCGGACAGAGGAACGCCAAAAAAAGGAGGGATAAATTTCTGGAAAATGACAGTAACGGCGCAGGGTAATCTGCTGCAGAAATCTCCGAGGCTCAAAAAAAATATCGGGCATATGACAAAATTCTCATCGCACAGGCGTTCATACACGCAGACAGTATCGCTCATTCCCGCAGGAAAAAGAAATCAGACACCATGCGGACCGCGTTTTGCAATAGATGACACATAGATCCTGGATATCCAGAATGAAGCAAGAGAAATCAGTGCGCAGGTAAATATCGTGTAGGCAAAAGGGAGTGCATTTCCCGTCTCAAAGGAATTCAGAATAAAACCCGCCACCGCCCCGCCGGCAAAGCGGAGTGATCCCATCACAGCCGAGGCCGTTCCTGATTTTTCCCTGTAGAGACCAAGCACGTATGTAGTCGCATTTGCACCGACAATACCTATCACGCATATGAACATAATTACCGGAATAACTATTGAAAAAACGCTTTCAAATCTGCAGTGAGCGCTTGCAACCAGCAGGACGGATCCGGTAAAACTGAAAAGAAGGGCACCGAAAAGCACTCTCAGAGGACTCGATCGTCTTACAAGTCTCGTGTTGAGCGAGGTTCCGACGGCAACGCATATTATGTTTGCGGCAAAAAGAATTCCGTAATATGAAGGCGACACACCGTAGATGCTCATGTATACGTATGGCGATCCCGCTATAAAGGCAAACATCCCCGCTCCGTTTGCCATCTGTGCGACTATCACACCGAAAGACTTTGCCGAGCACAGAATTTCAAGATAGTTTCTGAAAACCACACCGGGCTGCATGGTCTGACGGTTTTCCTCTGCAAGAGTCTCCTTCATGAAAAACAGCACGGTCAAAGACAGGCAGAAGGCATAAGCCGAAAGAATTACAAATACCAGACGCCAGCCTAGAGGAGCTATCAGACCGCCCAGAGTAGGAGCCACAAGCGGAGCGATATTGATGGTCAGCATGGTAACACTTACAGCTCTGACAAAATCAATTCCGTCAAACAGATCCCTCATGACAGCATTTATCACCACCACGCCGGCAGCTGCTCCAAGAGCCTGCATAAGCCGTAGCAGAAGAAAAAACTCAACGCTGCCGACAAAAATCGAACAGAAGGACGCGAGAAAGAAAATTGCTGTTCCAATCAGGATCACCTTCTTTCTGCCGAAAGCATCGGCAATCGGACCATAAACAAGCTGTCCGATACCCATGCCCAAAAAAAAGATACTTACCGTAAGCTGCATTGTCGGCACCGAGGTTGCCAGATCCGAGGCTATGGCCGGAATGGACGGCAGATACATATCAGTTGAGAGAGGTCCCATGGCGCAGATCAGACACAGGATCGTCACAATACGGATAAAATTGGATTTGGTCATAGTGATTAAAACGATTTTCGTCAAAACATACAAAGACCGCAAAGATAATTTAAAACTCCCCGCGGTTGCAAAATGCGTGAATTAATCTTAAAATTATGTGATAAAGATAACATTTATTAAGGTGCGGGGTCAAATGCAGATTTTCAAGATTCACGGTAGCGAATACTCTGTCGAAAGACTTCTGGGAAAAGGAAAAGGCGGCTACTCGTATCTTGTAAGGGACGAGGAGCAGAACCCTTTTACCGTGAAAAAAATACATCATGAAAAATGCGACTACTATACATTCCCCGAGGACAAAATTGGTCTGGAGCTGACCCATTACGATTTTCTGAAGCGCATCGGCGTAAAGATGCCAATGATGATCGATTTTGATCGCGACCAGGAAATCATTCTCAAGGAGTACATTCAGGGTCCGACGCTCATGGATCTCGTTATCAGCAGTCAGATCACCGTAGAGCAGATGATGTTCATGGAAAAGCTCCAGGATCTCTGCACCAGAAACAATATCAACATCGACTACTTCCCTACCAACTTCATCGTTCAGAACGGAGACATTTTCTATGTAGACTACGAACTGAACGTATATGACGAAAGATGGAACTTTGACAACTGGGGCAGAAAGTACTATTCTAAGGACACTCCTGAAATACAGGAATACATAAAATCTCGTAAGGAACTTGCAAAGGAGCAGCAATGAGATTTTACCGCAAGAGTTTGTCCCTGAAGCGAACCGCCACCAACAGGCACCGTCATCTGCTTGTTTTAAAAAAATCAAAGCAGAAATCCCGTCAGCACCGCCACATAGCTTTCTTCCAGGAAATCAGAGCTGAAGGGTCTTCCCCGGAACAGTCTGAAGTTTCTGAATCAGAAAAATAAAACTGACCGCTGATCTGCACCGTTGTTTCTCAATCCGCAGCATTGCGGCTGTCTTCTGTGTTCTCTTTTTTTATGACTGGAGTTCACCATGCTCTGCGTTCTGTTCGTCGAAATCCGCTGGACAAAACAGGATCGCAATCCTCAGAGCGCATCCGGAAGACGTGAGTGTCTGAAACCGGTTGCCGTAACTGTAAATCATTCGTCCTGCATATACCCGGATAACAGTTGTCTTCTGAAGAAAATCTTTTATGTACAGAACAACGATCAGATCCATATGCTTCCCTGCAGATCAGAGAAACAGACTGCCGTCGAATCTCCTGACGGATTCGAAATCATAACCCCGGGATCCGTATCTATCCCCGATATCGAAATTCTAAGAGAGGAAAACTGTCACCGTATCAGGTGGTTTGACAGCGGTGCCGGAAACGTAAGACGCCGGGGAGGAAATGAGGACTTCCTGAAACGTGGAGCCAGATTCTCCGGTGAGTCCAACCGTCTCAATGAAACTGCATTCAGGCTAAGGATCGGCCAGAAAGGGATGGTGAGCTGGAACAACCGTTTTTCATCATATCACGGTCAGTGGTACAAGGAATATCGAGCATACTTTGTCAGTACGGATCAGCCCGACAGCTGCATGTTTCTCGAAAACTACGATTTCAGATACGAGCAGATGGCTGATCTGTTCTGACAGGATCGGAAAAGCAGCCTGCTACCCATGGGAATATGCTTCGCAATAGCTTGAAAACATTTCTTGACTGAACTGTAGTAAAAGCCGAACAGTTCTTCTGCGGCATCGTACTCGGAAGCCGTGTAAAAGAAATCCGCATCAACTTTTTCCGCAGTGTTCAGTCCGGCTGAAAAATCTCTGTCACTGCTGTGAGTTGAACTGATGATTTCTCTTGGAGCATTGAAATAAACATGGTCGTGGCGCTTTAAATCCCCGGTGACAAAGCCTCTGTGATCGTAGGTAACATCAACAAAGTACGTCACACCCTTAATGGTAACCGTATTCCATGCATGAGGTCCGGCTGTCATGCCTGACCAGTACCCCTCATTCAGATCGGAAAGATGCCCGAGAAGATAAAATCAACAGAAAATCCTTGACAGACAGCCTTGCCGTTGTGAGGAATCGCCTGGCAGATTATTCGCTGTTCAGTTTTCTCATTATCGGATGAAATGATACGGTACAAGCATGATGCAATTCCCGTATTCCTCATAACCCCTTCCGCAGGATCCGACTGAAAACTGCTGGAGCAAACGGGGAAGCATTCCGGCATTTTACCGGATGCCGTAACAGAGCCATATATATACCGCCTGGGCATTCTGCCTGAGATAAGCGGAACTTCAGACCATTTCACCGCCGGAAACGAATGATCATTAAGCAGGATCCATGAATATGCCTGCCTTTTCAGAATTTGAAACCACAGACTTCTGATCTGAATGTGAATGTTCGTGGCTATGTTCAAGAAAAGTGTTGATCTTATCTTAAACTGCTAAGGAGTAATCATAACCCGCAGGCTTTGACTTGAAAGTCAAAACGCCACTTTGCATGCACTTTCTTAATGGATTAGCCAACCCAACTATTCCTGGTTTA
>JAEEGL010952569.1_pt1 | contig 43072 bp, 37 predicted proteins | sample 9134231 | NCBI WGS metagenome assembly JAEEGL01 (sample SAMN16246548, study PRJNA631951) | gut metagenome | biome: gut microbiome; feature: rumen; material: fiber-attached | host: Bos | place: Iran: Karaj | collected 2018-10 | reverse complement strand
TATATGTCGCCCTTTTCATACATCATTTTGAAAATGCGCTGGATGGAGGAGACGTGATAATCGTCGGTGGTTCGGATGAAGCGGTCATAGGAGATGTTCATCAGCTTCCAGAGCTCCTTGATCCCGGCCACGACATTGTCGACGAACTGCTGGGGGGTGATCCCAGCTTCTTTGGCCTTTTCTTCGATCTTCAGGCCATGCTCGTCCGTACCTGTGAGGAACATCACGTCAAAACCCCGCATTCGCTTATACCGCGCCATAACATCGGTGGCCACGGTGCAGTAGGTATGCCCGATGTGGAGATTGGCGGACGGATAATAGATGGGAGTCGTGATGTAGAATGTCCCTTTACTCATGATTCTGCCTCCTTGAAAAGTTATAACAAGTATTTTTACCACTGTTTAAGAAAAAAGTCAACTTCTGCTGCCGCAAAAGCGAGTTTAACAAACAAAGGCAGCCATCAACCTGAGGATTTCTTTGTTTTTTCCTGTCGGTTTTTCCTATTTATTGTCGGGAAACCGATTGACATACCACATCTTGTATGCTACCATGCAATCGATAACTTTAAGACGGCTCGGAGAAGCCGACAAGATATCGCACAATCGTACAGGGGCGCAGAAGGGCGCAGTGTGCATACCTTGCCGGTGGTGAACAGCGGCGAGGTATTTTGCTTTATCTGCCGGGCTGCCGGAAATGAAAACGGAGGCATCTTATGAAACTGATTTACAGTATCAAGGACAAACCGAAATCCGGGCAGGTCGTGCTCTTCGCGCTTCAGCAGCTGCTGGCCATCATGGCTGCCACCATTGCCGTGCCCGCCGTCATCAACAGCATCTGCGGCACCGCGCTGACCGCCTCCGCCGCCCTCTTCGGCGCCGGCTGCGGCTCCATCATTTATCTTCTGTTCACCAAATCCTCCAGCCCCGTTTTTCTGGGCAGTTCCTTTGCATTCATCGGCTCCATGTGCTCGGCTTTCGCCGGCGCCGCTTCCCTTGCGGCAGGATACTGGGGTCTGATTATCGGCGCGCTGATGGCCGGTCTTGTTTACGTGGTGATCGCCATCGTCATCAAATTCTGCGGCGTCAAGTGGATCGATAAGCTGATGCCTCCTGTTATCATCGGACCTACGGTAGCCATCATCGGTCTGAGTCTCAGCGGCAATGCAGTGGGCGACCTTATGAGCAGCGGCGCGGGCGGCGGCAGCACCTATGTGGCCCTGATCTGCGGCCTCATCACCCTTGCCGTTACGATGCTGGCGTCGACCTATGGCAAAAAGGGCGTGAAGCTGGTTCCCTTCATCATCGGCATCCTGGCCGGCTATATTGCCGCCACCGTCTTCTACCTCATCGGCAAAGCGACGGATAACCCCGCCCTCATCGTCATCAATTACGGCGCTTTCCAGGGCTGCGGCGTCATCAAGCTGCCCGACTTCACCTTCCTGCTTGGCAAGGGAGCCCTCAGCCAGATCAACGGGGCCTACCTGCTTACCCTCTTCAGCGCTTATGTCCCCGTGGCTTTCGTGGTATTTGCCGAGCACCTTGCCGATCATAAGAACCTCTCCAGCATCGTCGGCGTCAACCTGCTTGAGGAGCCCGGCCTCACCCGGACCCTTCTGGGCGACGGTATCGGTTCCATCGTCGGCACCTTCTTCGGCGGCTGTCCCAACACCACGTACGGTGAATCCATCGCCTGCGTGGCCATCACCCGCAACGCCTCCACCGTGTCCATCTGGGGCGCGGCTTTTGCCTGCATCATCTTCTCTTTGATCGCGCCTCTGGTAGCCTTCCTCGAGACGATCCCCTCCTGCGTCATGGGCGGCGTCTGTGTGGCTCTGTACGGCTTCATCGCCGTGTCCGGCTTTAAGATGCTTCAGGGTGTCGATCTGAACAAGAACCGCAACCTCTTCGTTGCTTCCGTGATCTTCATCACCGGCGTCGGCGGCATGGTAGTCACCTTCGGCGCTGTGGAGATCCGCACCGTGGCCTGTGCCCTGATCCTGGGTATCCTGGCCAATGTGATGCTTTCCAAGGAAAAGGACGAGGAGCCCGAAAAATAAACCGAGATCCGACATCATATGCCCTGCCCGGCTGCGTCCGGGCGGGGCTTTTCATATAACATTCTAAAAAGAGGTGAATTCATGTCGCCGATCATGTATAATTTGAGTTAAGGATCGTACAGCATTCGCTTGGATGCAGAAAGGAGTCCGTCATGCAGGAAAAATACGAAAAGCTGTTTTATGAATTCAAGCCGCAGGAGACAAACTGGGGCAGCTGGTGTCACTCTCCCCAAGCCTATTTCCGCGGTGAAAAGGACATGCCCGGGGCTACGCTGAATGTGGGTTTTCAGGTTTTCACGGAGCCTCATCGGCTGGAAAACGAACCTCATTTCCACAGGGAAGACGAATACCTCATTTTCCTGGGCGCCAAGCTGCCCGATGTATTCGATTCCTGGGACGCGGAAGTCCACTTCTATCTCGGCAAATCCCTTGACGTCATGGAAAAGATCGTGATCACCGAACCGACCATTATCCATGTTCCTCAGGGCTGGTGGCATTGCCCGCTTGATTTCAAACGAATCGACAAGCCAGTCTTTTTCCAGGCAGCTCTGCAGTCCGGAAGATTCGGGGGTGTGCGCTATATCGAGCGGCAGGATGGTGAACGGGAGCTGCAGTATACCGGCGATGAGCTTCAGCCCTGCTGTCTGGATCCCAAAAAGGAATGTGACTACTGCGGCTACTGCCACGCCCATCCCGAGAAGCTGCCGCCCCGAAAATACAGCTTCGTCCCCTGGCACGTGTTAAATGAGGACGGCGTGGAAAGCTACTCCGACGCCGGTTCTTACGATCCCGAAAAGGCGCCATCCTCCATGGACTGTGTCATTACCCCGGAATATAAGTCCAAGCCCTATTCCGATGCGACCGTGCTGAAGGCACCGAAACCGCCTATCAGCGAAGAAGTGCGCAAAAATGTGCTGGCAGTGCCCAAGGAAAAAACCAGCTGGGGCGCCTGGTGCCCCTCGCCCCAGGCATACTTCCGGGGTGAAACATATATGGAGGGCGCCACCTATCACGTAGGCTTCCAGATCTTCACTGCCGCCAACAATATGGAAGACACTCACATTCACCAGGGTGCCGACGAATACATCTTCTTTATGGGCGCCGATCCCATGAATATTTTCGATTTTGACGCGGAGATCGAAATGCGTCTGGGAGACGATCCGGAGCATATGGAATCCAAGATCATCACGAGGCCTACGGTTGTGCGCATCCCCGCCAACGTGTGGCACTGCCCAATCCTCTTCCGGAAAATGAAAAAACCCCTGATCTTCCAGGCAGCTTTTATGTCCGGAACATGGGGCACCATCAACAAGGTCCCCGATGACGTTAAGATCGTCGGAGCCGACGGCGGCAATCCCCGCTTCCGCAGCATCGGCTACATGTACAACGGTGACAATGTCCGTATGTGCCGCTACAACCCCAAAAAACGCTGCAATATCTGCGGAAAGTGTTTCCCTCAGATGGAAGTCAAGGACGAGTGATCCATCCCGGACCACCGATCAGATAAAGGGAGGTATGAAACATGTCGGAAGAGAAAAAATTCGCGCCCCTGGTTCATGAAATGAAAGTGGAGCACACGAACTGGGGCAGCTGGTGTTATTCTCCTCAATTATATTTCCGAGGTGAAGAGGAGATCCCCGGTGCACAGTACAATGCAGGCTGGCAGCTCATCATGGAGCCTATCTGCTGGGAGCGGGAAGCACACTTTCACCGGGAAGAGGAATACCTGGTCTTTATGAACGGCGACCTTTATCATCCCGAAGAATTTGACGCGGAGATCACCCTCTGGCTTGGCGAAGACGTGGATCATATGGAGTTCTTTACCATCACAAAGCCCACCATCGTCCGCATCCCTGCAAGCTACTGGCACTGCCCCATGGAATTCGTGCATGTGGGAAAGCCGGTCATGTTCCAGGCGGTCTATCTGGCCGGTACCTGCGGCCGCGTGGTCCGCAGGAAAAAAGAGGACGGAAAGTATGAATTCATCTATGCAGGCCCTGAAATGATGGGCGGCTGCCGACTGGTGCCCGGAAAGAAATGCACCTACTGTGGAAAGTGCTTCCGTCTGGCTTTGGAAAAGGAGAAAGCGGAAAAGGAAAAAGAATAGGCAGCAGAAAGGCCCGCCCGGCGCTCAGCCGGGCGGGCCGAATCATCTCATCCTTACTTGCCGTAGCGATCCGCGAGGAAGAGATAGCAGGAGGATGCCCAGGAGGACCAGAAGAGCTGCTTCTCTCCGAAGGCCACCAGGCCACGCTCCCCTTTTCCGTTCAGGGCGTTGTGGATGTGGAACATGCCGTTGTCACGCAAGGTCCGTGCATAGCGGAGGCCCATCTCCTTGGCAAGATCGGGCCTGCCGGCGGCTTCCAGGGCCAGGCAGAAGATAAGCTGGGCCGGAACGATCACACTGCCGGCTGTGAAGCCGTGGGCAAAATAGGGGCTCTCCGGGCTTTCGGAAGCGAAGCCGTAAGGTGTGATGAATCCGTTCTTCCAGATGAAATCGATGGTTTTATCAATGATTTCCTGGGGCAGCCGCTTACCCAGGATCAGAGCGGCAAAGATGGGCAGACTCAGCGTATCGGCCACGGCTCCGCTGCGAACATTCTTCACGATCCAGCGTTCCCCGTTCCAGAGCATCTTGATGATCTTTTCCGTCAGTTCGTCGGCCCGCTTTGTCCATGCCGCGCATTCGGCCTCCGGAACGCCGATGCTCTTTCCCAACTTTGCAAGCGCATCCATCATGCGGATTGTATAGGCGTTCATATCGGGAGAGGCCAGAGGGAAGCCCACATAGAAATAAGCCGCGTCCTCCCAGCCGGTTTCGATTGCGCCCTGGTTTTCCCAGACGCCGTCCCCGTCCAGATCCCGGAAGTTGAAGAAAAACTCCGTCCACTTTGCCATCCGGTCATAGACATAGCGTTTTTCCTCCATAGGGATCTCACTCAGATCGCAGTGATCCATGAGCCAGTCCAGCGCGACGCCCTGGAAGGGCGGCTTCATGCTGCTGCCCATACCCGATTTGTGGGATATCGCGTCGCCGATGCGGCCGTTCTCGTCCTGATGATCGAAACAGGAGAGAAGGATGGTCCAGGCAAGACGCGTATCCTTGCTGAGGAAAATGGCCTGCATAGCCTGCTGCCATCCGAAGGCGCTCTCGAAGATGATACGCATCATCTTCACCATGGTATGCTGATAAGCGCTGACACCGTCCGGATCCACCATGAGGCTCCATGTGGTCCAAAGGGCCTGGCGGCGCATAGGCTCGAATTCTGCCGGAAGCGAGGGATAAAGGTCGTTGCAGAAATCATCGAATTCCTTCTCTACTGCGGCTACGGCGTCGCTGTAAGAGGGATAGGAATCCAGCGGTCTCGCGCCGGGATCAACGGCATATTCCTCAATGCCGAATTCGAAGACGCCGTCTTGATCCGGAAGAATCGTAAAGCCGCCGCCGGGCTGTGCCATAGCCTTGCCCCGGAACACGATCAACAGACCGTTGTCGTCTGAGAAGGTGAAGCGCCAGGTCCCGTTGGGAAGCTCGATGGGGGCGCCGCCGAATACGCCTCTGGGCGTACTCAGCCTGATGCTCAGTCCGTCGGTCCCCCGTCCGAGCATCAGGCATTTTTCCGCGATGCAGAAGCGGGCGCTGCCTTTATCGGACTGAAGTATGACTTCTGCGGGGGTGGTGGAGATGACGGTCGGCAGACGGTGTCCGTCCTTGTGCAGCTCCATGGAGATCTGCCGGCAGGAGTTCTGAGAGTTCAGGTTGCTCATTCCGCTGCCGCCGCCCTTGCAGGTGGCCAGATACAAGGTGTTCTTACCGAATTGGGAATCGCCTTCATTCTTGTTGGCGAAAGCCAGGTAACTGCCGCGGCGGGAGAAGGGTGTGCTCAGCGGATCTACAAAGCATTTGCTTTCCAGCATAGGGAACCATCCTTTCATTTTTATTTTTACATATTTTATCAAGCATGTGGGCATTTGTAAACTACTCGCTTGCCCAGTTTTCCGCTTTGTGCTAAGCTTAAGATGACAGAACTTGGCAAGGAGGCTGCGATATGCGGTATTCCATGGAGCGTGATTATGAAAACTTCGTGGTTTTCGATCTGGAAACGACCGGCTTCGGAGCCGCCGCCGGCATCACGGAGATCGGCGCAGTAAAGGTGGAGCACGGGGAATTCATCGGCAGGTTTTCATCTCTTGTAAATCCCGGCTGTCATATCCCCTACCAGGTGCAGCTTCTGAACGGGATCACCGATGAATTGGTAGCTGACGCGCCAAGCTTCTCCCGGATCCTTCCTCAGTTTCTGACCTTCGCAGGCAGCGATCCCTTGATTGCACACAACGCGTCTTTCGACTGTTCATTTCTCTATCGCGAAGCGGCTAAGCTGGGGATCATGATTCCCAATCCGGTCGTGGATACCGTGAAGCTGGCGCGGCGGGTGTGGCCCGGGCTTCCCAGCTATAAGCTGACTTTCCTGACGGACTATCACGGTATCGCCCAGGAGGATGCACACCGAGCCTGGTGCGATGCACGGGCCACCGCAAAGCTCTACCTGATGATGCACAGCTAAAAAAAACAAGTTAACCCCTGCGCATTGAATTGCGCAGGGGTTTTTGTCGGCTGTCGCAGGCAGCTGAATGCCGCTGCCATTCACTCTTCAGTTTCGCCTTTCTCCGCCGCTCCGTCTTCTCCGTTTATTTCACCCTGTTTAGCTTCCGCTTCCTTTTTTCCTTCGTCTTCCGACTGCGCCTGGGCCTCCAGCGCAGGTACGATAATATACTTTTTCACGATGGGGTAACAGGTGAACACCGTGCAAAACCAACTGAAGGAAAAGAAAAAAAACGGCAGAAGCACGATGGTCAGCAGCGGAGCCAGGAGGAAGGTCGCGACGATACAGGCCAACGTTACGAGGCTGCTCAGCAGATTCCTGCCAAAGCCAAGGATCACAAAGAGCCACGCATTCTTCAGGATATGGAATACATTCAGATTGACCGTAACGGCCATCAGATAGGTGTAATGACGCATGAAAAGCCAGACGAGCAGCGCAAGACCGCATATCACGGAAAGGATCACCGACAGCGCATAGCCCAGGTTCTTTCCGGCCTCCGCGATGCCGCCGAACATGCCGTTCAGACAGAGCCAGACGACCAGAAGATCCATGATCCCAAAGAACAATCCCTGCTTGGCGTTGCTCCAGGCCCTGCTCCAGAAATCCGACATCCAGGCATGCTCTTCCCGGGCGAAATTCCGCAGAATATAAGTGAAGCCCATCGTGATCGGCCCGTAAAGCAGAACCGAAATGATCAGCAGAGGCCGGTTAAGAATCTGCGGTACAAAGCTGAAAAACGAAGCAATAAAACCGACGCCTGCCAGAAAGATCACGCCGTCTCCCATCTCCTTAAGCCGTTCGGCAAACATGCCGTTCAGGGTATAAAACACGAAGAGAACGATGGGAAGCGTCAGCAGAAATACCCAGAGGTTCAGCGTAAGAAAACGCCAGAACTTCCGGAAATACAATTCAAAAAAGCGGAAGAAGCCTTTTTTGACCGGCGCATTATCCAAAAGATCAGGACGGTTTTTATAGACGTAGGGACGGAACAAGCTCATGAGACGAATGACTCCTTGCTTTCGATGCGGACTCAGGCTCTGGGATGGGCCTTCTGATAAACCTCCGTTAGATGGTCCTGAACGACCTTAGTATAAATCTGCGTGGTAGAGAGATCGGCATGGCCCAGCATTTCCTGGATGTCCTTCAAATTGGCACCGTTTACCAGCAGATGCGCCGCGAAGGAATGACGCAGTGTATGGGGCGTGATATCCTTCTCGATGCCGGCTTTCTTCTGGTATGCCTTCACGATCTTCCAAAAGCCCTGACGGGACATCCGGCTTCCGCCCAGATTCACGAACAGCGCAGGCTCGTCCACTTCATCGACCATAGCCGGACGAACATCCTCCAGATAGTCGCGCAGTGCTTTGACCGCGACCTTATACATCGGGATAATCCGTTCCTTATCACCGCTGCGGCAGCGTATGAATCCAACGGCGAGATTCACGTCGCCGACATCCAGCCCAATGAGCTCCGAAACACGGATTCCTGTTGCATAAAGCATCTCCAGCATGGCTTTATCGCGAATACCTTTTGCATCGTGCGTATCGGGCTGCTCTAGGAAAAGCTCCACCTCGCTGCTGCTGAGGATCTGAGGCAGCTTGCGTTTTTGACGGACCATGGTCACATGCCTGGCTGGATTATCCTTCAGTTTCCGCTTGTCAATCAAATGGGAATAGTAGCTTCGAAGGGTCGCGCTGCACCGCTGGATAGTAGCCTGGGACTTCCCCGTAGCTCGCAGGAAGCGATAATAGTTGGAGATCTCCTCCTCGCCTGCTTGCTGCAGTGTCGTTTCCGAATTCTGTAACAGCCATTCTCCGAATTGGCGGAGGTCCCGCAGATAACTGCTCAGTGTGTTGGAGGAAGCGTTTTTTTCTTTTTTCAGATATCCTTCGAAATCCCGAAGTGACTTTTCCAGATCTGTCAAAACTTCCTCCTTTCCCGGAGACTCATAATCTCAGGAAGTAGTACGTGATAATCGCCGCTTCCAGCAGAAGAACTGATACTGCGTATGCAACGCGTGCTGCGAAATATCTGTAATCAGGGAAAACCATCCCACCGCAGTGCAGAATCTTTTGAATTCGTACGGAGATACCCGCCATATTGACGCTTATCACGAGCAGACACAGCGAATAGATCAGTAATACCGCAACAGATAAAACCGGTGCATCGCAGCAGCGAAAAGACAATGCCGAAAGGAACCCGGATGTGATGCCGGCCAGAAAGACAACGATCTCGATCCAAGCTCTGCCGATTGCGGAAACCCCTGAAAGTATCAGGAAGAGTGGAAAGAGCATAAACGCAGCAGGAATGACCAGCGTCGATTTGCTTATTAAAACGTCCCTGGTCAGCACTGTGATGCGATCGAAAGATGCTTCACTGAGTTTGAACAGGATCAACGCACCGCACAGGGTCCCAAAAGAAAAGAATGCGGCGCAAACGATCATACGCCTTTGCGCCAATTTATGCTCCATATCCGGTTTCCTCCGCCTATCATCCGGGCGGAAGGGCAAAACAAAGCTCCTCACCGGCTCGGACACAATAATAGTACACCCCCGACTCCGATTCAAGGGATTCTCCCGAAAAAGCGAAATTTTGTGCATTATGCATATACATTATGTTTACTACATTATGTATACCATTTAACGCATGCGAGTGTAATGGCCCCAACTTCGTTCATTTTACGTGATCTTCGTCACGTTATTGTGCCACAAAGGATCAATGATACAATATATTGTGTCTCGTTTCTACAATATGTAAACTGATTATCGAGTGGTTCTCAATCGTCTCCAACTTCTGCTTCTCCCTTTTCTATGGCGATTCATTCCGGCTGCAGTAAACAGAACACCCGGCACAAGCAACCCTGCAGCGCAAAGCGGAAGATATTTACCGAATCTGCCGCCGGTTGCTGCGATACCCACGGCCAGAAGGATCGCTGCCGGAATCAAGGCTGCGAATAAACGTGTTTTTTCTTTTCCCTCCCCTTTTCGTCCAAAAGCATTCCCGAAGAGACTCGAAAGCAGGCATACCGCAACCGAAATCAACGGCATTTCCTTAACACCCAAGGTGCCGTTTCGGACCAGCAGCGCTTCCAGACACAGCAACAGCAGCATTGATCCGATTTGAATGACTGATCCTGTCAGGATACTCCCCGATGCTTGATGAAATTTTCGTTTGGCCATAAAAACACCTCCGCACATCCTCGTCTAAGGATATGCGGAGGTTTGCACTTGATATGCTTATTTATCCCTGGGTATCGACACCCGTGGTCGAGATGGCCCATCGCATGATCTGAATACGCACCCGGTCTTCACCGGTCTCAAAGGTGATCATATCATCCTTGATGCTGACGATCTTGCCTACGATACCGCCGATCGTGGTGATCTGATCTCCGACCTGCAGATTGGTGCGCATTTCCTGCAGCTTCTTTTTCTTCTTGTTTTCAGGTCTGATCAGGAAGAAATAAAAAACTGCAAACAGCAGGACGATCATAATAATGCCGCTGTAACTACCCAAACCTTCCATTAAAAACCCTCCAGTTTTTGATACTTGATTATATAATCACGCTTACACAAAGTCAATCATTTTCTCTTAGCCGGTAGAACTCACGTCGGAATTCCTCAAAGCTGCCCAACTCAAGGGCTGAGCGGATTTCTTCCATCAGGTGGTTGTAATACCAGAGGTTATGCAGCACGCCGAATCTGAGCGCCATGATCTCCTCCGCCTTAAAAAGATGACGGATATAGGCCCTGGAATAGCGTCTGCAGACGGGACAGCCGCAATTTTCCTCGATCGGTCGTTCATCTCTGGCATACTTCTCGTTCTTCAGATTCATGGTGCCGCTGTGTGTAAAGAATTTCGCATGCCGTCCGTTTCGTGCAGGCATGACGCAGTCAAAAAAATCGATTCCCCGGGCTACCCCCTCTACGATGTTTTCCGGCGTCCCCACTCCCATCAGATACCTGGGCTTGTCCTCCGGCATATCGGGCACAAGGTAGTCCAGTGTGGCATACATTTCCTCTGTGCTCTCCCCTACCGCCAATCCGCCTACTGCGTACCCCGGCAGATCGAGCTCCGCGATCTTTGCCATATGCGTCAGGCGAAGCTCCCTGTCAATGCCGCCCTGATTGATGCCGAAAAGCTGCTGTCCGGGATTGACAGTACCCTCCAGCGCATTGCAGCGCTGCAATTCATCCTTGCAGCGAACCAGCCAGCGGTAGGTCCGCTCGCAGGAAGCTGCGATATACTCACGGGGAGACGGGATCTTTACGCACTCATCGAAGGCCATGGCGATATCGGAACCCAGGCCTGACTGGATACGAATGCTGTCCTCAGGCGACATGAAAATCTTTGCGCCGTCGATATGGGACCGGAAGGAAACGCCTTCTTCCGATATCTTTCTGAGTGAGGCCAGGGAAAAAATCTGAAACCCGCCGCTGTCTGTCAGGATCGGTCGTTTCCAGTCCATGAAGCCGTGAAGCCCTCCGAGAGATTTGACGACGTCCTCTCCGGGACGGAGGTGCAAATGATAGGTATTGCAAAGAGCGACCCGGCAATCCAGCCGCTCCAGGTCCTCACTGTTCAAGCCTCCCTTGATGGCTCCCTGTGTCGCCACGTTCATAAAGACGGGCGTTTCCACCGTACCGTGGGCTGTCTCAAATCTTCCGCGGCGGGCTCGTCCTTCTTTTCGGATCACCGTAAACGCCATGCCATTCCCTCACAATTCCCATCTTTTTGTGAGTTACTATAACAAAAGCCCGTCCCCTTTGCAAGTGCGGAAACGCCGCAGGTCTCCCTGCGGCGGATGATTGCCGGCTCAGAGTTTGCCGCTTACCGTCAGCACCGCTGTTCCCGGCTTCACGGACCAGATCCCGAGTTCCGGATCCTGTGCGAAGGATGCAGCCGGCACCTGAACGACGCCCGGATTGATCGTGAATAATCCGTCAGCGGTATCGTATTGGTATTGTTCCTCCGAAAGATGCTGCCCGTTCAGCGCAACCGTGATCTCACGCAGAACGGGATCAAAATGATCGCGGACCGACACACTGTCTGTTTCTTCGGTTTCTCGGCTTCCGCAATTGGTGATCAGGAAGGTATAAGTGAGCTCACCGTTATCCGTAACCGTTGCAGGCTCAATGGATTTGGAGATGCCGAGGTCCACACCGCACTCCGGTGAGAGTACAGAGACAGCCGTCAGCGCCTCCGTGATCCCGCTGCCGGTGAGAGTCGCGGTGTTCTGTACCTTTCCGCTCCCGCACAAGGGAGCATAGGCGGTTACTTCCGTCTGATAGAGGATGATCACATTCCCGCCGGCCGGAACGCGGAAGCCTTCGATCCGCAGCGGAGGCCCGTCCGTTACCGTCAGGCTTTCCTGCAGCTCGCCGTTAACAAAGCAACGAGCAGATCCGTGTACATATCGCAGCGGCGTCAGCATTTCATCACGAAAGGCATAAGCGCCCAGATCGTCATTCAGGATCAGCCCGTCATGCTCTGACGCATCGGAATTGATGAGATTCAGCGCATAGGTGACGGAACCGCCCATTACATATGTTTCTGCAATCGCTGTCTTTGTCATACGCAGGCCGGACGTAATCTCTCCCGTTACCAGGTTGGATACGGCCGTCAGTCCGTTATAAGTCAGCGTTGCATAGTTTTGAAAAGTTGCCATCGCAATTCTCCTATCGGATTTAGCGCCTTTCGGCTCCGACTCATTCTATGTATTGGTGTCTGTTGTCGTGAGCCTTCATTTGCCGTGAGGCGGAATCCGATTGACTTCTGAAGGGATCCAAGTTACAATAACTGTGTAAGGAGGTGCTGCGTTATGTCCAAAAGCAAGGACGACAGCTTCCTTTCCGACAGCATGCAGGAGCTGCTTGGTCCCGGCGTAGGGCAGATTTCTCTTGCACGGATGCAGGAGCTCAATAAACTGATGTCCTATTACCGCTGCGCCATGATGTCCGTAGTCACCAAATTCAACATTCTGAACGAACAGTTCTCACTGCAATTCGACCGCAACCCTATCACCGGCATTAAAAGCAGGCTGAAGACGCTGCCCAGCATCGTGGAAAAGCTGGAGCGTCGCGGACATCCTTTTTCCCTTGAATCCATCGAAGAGAATCTGAACGACGTGGCGGGCGTCCGGGTCATTTGTTCTTTCCGTGAAGACGTACACATGCTGTCGGAAGCTCTTATGCAGCAGGACGACATCATTCTTCTGGAGAGAAAGGATTATATCCGGAATCCGAAGCCCAACGGGTACCGCAGTCTTCACATGATCGTTTCCGTCCCCATATTTCTAGCCCATGAAAAGAAGTATATGCGAGTGGAGATCCAACTGCGGACGCTGGCGATGGACTTCTGGGCTACGCTGGAGCATCAGCTCCGATACAAGAAGGATTTCGATTTGGCAGCAAATATGGAGCGGGAACTCTTCACCTGCGCGCATCTAAGTGCGGAGTTGGACGAGCGTATGGATGGTCTGAGGCAGCTCGTGCAGGAGAAAAACAGCCGAAGCGGAGTCCCGCAGCCAGAAATCAACCTCAGTTGGACCGACCAGAGTCATAATCTCAGATAGACGATGAAGAAGCCGGGAAGCACGAAGATTTGCTTCTCGGCTTTTTTGTCTCAAGCATAACTGAAAACCGATCTGTAAAAAGCTGCCGCAAACGATTCGCTTGCGGCAGCTTCTTGTCTTTGCTGCACCATCAAATAAGATTGTTTTCCAAAAGCGCAGCATGGGGAATCATTGACGCAGAGTCAGCAGAGGCAGCGGAATAAGGCCCGCACCGCACCCAGGAATCCGCCCGTCACAGGGCGGTTCACCTTTGCCCCGAGAAGGCCGAAAACAAGGGTAAAAACCAGGAAATTATCCCGCGTTGGGGTATTTGTTGGGGCAAAAGGCAAATCGGGCAAATCGGAATGTAACTCTTTGAGCGCAGAAGCAGGAGCTAAATAGAGAAAACAGCCCGATTTCATAACAAAATCGGGCTGTTTCCCTGGCAGCGGGAGAAGGATTTGAACCCTCACATACGGAGTCAGAGTCCGCTGTGCTACCCTTACACAATCCCGCTATATCGCCTCTCTGGCGAACATTCGTAATTATAACTGATTTTCGGTTTTTGTCAAGGTCTTTTTCTGATTTCCCGAGAAACGCCAATGTTTTGTGAAGCTATTGCAATTCCACCTCGTATTTGCTATCATTTACTCAGCAGAATATACAAGGAAAGAAGGTTAAAACATGATTCGCGATTTCAAGGATAAGGTCGCTTTTATCACGGGAAGCGCCAGCGGCATCGGCAGCGGCATTGCCCACGCCTGTGCAAAGCATGGCATGAAAATCTGCGTGGTCGACAAGCGTGAGGATGCCCTGCAGGAAGCTATGAAATGGTACGAAGCGCGCGGATATGACGCTATTGCCATTCCCCTGGACGTGACTGACCGCGAGGCCTATGCGAAGGCGGCAGACAAAGCGGAAGAGGTCTACGGCAAGATCCATCTGCTGGTTAATAATGCCGGCGTCTCTGCCGGGCGCAACGCATGGGATTCCACATGGAATGACTGGGATTTTATCATGAGCATCAACTGCATGGGCGTCGTCAACGGCATCAAGACGATCGTCCCCCGTATGCTGAAGCATGGCGAAGAGGCGCACGTCGTATCCACCTCGTCTACCGGCGGTGTGTTTGCGGTGGACGGATGCGCTCTGTATAACACGACCAAATTCTTTGTCAGCGGCCTGATGGAGTGCTGTGCCGCGGACCTTCAGGGCACGAACGTCGGCGCTTCCGTCCTCTATCCGGGACCCACCAACAGCCAGCTCGGGATCAGCTCCGCTGCCGTCAGGCCTGATGCGCTGAAGAATAAGGGCGAAGTACCCTTTGCGCCTCCTCCGCGCAAGGAGGGCGAGGAGCCGCCGAAGATGCCCGCAATGCCTGACTTCACGGATATTTTCATGACGCCCGATGAGCTTGGCGAGCGTGTGGTCATGGGTATCCAGCGCGGCGATATCTTCATTTGGACGCATCCCGAATTCAAAGCAGGCGCCCAGTGCCGCAACGATGCCCAAGTCAGGGCCATTCCCGATGAACCTCTGACCGCTAAGCGTAAAGAGCGTGCCGAAGCCCTGAAGTTCTTCGGAAGCCTTACCTACAATCCCATTTACGAGAAGCAGACCACTCCTCCGGGCCTGAAGGAAGACTGGGACCGCACAAAGGAATAAAAACGATATGATCAAGGACCGCCGGGTTCCCGGCGGTCCTTTTCCATTTCCATCATTTCCGACTGAGCGTTCCGAATATACCGCGCACGATGCTGCTGCTGATCTCGCGGCCAACGCCGCTCACGATACTGTTGAAGGCACTGTTTACCGCTCTCTGACCAATGCCCAGCTTCTTACTGGTGGACCGGCGGATCGTACTGCTGATCACACTGTTTGTGGCGCTTTTCGCCGCATTGGTCGTGATACGCTCCGCCTTTTTCAGCGTCTGACTCTTTTTCTTGTCCGAAGCTCTCTTAGCAGCGGCGGCTTCCTTCTCCGCGGCTTTCTGCGCGACAGCTGCCTCCTTGGCGGCTAGTTTCTCCTCTTCTTCCCGTTCCAGTTCCTCCTGAACATCCTCAGCTCTCGCCGCCAGGATCTCATAGGCGCTCTCTCGGTCTACCGGCGTATCGTACCGGTCGCCGATGCCGTCGCGTGCAATGGCGTCGGCGCGTTCCTCGTCGCTGATGCTGCCCATGCGGCTTTGCGGCGGAAGAATAAAGCAGCGTTCCACCGGCATGGGACTGCCATCGGCAGAGAGGAAGGAAATCAGTGCCTCGCCGGTACCGAGTTCCGTAATGGCGTCCAGCGTCTTGAATTCCGGATTTGGACGGAAGGTTTCCGCAGCGGATTTCACTTTTTTCTGCTCGGCGGGGGTATAGGCCCGAAGTGCATGCTGTACCCGATTGCCCAACTGTGCAAGGATATCGCCGGGCAGATCCGTGGGACTTTGGGTGATGAAGTAAACGCCGACGCCCTTGCTTCGCACCAGGCGCACGATCAGCTCGATCTTCTGCAGCAGCGCCTTGGGCGCTTCATTGAACAGCAGGTGCGCTTCATCGAAGAAGAAAACGATCTTCGGCTTGGAGAGATCTCCTGCCTCAGGCAGGTTCTCGTAAAGCTCGGAGAGCATCCACAGCAGGAAGGTGGAATAAAGGGCCGGATACTGGAACAGCTTCACGCAGTGAAGGATATTGATCCATCCACGGCCGTCGTAGGTCGTCTGGATCCAATCCTTTACCTCAAATGCAGGTTCTCCGAAAAAGAGGTCTCCTCCCTGATCTTCGAGGGAAACAAGGCTGCGAATGATGGCGCTGACGGACTGATGAGCAATGTTGCCGTATTCCAGGCTCAGCTGCTTCGCCTGCTCGGAAATGAGGCGAAGCATCGATTTCAAATCCTTCAGATCCAGCAGCAGAAGCCCGTTTTCATCTGCCACTCGGAAAGCTATGTTCAGTACGCCGGTCTGCGTTTCGTTCAAGCCCAGCACCCTGGCCATAAGAAGAGGTCCCATATCGCTGACGGTGGTGCGGATCGGATGGCCGCCGTCACCGTAAACATCCCAGAAACGGGTGGGATAAGACTGGTATTTCCAGCCTTCAATGGAGAATCGGGCAATACGCTTCTGCATGTCCTCCGTGTCGCGGCCGGGAGCGACCATGCCGCCCAGATCGCCCTTGACGTCCGCCAGGAACACAGGTACCCCCATGTCGGAAAAGCTCTCAGCCAGCACTTTCAGTGTGATTGTCTTGCCGGTGCCGGTAGCGCCCGCGATGAGGCCGTGCCGGTTGGCTTTATCGGGCTCGATGCAGATCTTTTCGCCGTTTACGGATCTTGCGATCCAGAGTTTTCCGTCCTGATACAAGGTGATTCCTCCCCATCCAAGATACTTTCTTTATTTATACCGCCTTTTCTGCTTCATTGCAAGAGCGAGACAGAGAAACCCCGGCAGGTTTTGCACAGGACAGATTGTGCGACAGCGCAAAAAGCTCACGGTGATGGAAAACTGAATCAAGCAGCAGACTGGCGTCGCTTTCCTATTGGCGTCAGTTTTTTGAGCTGAAGGCAAGAGATAATCCCGCAGCAGCTCCACTTCCATTTTCTGACGCTTGTTCTCGTGCCTGTATTTCCGCAAGTTCTTGGCTGGCCTGCGGCCACGTTGTTTCGGCACACCGCGCAGTTCCTTCCTTCACTCTCGCTTTGACAGTTCATGAATCGGCCGACATCCGCTCAAACACAACGCGTCTTCTATTTCCTTTTGTTTCAATCCTGCTGCAAGCATCGCTATGATCATGGGCAGCAATGCCATCGTGTGCTGATTCCCTGACGATAATGTACCCCCCGATGCAGGACTTTCATTGTCCTGCATCGGGGGGCTTTTTGTCTATTGTTCGTTTTTCTGGTCCCGTTCAATCTTCGCCTGCCGGGGCCTGTATTCGTATTATCTGCAGATCAGCTGTCCGTCCTGAACATCGATCGTGATGGTGTCGCCGGCACTCAATTCGTCGGCCAGGATTCTCCGTGCAACCAGGGTCTCTACACGGCTCTGCAAGAAGCGCTTCAAAGGCCGTGCGCCGTATGCGGGATCATAGGCATTGTCGATCACATATGCCTTTGCCTCGTCCGTCAGTTCCAGTCCAAGCGATTTCTCTGCAAGGCGGCTGCGAAGAGACTCCGTCAGGATATCGATGATCCCAGTCAGGTTCTCCTTGGTCAGCGGACGGAAGCAGATCGTTTCGTCCAACCGATTCAGAAATTCCGGACGGAAGCAGCGGCGAAGCTCGCCCATGACCGCTTTCACGGCTTCTTCCTTGATCGTGCCTTCCTCCGTTACCCCATCCAGCAGGTACTGGCTGCCCAGATTACTGGTGAGGATGATGACCGTGTTTTTGAAATCTACTGTCCGGCCTTGGGAATCGGTGATCCGCCCGTCATCCAGAATTTGAAGCAGGATATTGAAAACGTCGGGGTGAGCCTTTTCAACCTCGTCGAAAAGCACGACGCTGTATGGCTTCCTGCGAACCGCTTCGGTAAGCTGTCCGCCCTCGTCGTAGCCCACATATCCCGGAGGCGCGCCGATCAGGCGACTGACAGAAAACTTTTCCATGTATTCCGTCATATCGATCCGAACCATGCTGTGCTCATCGTCAAACAGGCACTCGGCCAAAGCCTTGGCCAGTTCCGTCTTACCTACGCCGGTCGGACCGAGGAAGAGGAAACTGCCTATGGGGCGATTCGGGTCTGCGATGCCCGCGCGGGAGCGCAGGATCGCCTCTGTCACCTTTTGTACGGCTTCATCCTGGCCAACCACACGTTTGTGTATCACCTGATCCAGATGCAGCAGCTTCTGACGCTCACTTTCCATCAGCTTGGAAACCGGGATCCCGGTCCACTTGGCCACGATATCGGCGATCTCTTCCTCTGTTACGGTGTCATGCACCAGGCTCGCTTCATGCTTGGCCTCCCCCGCCTCTTCCGCTTCCTTCAGCTTTTGCTCCAAAGCGGGAAGATCGGAGTATTTCAGCTTTGCCGCCGTCTCATATTCGTAGCGCAGCTGTGCATTCTCGATCTCGCCTTTGACCCGTTCGATCTCGCTTTTGATGGTCTTGACCGATTCGACACTATCCTTTTCCCTCTCCCAACGGGATTTCATCTCGTTGAAAAGGTCCCTCTGCTCTGCCAGTTCGGCACGCAGCTTGCTGAGGCGGTCCTGCGACAACTGATCGGTCTCTTTTTTCAAGGCCATTTCCTCGATCTCAAGCTGCATGACTTTTCTGCGCACATCATCCAATTCGGATGGCATGGAATCGATCTCCGTTCTCAGCTTGGCGCAGGCTTCATCCACCAGGTCGATAGCCTTGTCAGGGAGGAACCGATCGCTGATATATCTGTTGGACAACGTGGCTGCCGCCACCAATGCGCTGTCGTGGATACGGACGCCGTGAAATACCTCATACCGCTCCTTCAATCCGCGGAGTATGGAGATGGTATCCTCAACCGTCGGCTCATCCACCATGACGGGCTGGAAGCGCCTCTCAAGAGCGGCATCCTTTTCTATATACTTTCGATACTCATCCAAGGTCGTTGCGCCGATGCAGTGGAGTTCACCTCTGGCCAGCATAGGCTTCAGCAAATTGCCTGCGTCCATGCTGCCCTCGGTACGGCCTGCGCCGACGATCGTATGCAGCTCGTCAATGAACAGAAGAATCTTTCCTTCGCTCTTCCGGATTTCCTCCAGAACGGCTTTCAGACGCTCCTCGAATTCACCGCGGTATTTTGCGCCGGCAATCAGCGCGCCCATATCCAGCGAAAAGATGGATTTATCCTTCAGTCCTTCCGGCACGTCGCCACGGACGATCCGTTGGGCGAGGCCTTCCGCAATGGCAGTTTTGCCGACGCCCGGCTCGCCGATCAGCACAGGATTGTTTTTCGTCTTTCGAGACAGGATCCGGATCACGTTACGAATCTCGGCATCCCTTCCGATAACCGGATCCGGCGTTTGCTCACGCGCCCGCTTGACAAGATCCGTCCCGTATTTGGACAGAGCGTCATACGTGCTTTCCGGATTATCGCTGGTCACAGGAGAGGTTTTTACCTGGCTGAGCGCTTCCGAAAACGCGGATTTCCGGATACCGTGATCACTGAGAATCCGGCGAATGGCCGGCGTCGGCGCCGCGAAAATACCCAACATCAGATGCTCCACGCTGAGATACTCGTCATGCATGGAGTCGCCAGCCTTTTCTGCGGCTCTCAGGACCCGGTCCGTTTCCTGTGAGATATAAATTTTCCCATCAGAGCCGCCAACCTTCGGAAGCTTTTCGATCTCGCTGCGCAATTCACGCAGGATTTCTTCATTGTCGGCGCCGAGCTTGCTGAACAGGGACGGTATCAGTCCGTTTTCCTGACTCAGCAGACCGTACAGGATGTGCTCAGGCGTAATATACTGATTGTGGTTCTCCTCCGCCAGGTTCTGTGCGGTCTTCAGGGTATCCACCGTTTTTTGTGTATATTTGTTGCTGTCCATGGTCTTCGCCTCCTCAAATCAGCAGACTGCTGCCCTGCATGTGTGCGGCGTATTGCCGTTCTGCCTCTGCCGCCGAAATCCTGCCGGACAAGCAGCCTTTCAATAGTCTGTCAAAAAGATGTACAAAATCAGAGATGGCTTCTGCAAGTTCCTCTGCCGTACAATCACGGCTTGGTACGGAAATATTCCGGACAAATTTCCCGTCGTACAGCGCACATTCAACTTCATGGCCAAGCCTCGGTGCAAGGTACACCGCCTCCAGATTCTTCCATAGTCCGAAGAATCTGCCCATCGCCGCCAGGAGCTCCGAGGATTGTGTCCTGTAAGAGACAGTCAACTCTCCAATGGAATCCTTTCCGCTTCGAAAAAGCTCGACTTCATACTTCACCGTTGGACGATATTTATAATCCAGAGCACTTTTCATGGACATGCTGAGTGCATTTGGAGTGAACATCGGCACCAGTTCTGGATCAGGCTGAAAAAGAGATTCCATTGCACGCAGCACTTCGGCGATCCGTCTCTCGGGCGTCATCAGATCAAGCTGCTCCGCAAGAAGCTGATTCACAAGGGCGCTTCTGCTGCACCCGCGACGATGGGCAAGCTGATCGACCGCACGCACTACGTCTTCATCCAGCAGCAGACTGTACAGCGTCTTTTTCACTTTGCCACACACCTCTCCTTCTGTTCGAGTGTATTATACCCCCGAGGATTTACTTTGTCAATATAATTATATAATTTTTACTGCGGTTTCTGCTGTTTTCCCGCGACAATCTTGCGAGAACAAAAAGTGCCGCCCTCAGAACAGAGTATCAGGTAAGACGAAAGCATGCGTTGAAAAGCTGTTGCTTTCATCTCTTCAATCGGAACACTAGAAAAAGCATGGTTTTTTTAGGTTACAAAGGAATACCGCACTGAAAGAGGAACAAGGAAGAACAGAGGAGAACAGCTCGTTCTCTTGGGACGAACATATCTCCATGAGTGTCCTTTCGGCAGTGCTTCCTTTCGAACCATGGACGTCACCCGTTGCGGCTAATAAAAACAGCAAAGCTGAAAGGGAAAGCTGCGTCGTTATGAAAGACCCGATATCATGACGCAGCTTCTCCATGATGCGAATCCTCCTCATTGATATCTGCCGGAGATGTTTTGCGAACAGACTAACGCTTGAATCAAAATGATTCTTTTTGGACCTCGATCCTGACAATGCGAATAATAGCTTGCGGCACCATACCGTCTTGGGTACAAAAGCCCAGTTCAGTATAAAACCGAACTGGGCTTCCTTGATGTTCTTTCTGTCTGCCTGCTCTTACTTGATAGATGCATCCGGAACTACCGGTCCGGGGTCTGTCTTTTGTCAAATCCGGAATTCCGTGCTCAGGACCTTTCTTCCCAGCAGAGTTTCCGTCTTTTTATCCGGCTGACCGCCGCCGACCCACAGCGTATAGCTTCCCGGTTCAATCGATCGACTCCCGTCCTCATGATAAGTATACATTGCCTCCGGCGGAACTGTCAGTGCAACCTGCTTCTTTTCCCCTGGATACAGGAAAACGTCTCCCAAGGCGCAGAGATGCCAGCGGGGCTGCGTATCGTCGCTGCCGTTCCATCGGATATAGGCCTGTACCGATTCTCTTCCCGCCATGGATCCGGTGTTTTCCACCTCGACGGTCACTTCTACGGATCCGTCGCATGTCGCCTGCAGGTTTTCATATCGGAATTCGGTGTAACTGAGGCCATAACCGAAGGGATAAAGCGGTTCGCCTTCGAAATAACGGTAGGTACGGCCCTTCATGGCATAATCCGTGAAGGAGGGCAAATCATCGATGCTCCGATAAAAGGTTACGGGCAGTCTCCCGGAGGGGCTGTACAAGCCGAAGAGCAGCTCCCCTATCGCCTGTCCGCCCACCGCGCCGGGATACCAGGCCTGTACGAGTGCGCCGATGCGGCCATCCTCCACGCAGAGAGCGCTGCCTGAAAGCAGCACGACCGTCGTGGGCTTTCCGATCGCCAGAACGTCTTCCAGCAGCTTTCGCTGGTTGGAAGGCAGCAGCAGCGTTTTCTTGTCTCCACCGGCGAATTCGTCGCAGCCTCCATTCATCATTTCCTCGCCCTCGACAGATTCATCCAGTCCCAACACCAGCACTACCGCCTCGGATTCCTCCGCCATTGCCAGTGCCTCCGCCTCCCGATCCCCATGTCCCATGAGTTCCAGCATATTAAAGGTCGGCGCGACATTTTCAAAAAAAGCGACGGACGCGTCGTCTCCCGTCCTGCTTTCCCGCTCGACAGGAGTCCGATAGGGAGTCAGCTCGCAGCCTGCGCCATAGCGGATACGGACTTCGTCACCCGCGGCGCGCCGGATGCCGTCCAGTACCGTGATATACTCCGACGAATCACCGTGATAATTGCCCATGAGCGCTTTGATGCTCATTGCATTGGGGCCGATCACAGCGATCGAACGGAATTTTCCCTTCAGCGGAAGGAGTCCGTCGTTCTTCAGAAGCACCAGAGATTCCCTGGCCGCCTTCAGATTAAGCGCCCGGTGCTCCGGGCTGTCAAGAAGATTATGATCGACCTGCAGACACTTCGGTGTTTCATAAAGTCCCAGCCTCAGTCGGATCTCCATGACCTTTCTGCACGCCTTGTCGATATCCGCCTCCGTAATCAGGCCCCGCTCCAGAGATTCCTGCAGCGACAGGTAGACAAAGCCAAGGTTCATGTCGCAGCCGTGCTTCAGAGCCAAAGCCGCAGATTCTGCCGCGTCCTTCGTGACCTTATGACCGGTGTGAAAGTCTTTAAGGGCGGTGAAGTCGGAAACGACCATACCGTCAAATCCCCATTCCTCTCGCAGGACCTTTTCCAGCAGCAGCTCGGAGGCACAGCAGGGCTCCCCCAGCGTCCTGTTATAGGCGCCCATGACCTGGGCAACCTTCGCCTCTTTAGCTGCGGCCTCGAAGGCAGGCAGATAGGTTTCATGCAGGTCTTTCAGGCTGACTTCCGCATTGAATTCATGGCGGATCGGCTCCGGCCCGGAGTGGACCGCGTAGTGCTTGGCGCATGCGGCGGTGAGCAGATAATCCGGATCGTCCCCCTGAAGACCGCGGATATACCGGACGCCCATGCGGCTGGTGAGCCACGGGTCCTCGCCGTAGGTCTCCTGTCCGCGTCCCCAGCGGGGATCCCGGAAGATATTCACATTCGGGCTGTACAGACTCAGGCCCTTGAAAAGATCCCGCACGCCATGCGAGGAATACTGCTCATACTTGATCCTGGCCTCCTGCCCGACAGCCCGCCCGATCTCACCGACCAGCGCCGGATCAAAGGTCGCGCCGAGTCCGATGCTCTGAGGGAACATGGTAGCCGTACCCTCTCTGGCGACGCCGTGAAGCGCTTCGCTCCACCAGTCCATTTCCGGGATCCCAAGGCGCTCCAAAGCCGGCGCTGCGGAACGGATCTGCTCGATCTTTTCCTCCGTGCTCATGCGGGAGACAAGATCGGCCGCCCGCTCTTTAAAACCCAGATTCGGATTCAAATACGCTTCCATCTCATTTCTCCTTTTCATTCGAGGATAGACACCGCACAGCCGACCCAGCCGTCCGGACACAGAAAACGGGCCCGCCGACCGGCAGGCCCGTTGGAGTTTTGTTTAAATATCGTCGTAGCGATGGCCGCCTTTTTTCTGAACCTCCAGATCCTTCGGGATGTTGTTGCGGGTCTGGAAGGAAGAAATCTGCTTCTCCATGTCCTGATAGTAGGAATCCTGGATCTTCATGGTTTTGGAGCCATCCTTGAAAATGAACTCGGCGGAGGTGTTGTTTACGCGGGCAGCGCGGGGATTCATGGGGTTGATGCCGGGGAACTGCCAAATGATAGCGCGAACCTCGTCGGCCCGGATCACCCGCTGATTGAACATATTATACTGCACAAGGCAGTTTTCGTAAATGTCCAGCCGCAGGGAAAAGATCTGGCGAAGCAGGATGACAAGCAACAGGACGAACACGATACCGGCGGCGATCGCGACGCCCATCAGATTTCTCCCGCCCTTCAGCGTAGTCACAAGACACGCCACGAAAACGACGGCAAAGAGGATCGAAAGCATAACGAAGGGCAGGTGGATCATCCCGGAAAGCCGGAGACTGCTATACTTTTTTCCGTATTTTTCTTCCATACTGAAACCTCCAAAGATTCTTCTGATATTTGACAATATAGCACGCGCGGAATGGGAAGTCAATTGCGGATATTCCATTCCTTCAGGTCTTTCAGTTCCTCCCGAAGCCGCAGATAACTGCGATATCGGCTCTCGCTGATTTGACCCGTCTCAACCGCCTCACGGACGGCGCAGCCCTCATCCTTCCCATGACCGCAGTCATGAAAACGGCATTGTCCCAAATACGGACGGAACTCGCGGAACAGCTCCGGCAGCCGCTGCTTCATCTGAAAGGACACGTCCTCCGCATCAAATGCCGAGAACCCGGGCGTATCAGCAGCTCGGGTGTCCCGACCGAGGCGGAAAGCTTCCACGTGTCGGGTAGTGTGCCTCCCTCTGCCAAGCTTTTCACTGACCTCCCCCGTGGTGAGGAAGAGGCTCGGTTCCATCGCATTGAGCAGGCTAGATTTTCCGACGCCGGAATTTCCGGTAAACGCGCAGAAGCAGCCCTTCAACAGTTCCTTCAGTTCACTAATCCCTTCACCGGTAACGGCGCTGGTCTCCAGGCAGGGGATCCCGGTTTTCCGGTAAACATCCAGCAGATCCGCACGCGCGAGGTCGCTTTTATGGAAACAGACGACCGGTCTGCATTCCTTCAATTCCGCAATGGCGATCATCCGGTCGATCAGGAACGGATCCGTGACCGGTACGACCGCGGAAGCCAGGATCACCATGGTATCCAGATTGGCCACCGCCGGTCGGATAAAGGAATTCTTGCGGGGCAGTATGCTCTCAAGCCGCCCTCTTCCGCCTCCGAGAGGCGTGACCAGGACCCTGTCGCCCACCAGCGGCGTCAGATGCTCGGTACGAAGCTTTCCGCGTGCCGAGCAGCACAGGACCTCCTCGTCCGTCTCCACATACCAAAGGCCCCGCACCGTCTTGAAAACGAAGCCTTCAGCCAACTCCGCCGTCCCCGTCCTGCGGAGGCTGTTCTTCTCCCTGCTCCTGCGGCGGCTCGCCTTCTTCCTGCTGTTCCGGCGGTATCTCCTCCGTCTCCTCCGGCGGCGGGGTCTCTGCAGGTCCGGAAGAAATGATCAGGTTGATCTTCGTCTTTTCCTGTACGGATTCACCGGCAGTCCGGCTCTGCCAGGTAACGGTTCCGGCCGGAGCGTCGCTGGGCTGTTCGGTGATGCTGCCCATGACCAGGTTCAGGCCCTCCAGCTTTGCCTGTGCCGTGCTGATGGTATCGCCGACCAGCTGCGGCATCTCCGCAAACTTGATTTCAGGCCCGGTGCTGATCTCCAGGAATACCGTATCTCCCGCTTTCAGCTCCGATCCTGCGGCGGGGATCATCGTGATCACATATCCTTCCGTCACGTCCTCCGACTTGACAAAGCTTTCTTCATGCTTGAGGCCCATCTTATTGAGCTGAATGATCGCATCCCGGTAATCATGGTTCTCCAGCTCCGGCAGAATAAGCACCGTCGTCCCGCTGCTGACGGTGAGCTTGATGTCCGCCTTTTTCTCTGACTTGATGACGCTGCGGTTGGCCGCCGGGTTCTGGCCCATCACCATTCCTTCGCCGATCGTCTCGCTGGCTTCGTAGGCAGGTATGATATTGAAGTAATCCGTATAAGCCGGGTTGGCCAGGATGTCTTCCAGCTTGGCGCCCACAAAATTGGGTACCTGCATGGTTTCCGGTTCGGAGAACATATTATCGAACCAAGAACGCCATAGGTACAGGAATATCCCGAGGATAAACACAATCACCAGGAACATTCCGCTGAGGATGGACACCGTTCTTGCTCTGCGTGAATTATCCCGATAATCCTTGCGGCTCAGTTCCCCCCTGCGGCTGACCGGCGTGACGCCGCCCTCGGGCTCAGGGAGCTGGCGGGAATCCGGCTTTTTCGTTTCAGGCCGCTCAGGCTCTCCGGGCTGGAACTTCAGGTCCTTTTCGGAGAAATCCACGTCCGGATTCTTACGGAATGTCTCCAGATCCTCGTAGAGCTGCTCTGCGAACTGATAGCGCTTATCCAGATCCGGATTCATCGCCTTCATGGTGATGGTCTCCAGACCGACGGGGATATCCGGATTGATCTCCCTGGGCATCAGCGGGATGGAGCTGATATGCTGGATAGCGATGGAGACTGCGTTTTCTCCTTCGAACGGCAGCCGTCCGGTCAGCATTTCGTACATCACGACGCCCAGCGAGTAGATATCAGTTCGTGCATCGACGCTGCTTCCCTTTGCCTGTTCCGGTGAGATATAGTGCACGCTGCCAAGGGTCTGCTGCGTCAGCGTATTCTGCGTCGAACTGAGCCGCGCGATCCCGAAATCAGCCACCTTCACGCTGCCGTCTTTCAGGATCATGATATTGTGAGGCTTGATGTCCCGATGAATGATCCCACGGCTGTGGGCATGAATCAGCGCCTTGCTGATCTGCATGGAGAAGTGCAGCGCTTCCTTCCAGCTGAGCTGGCCGCGCTTCTGCATATACTGCTTCAGCGTCATGCCTTCGATGAGCTCCATGACGATATAGTTGACGTCCTGGGTGCGGCTCACGTCATAGACCGTCACGATATTGGGATGACTCAGCATGGCGACGGCCTGGGCTTCCGTGTGGAAACGCCGGCGGAAATCCTCATCGACCGCATAGTCATCCTTCAGCACCTTTACCGCCACATAGCGGTTCAGGCGATGGCAGAGGGCTCGGTATACAATGGCCATACCGCCGATGCCGATCCTTTCCAGGATCTCATAGCGGTTGTCCAGCATTTTTCCAATATATTTATCGTTCGTTTCCATCGTTCATCCTCACAGTGACTCGGACTCGGGGGTATCGTTTGCCAGGACAAGCGCTGTCACGTTATCCGGCGCGCCGCGCTCCAGTGCGATGCTGACCATTCTCTCAGCGGCTGTCTCCAGTTCTCCGCCATAGACCACTTCAAAGAGAAGCTCCTGAGCGCTGACGACCCCGCTGAGTCCGTCAGTACAGAGCAGGAGCACATCTCCCGGAAGCAGATCACGGAAGAAAAGATCGCAATCCACCTGTTCCTCAGCGCCCAGCGCTCTGGTAATGTAGTTGCGGCGGGGGTGCTTCCAGGCATCCGCCCGCTCGATCTCGCCCCGATCGACCATATCCTCCACCACGGAATGATCCTTTGTCAGCTGATGGATACTGCCGTCCCGGATCAGATAGCAGCGGCTGTCGCCCACGTTGGCCACGGTCACACGGCTGCCGTCCATCACGGCGGCAACCAAAGTTGTCCCCATTCCCTCATAATCCGGGTCCGAGCGGGCCTTTTCGTATATCAGGCGGTTGGCTGTTTTGACAGCGCAAAGCATCTGCACGTCCGTAACCGAGAGTGCGTAGAAATCCTTCTGCAGCTCATTCATAAAGGTTTCCACAGCCATCTCGCTGGCAATATTCCCGGCTTTTGCGCCGCCCATACCATCACAAACAACAGCCGCGAGGACTTCCGTCCCATCGCCCAGGTCAAACCGGAGGAAGCTGCAGGCATCCTGATTCTGCTTCCTGACCCGACCCTGATCGGTCAGGCTCCAAGCTCTCATTCAGGTGGCCTCCTTTCGTCGAAGCTGGCCGCAGGCAGCGTCGATATCGGCGCCAAGCCGACGGCGCACTGTCACATTGACACCAAGCTTCTTCAGGATATCCGCAAAGGATTTGATGTCCCCGGGAACCAGCGGGCTTCCCTCCACCCGATTCAGGGGGATCAGATTCAAGTGCCCATGGGTCCGCCGCATAAGCGCAGCAAGCTTTTCCGCCTGCCATGCGGCGTTGTTGACGCCCTGGATCAGGGCGTATTCAAAACTGATACGCCGTTCCGTGCAGCGGAAATAATCGGCGCAGCAGTCGATCAGCGTTTCAATATCGTATCTTTTCGCAATGGGCAAAATGGTCCTGCGCGTTTCGTCATCCGGCGCATGCAGGGATACCGAAAGTGTCAGCTGCAGTCCCTCTTCCGCAAGTCGTCTTATTTCCGGCACAAGGCCGCAGGTGGAAAGCGAAATATGCCGCATTCCGATATTCATTCCCCTGGGATGATTCACAAGCTTCAGGAACCGAAGCACCTGCTCATAATTCTCCAGGGGTTCCCCGATACCCATAAGAACGACGCCCGAGATCGGGGATCCGCTGTCGATCTGGCTGAAAAGCACCTCGGCAAGCATCTCCCCGGCGTCCAGATTTCGTTTGAAGCCCAGCCCGGTCGACGCGCAGAAGACGCATCCCTGGCGGCAGCCTACCTGAGAGGATATGCAGACGGTATTCCCATAGGAATACTTCATGACGACACTCTCCACCGCATTCCCATCATGCAGCCGCCACAGGTATTTCACCGTGCCGTCCGTCCCGGAGACCTGCTTCCGCAGCACCTGCGGCGTATACAGTCGGAACCGCTCCGCCAGATGTGCACGGAGTGGCTGGGGCAGGTTTCGCATTTCGCCGAAATCCCAGACGCCCTTGCTCAGCCAATCAAAGATCTGTCTGGCGCGAAACGGCGCTTCACCCATATCCCTCAGTTCCGCTTCCAGTTCCTCCGGCAGCAGAGATGCTATGTCCTTTTGCGCATTCTGCATAAATAAAAACCGTCCGTCTCAAATTCGAAGGGCCAGATTGTACGCTGTCCTTCTTCGGAGCTGCCGAAAGGCTCGGGCAAAACCATGGCTTCCCGGCCCATTTCCGGATGTGCGGAAAGGAAGCTGTCCGTTACTGCCTCATTTTCCTCCGGCAGCAGTGTACACGTGGAATAAACAAGGATCCCTCCGGGCCGAAGACAGGATGCTGCGCCTTCCAATATGGCCAACTGGGTATTCGGCAGCGCAGCGATCTGCTCTCTGGTTTTATACCGGATCTCCGGCTTCTTCCGCACGACGCCCATTCCGCTGCAGGGCACGTCTGCCAGTACCAGATCGAAGCGTTCATGCAAAGCGGCAAGCGGTCTGGAAGCGTCGGAAGCACAGGTCTCAACAATGTCGATCCCCAGCCGCTGCGCTCCTTCTTCGATTCGGCGGAGCTTGTTTCCATGAAGATCGCAAGATAGAATCCTGCCCCGGTTTTCCATCTGCTCGGCCAATAGGAAGCTCTTTCCGCCGGGTGCTGCACAGCAGTCCAGCACCTGCATTCCCGGCTCGGCCGCAGCGGCAAACACCGGGAGCGCCGCAGCAGGATCCTGAACAGTCACAAGCCCGTTCCGGAACGACTGAAGAGAGGTGATATCCCCGACGTTCTCCGCATAAAAGAACCCTTCCATCGGAGCAGGCCGGACGCTGATTCCGTCTTTCCTCAGCGCTTCCTCCGCTGCTTCCCGGGTCGACTTCAGGCGATTCACCCGCAAGCTCAAGGGAGCAGGCTTGTTGTCGAGCGCCAACAGCATTTTTGTCTTTTCCGGCCCCAACATCTCAAGGAAGCGATCTACCCAGGCCCTGGGGCGGCTGAACCGGATGGAAAGGCTCTCGGGATCGTCCCCTTCCGGCAAAGGGGGAAGCTGCGCTTCGGTCAGACGGCGAAGAACGGCGTTCACCAGCCGCGCTGCGCCGGGATTCCCAAGCCGTTTAGCCAGTTCGACCGCTTCGTTGACCGCTGCGGAGGGGGGTATCCGATCCATAAAAGCGATCTGATAGACCGCCGTACGGAGAATGATCCTGATCAAGCTTTGCAGCTTTCCCTTGATATAGGGCTGTAAATACCAGTCGCAGGCTTCTCTGTTTTGCAGTACGCCGGCACAGATCCGGTATGCAAGAGCTGCCTCCCGGCGATCCGTCGACTCCCGTTCAAATAGCCCGTTCAGGTAAGCGTCCGTCCAGGCGCCGCGCTTCTCGCAGGCCAGCAGCGCCTGCACGGCAGCTTCTCTGGCCTTCATACCAACCGATGCCCCCGAAGATAGTCCGCTGCGCGCATCCGTTTGCCTCCCGGCGCCTGCAACTCGCGGATCAGAACCGTTTTTCCTCCGCCGCAGGCGATCTCCAATCCGTCTTTTCGCTGGGAGACAACGCTGCCGGGCAGCAGCTCAGACGTGGTGCCCGTTTCCTGCGGAGAAAAGACCTTGAACTCCGTGCCGGAAACGACGGCTCTGGCGCCGGGCTTCGGATCCAAGCCGCAGATGCGGCTGCAGACCTTCGAAGGCTCCCAGCTCCAGTCGATCATCGTATGCTCCTTCAGAATCGGGGGCGCATAGGTAGCCTCTGCTTCATCCTGAGGCACGGCCTTCGGACGACCGGATTCAAAACGGGGAAGGGTTTTAACCAGCAGTTCCCCGCCCAGGACCATCATCCTTTGATACACGCTGCCAAAGCTTTCTCCTTCTCCGATATCCAGAGAGGCTGTGTCGATCACGTCGCCGGAATCCATTCCTTCCGCCAGATACATGACGGAAACGCCGGTGACCTTTTCGCCGTTCAACACCGCCCACTGGATCGGAGCCGCGCCTCTGTATTTCGGAAGCAGAGATCCGTGAACGTTGATGCAGCCCAGCGGCGGCAGCTCCAGAACGGCTGGGGGCAGCAGCTTTCCGTAAGCGACCACGACAAAAAGATCCGCTCCCACGCTGCGGAGCAGAGAGACCGACTCCTCCGACTTCAGCGACTCCGGCTGAAGGACCGGGATCCCGGCAGCAAGCGCATAGTCCTTGACGGGACTGAATGCAAGCTTCATGCCGCGATTCTTCGGACGGTCCGCCTTGGTGCACACAGCGGAAACCGGATAGCCGGCGCGGACTATGGCGTCCAGGCATGCGACGGCATAGTCCGTGGTTCCCATGAAGAGGATCTTCATGCTTCCTTGCTCATATTCTCGATCTCTTCGTCGCTGAGGAAGCGATCGGCAATGGAATCGAACAGGACACCGTTGAGATGATCCACCTCATGGCAGCAGGCCCGGGCCAGCAAGCCCTCTGCCTTCAGCTCGAAGGGCTCGCCGTTCCTGTCGAAGGCATGGACGGTCACTTTTTCGGGTCTGGTGACGATACCCCAGATATTGGGCAGACTGAGGCAGCCCTCCGGCCCGATCTGTTCGCCTTCCGAATCGACGATCTCCGGATTGACCAGTTCATAGACCACCGGTTCTTCGCCGCTGATATCCGCAACGAGCACCGCCCGCCGCAGGACGCCTACCTGGGGCGCCGCAAGGCCGACGCCGTTCGCTTCCGCCAGCGTTTCCTGCATATCGTCAAGAAGTATCTTGAGTCTGGCGTTGAACTCCGTCACCGGCCTGCTCTTCTTTTTCAAGCTTATATCGCCTTTTTTGATGATTTTACGGATTCCCATGGTATACCTCACTTGTTGATATGTCACTCCAGGGGGTCCACATCCCCAAACAGTACCAGATTTCGATATCGGCCGTCCCCCGAGTACTGGCGGATAGCTGCCGAAATCAGCATCCGCGCTTCTCTGGAAGGCGGAGCACTCAGCATGACCCGGTACCGGAATCGATCGTTGACCCGCAGGATCCCCGCCGGCGCTGGTCCCAGTACACGGACGCCCTTCCAGCTGCGGACTGAGTTCTTCAGGGCGTTTTTCAGTTCATTCACACAGCGAAGTGCAAGCGCTTCGTCATTTCCGGTCACGGTAATGGCGTAGAGCTCCCGAACCGGCGGTACCTGCAGCAGCTCCCGGGTCTTGATTTCAGAGGCGTAAAACGCATCGTAATCCTGACGGGCCGCGCAGAGGATGACCTCGCTCTCCGGCGTATATGTCTGAATCACGGCTCGTCCGCTGAGGCTTCCCCGGCCGGCTCTGCCGACGACCTGCGTAATGAGGCTGAAGGTCCGCTCCTGCGCGCGATAATCGGCCGCGTAGAGCGATTGATCCGCGCTGAGCACGCCTACCAGGGTCACATTTTCAAAATTGAGTCCCTTGGTCACCATCTGCGTGCCGATCATAATAGGGATCTTTTCATTTTCAAAGCGCTGCAGCAATTCTTCATGGGGATGGGCGGCGGAGACTGTGTCCGTGTCCATACGCAGGATCTTCTGTTCAGGGAAGATCTCCCGCAGCTCTTCCTCAACCTTTTGCGTGCCCAGGCCGTCGAAGCTGAGGATCCCGCCGCAGGACGGGCAGCGTTTCTCCATCGGCTGGGAATACCCGCAGAAATGGCACATGAATCGGCTGTTTGCAGAGTGATAGGTGAGTTTAACGCTGCAGTTGGGACAGGAATAGACGTACCCGCATTCCGGACAGTGTACCACGCTGCTGGTGCCCCGCCGATTCAGGAAGAGGATGCTCTGTTCTCCCCTGCTGATATTCTCTTCCAGCTCCCGGCGAAGGACCGTACCTATGCTTCCTACGTCCTGCCCCAGTTCCCGTTTCATGTCCGCGATGATCACCTGGGGAAGCGGGCGGGTATTGAACCGGCCGCGCAGACGGAACAGCCGATAAACCCCTTTTTGCGCCTCATACATGCTCTCGACCGATGGGGTCGCAGACCCCATCAGAAGCATGGCCTTGTGCTGGACACAACGGTATTTTGCCACTTCACGGGCATGATACCGAGGGGCGTTTTCGGATTGGTAGGTGCTCTCCTGCTCCTCGTCCAGAACAATGAGCCCGATATTGTCCAGCGGAGCGAACACGGCGCTGCGGGTTCCCACCGCTACGCTCACAAGTCCCGTCCGGATGCGCTTCCATTCATCATAACGCTGCGCTACCGTGAGGGAACTGTGAAGCACCGCCACCCGGTCGCCGAAATGACTGTAAAACACAGAGACCAGCTGCGGCGTCAGAGCGATTTCCGGTACCAGCACCAATGCCTGCCGTCCGGCATCCAGAACATCCCGAATGAGATGAATATAAACGGCGGTCTTGCCGCTGCCGGTCACACCATATAAAAGGGCTGCGCAAGCCTTTTGTTCCGCCAGCATCGCATGCAGACCCTCGTAGGCCTGCTGTTGTTCTTCGCTCAGCGACGTGAGCCTCGGACGGACCTCGCCGCCATAGTGCGGGCGACGAAAGACCTCCTGATGCCGGAGGGTGATGAGCCCTGCCTTTTCAAGTGCCTGGATGCTCGTGTTTTTTGCTCCGGTAAAATAGCACAGCTCCTTCGTACCGGTCTCCCCCAGTTCACTGAGGAGCCGCAGCAGCTCCGCCTGCTGCGGAGCGGACTTTTTCTTGCGCCGGGATAATTCCAGGGCCTCCTCCGCAGATACCGCCAGGCTGGCCAGCGTCGCTGTACGGTCATTCACCGATTTTCGAAGCTCTGCACTCTGCTTCAGCACTCCCGCATCCGTCAGCTTTTCAAGAATCCCGCCGATCCCGGGACCGAAGACGCTTCGCAGCGCGTTTATGCTGCAGCTGCCGTTACTGTCATAGAGCATATCCAGCAGAGATTCCGCATCAGGATCGCCGGCTGCCGCTAAATAAGCGCTTTCCTTGTCTGCAGGGTTGACCAGGGTGCACACCTCATCCGCCCTCAGCCAGATCCCCGCGGGCAGCATCGCTTTTACCGCATCATAATAGGTGCAGAAGAACCGCTGACGGATCCAGGAAGCCAGCTTGATGTTTTTTTCGCTGAGGATCGGCTCTGCATCCAGGAACGAATCGAGAGGCTTCAGGCGATGTATGCTGCTTTCCTCCGCCAGGGCGAAAACCATGCCCTCCTGCCGCCGGTTTCCCCGGGCAAAGGGAACGCTGACACGTTTTCCGACAGCAGCTTCGCCCTCCAGCCGGGCAGGTACCAGGTAGTCATAAAGCTTGTCCATGCTGTATACTGCGCCGGACAAGGCCACCCTGGCGATCATTCCTTATTCCGCCTCGTGCCTTGCGTGAACGGCAGTATATTCACCCTTGGCCAGCTGATCGATGGCCATGGAGACCGGCTTCTTTTCCAGATGCTCGTCGTTCTGCTCGGCCTCTTCCGAGATTTCCCGGGAGCGCTTGGCAATCACGTTCACCAGCAGATAGCGGCTGTCGATGCGCTTCAGCAGCGACGCCATGGAAGGATACAGCATCATAGTGTTTCGTCCTCCTTCAAGATATGCAGCCTCTCGGCTGTCCTGCACTTTTCTGCAGTCATGATCGCAGCGGCCTCTGCCGCCGCAATATCCAGATCATCATTGATGATGATATAATCATAATCCTCGGCATGCGCGCATTCCTGTCTGCTTTGTTCCAAGCGGCTTCGAATGCGCTCCTCCGTCTCGGATTTCCTGCTGCGGAGCCGACGTTCCAGTTCTGCGAAGGAAGGCGGATATACGAACATCGTCACCGCATCCGGCCGCATTGCCTTTACGTTGTACATTCCGTGTGATTCAACGTCCAGGATCACGTCGCAGCCGGCCTGCAGCTTTTCATCCACCGGTCCCGCAGGCGTTCCGTAATAATTTCCGGCAAATTCCGCCCATTCCAGCATCTGGCCCTTCTCTATCCTGTCCAGAAACTCCTCTCGGGATACGAAAAAATACTCTCTTCCGTTCGTCTCGTAGTCTCTTTTCGGTCTGGTCGTAGCCGATACGGAAAAATAGAGCTTTTCATTTCCGGCCAGCAGCTTTTCCACGATGCTGCCTTTACCGGCTCCGGACGGTCCCGAAATCACGAAGAGCTTGCCTGTCATCAGTCCTCTTCTTCCTCCATTTCCTCCGGCTGGATCGAAGCGTCGGATGCTCCGATGATCCGGTTCGATACGGTTTCCGGCTGGATCGCGGAAAGGATGATATGTCCGCTGTCTGCAATGATCACGGCCCTGGTCCTGCGCCCGTAGGTAGCGTCGATCAGGTTGCCGCCGTCTCTCGCATCCTGGATCATTCGCTTGATCGGTGCGGATTCGGGACTGACGATCGCCACTACCCGGCCTGCGGACACCATGTTTCCGTAACCGATGTTGATGAGCTTCATACTCCGCCCCCGTCACTCAATATTCTGAGCCTGCTCGCGGATCTTCTCGATACAGGATTTCATTTCAAGCACGGTCTTTGTAATTTCCAGATCCGTGCATTTGGAGCCAATCGTGTTGACCTCACGGTTCATCTCCTGAATAAGGAAGTCCAGCTTTCTGCCGACGGCCCCGCCGGAGCTGAGCAGCTCTCGGAACTGGCGGATATGGCTGTCCAGCCGTACGAGCTCCTCATCGACGGCGACCTTATCGGCAAACAGCGCAGCCTCTGTGAGGATCCGGCTCTCATCTGCATTGCTGCCGTCCAGCACTTCCCGCATCTTATTCAGGAGCCTTTCCTGGTATTCCTTTACCGATTCAGGAGAGCGGCAGGACACGAATTGACGCATTTCCTCAAGTTCGTCAAGCTTGACGCTGATATCATCGCAGAGACGGCTCCCTTCTTTCGCACGCATGGCGCAGATCACGTCCAGGGCTTCTGCGGCCACCTTGAGCAGATCGGCGGTAAAGACCTCCGCATCCACCTGCTGCTTTTCCACGATGAACAGGTCCGGCAGCCTGCTGTACGCTGTGATTCCCGCATCGTCCGGGATCCCATAGGCCGCTTTCATTTCGGCAAAAGCGGATTGATACGCCTTCAACACCGGCTCGTTGAGCCGGATCAACACGCTGTCGTCCATGCTGGCGTCGATATTGACGAATACGTCCACCTTTCCGCGGATCAGCCGCTTCTGAACCAGGCTCTTCAGCGATTCCTCCGCGAAGGAATACAGCCGCGGCAGACGCACCGACGTATCCAGAAAACGATTGTTGACGCTCTTAAGTTCTACGGTGACAGCCAGTTTTCCGCTTGTCCCGCTTGCCGTACCGTAGCCAGTCATACTACATATCATAAGCTTATTCTTCCAGTCCCTCGTCGATATTGATGATCGTGTATTCCAGCGGTCTGTCCCGCCGTATGAATCGATTGATCGCCGCGGCGCATGCGCAGCCGATCAGCAGGCCGCATACGCCGGCAAGAGCCTGCGCCGTCTCGCTGCCGCCCAAAGCATAACCCAGGAGACAGCTGATCAGAAGAAACGCCAGCGGAAGCAGATAAACCAGCGCTGCGGCCCGGATGATTCGTCCGGTTCCGGTCTCCACGGTCACCAGGCTGCCCGGCTGCGCCTGCAGAGGGTTTCTGGCCTGTACCGTGATCGTTTTTTTTGCGCCGCAGATCCCGGAACAATCCGAACAGTCATGTCCGCAGGCGGATTTTTGATAGACACGGACCATGGCGTCCCCATTCTCCGTCAGGTTTTCCACAATGGCGGTCTGTGTCATGAGCCCTCCGTCTCCTCTTCTTCCTGCTCTTCCTCCACCGGCACATCTACCTCCAGAGAAACCACAACATTGTAATTATCTCCCACTACGCCTGCCTCGCGATATCCCAGTATCTCAACTGTGGTCGGAACGGTATATCGACCGACGGCGTTTCCTATTTCCGCCAAATCTGCGACGATCCTGATGTTGCTCCCGCCGATCAGATCGATGATCTCCTTTGGTCCTCGGATCATTACTTCCTTATACTGGGTTATGTGCCGCGCAGTGTAACCATCGGACACATTGATAAAATCTATTTGCGTAGTGATCACCGTCTTTGTCTCCAGCCCCTTGATGGAAACCGTCACCGTGGCTTCCTTCTCGCCGGACAGGTTTTTCACTCCGTTCGGCAGGACGATGGCGAAGGTTTCCGAAGTGGACTGGGCAAAAGAGGCCAGGTCGATGGTGCCGAGCTGCAGCTGATTGATGCTGTTGAGCAGCTCCGCATCGCCGGAAATACTGACGGTCGCCGGGTCGATCCGCACGACGGCGTCGTCCTCCGTGGCGCCGCCGCCGCTCAGCAGGTTCACCGTGAGCGCGACGTCCTTTACCTTTACAATGGGGATCGTATACTGGATCTCGCTGACAGATGTCGTGATTTCCGAACTCTCCACCGGCTGCCCGTTGCTGTCGATCAGAGTGAATTCCACCACGCCGCTGACGGTCCTGGTCAGATCCTCGCGATCGATGACCACCTTCGCACAGGCGATACGGGAGATGACGCTTTCCGGACCGCTCACCTCAATGGTGTCAGGAGAGTAGATGATCGGATCGCTCATATATCCTTCCGCAACAGTCCCGTCAAAAACGCCGCGGACCACGACCTCGGGATTCACGTCCAGACGGTCTATGTTGACCGTCATATATTCCGGCATGCGCCTGGTAACGATCACGTCTTCCTCATCCACGTTGTCATAGCTGATGGTATAAACCTTCTCATAGACTCCGCTGCTGCGTATATCCCGGAGATCCACGCTGACATGGACGGTATCGTTGGTCAGCTGCTTCACAAGACTGCGCTTGACCAGCAGTGTCAGAGAGACGTCCTGTACGTCCTTGTCCGTCACCAGCAGCTTCCGATCCTTCAGGATATCCTCGCCGCCGATGTACTTGACCTCCAAGCCGGTCAGGGTCACGTTCTGCGTGGTATTCTCATAACTGGCCACATACATCCACAGGATCACGGATGCGATGCAGGAGATCACGATATAGAAGGTCTTGCTTTTGATGATCTTATCAATTATGGCCATCGTTCTTATCCTTCATAAACATGTTCTGCGCGATCGTCCGCAGCTTGGACTGCTTTTCTTCCTGATCCTTCAGAAGCTCATTCCTCAGGATGCGTTCAAATGTCTCCTCCGTCAAATGACGCTTCAGGATCCCTTCAACGGCAATGCTGATGGAACCGCTCTCTTCACTGACTACCACGACGACCGCATCCGAGGCCTCGCTCATGCCGATGCCCGCCCGGTGCCGCATGCCCAGTTCCCGGCTCAGGTGCGTCTGACTGGTCAGCGGGAGCATGCAGCTGGCTGCTTCGATCCTCCCGCCGCGAATGATTACCGCACCGTCATGCAGCGGCGTGTTGGGATAGAAAATATTCTTCAGCAGCTCCGCTTTGACGTCCGCATGGATCAAGGTGCCGGTTTTGATGGGTTCGTCCAGCATATTGTCACGTTCGAAAACGATCAGAGCGCCGGTCTTTGATTCAGCCAGATCCCGGCACGCCAAAACTACCTGAGAGATGGCGTTCTCCACATCCTTGGGGCTGTTGCGCCCCGAAATGTATTTTGTAATCCCGCCGACCTTTTCCAGCAGGGAGCGGATCTCAGGCTGAAAGATGACCAGCAGAGCCAGAACGCCCAGCTCAAACGTCTTGCCGAATAAGTAGTTGACCACATAGAGATCCAGCGCGCGGGAAAGGAGCAGCACCACTACCAGAAGCAGGATGCCGCGAAGGACTCGGCCCGAGCCTGTCCGCGCCAAAAAATACAGGACTTTATAGAAGACGAACGCCATGATCGCCATATCGATAATGTCGTTCACCCGAATCGTCCTGACGATATCGAGAAAGCTGTTGAGGATCATGCTGCTTCCTCCATCCGAAAAGCCATAGTGCGTCTATTATGCTACCCTACATTATATCTTATCGAAGAGGGCTTTACAAGCCGATTTGTTCAAATCATTCCAAGTTTTCTTCGAGAAAAGCGGCAAACCGCCGCACTTCCCCGGCGTGGTTGAAGGCCGAAAAGCTCAGTCTCACGGTACCGTCGGTCCCGGCGGTGTCATGTGCCAGCGGCGCACAGTGCAGCCCTGCCCGAACGGCGATCCCGCCCTCGGACAGCTTCTCAGCCGTTCGCTCCGGATCCTCGCCGATCACGCGGAAAGACAGGACGCCGCTCTGGTTTTCCGGTGAATCCGAGGCAAAGACTTCCAATCCCGGAAGCTCTTTCAAGCGGGCAACGGTTTGACGCAGCAGCATGCGTTCATGTTCCATGATAGCGGACGCTTTTCTCCGTTCAACAAACATGAGACCGCGGCGGAGCCCTGCGATTCCCGGCATATTGAGGGTACCGGCCTCCAGCCGGTCGGGAAGCAGATCCGGCATTCTTCTGTTCCGCGAGTCGCTTCCGCTGCCGCCCTCCATCAGCGGCCTGCCCGGCGCTCCGCAGATAAGCAGCCCGGTGCCCTGAGGGCCGTACAGGCCCTTGTGACCGGGCATGGCGAGAAAGGCGGCGCCGAGTCGGCTCAGATCCAGCGGAAGCACGCCGGCGGATTGGGAGGCGTCCACAATAAGAGGAACGCCTCTTTTCCTGCATAGAGCGGCGATTTCCTCCAGCGGTTGGATAAAACCGAAGACGTTGGATACATGGTTCAGCACCGCCAGCTTCGTATCGTCACGCAAAGATCTCTCAAAGGCTGCCAGCGTCTCCTCCGGCCGGAAAAGCGGCGAAGAAGCCACATCGATCCTTGCGCGAACAGCGGTCAGCGGCCGCAGGACGGCGTTATGCTCATACCCGGAGATCACTACGCGATCTCCGGGTCCGGCGAGGCTTTTGATAGCCAGGTTCAGCGCGTGGGTCGCATTCATGCAGAAGACAACGCAGCCGGGATCCGGCGCGCCGAATATTTTCGCAGCCAATGAGCGGCAGGCATAGGCTTCTTCCGCCGCACGCATCGCCGCCTCATGGCCGCCTCGCCCGGGATTTCCCAGTCTTTCGACGGCCGTGGCCATCGCTTTTGAAACGCTTTGCGGCTTTACCAGGGTCGTCGCCGCATTATCGAAGTAGATCACGGCCTCCGGCTGCCCTCACGCCGGTAAACGGTTTTCCCAACCGTAATGCCAAGCCCCTCCAGCAGCCGCCTGGCCTCCCCGGCATCGCTTTCCCGCAGCTTCAGTCCGAAGGCACAGCTGATTCCGGGGCCGCTCGGCATTCTTACCACGCGGGAACCGATGCTTCGGATCTCCAGCAGTTCCTTCGCCCGCTGCGCTTCCGTCAGCGTATAGAATCCGAGATAAGCATATCGCAAAGGAGATCATCCCCCCACAGCTCAAAATGAAGGAAGACCGGCGGCCGAACGCGGACGAGTCTGTGTCCGCGTGCGTCTCCGCACGGTCTTGCCGTTTCATTCTATTCGAAAGGTGGCAAAGCTGTGTCAGTTTGCCAGCGGCCGCTCTGCCGGCCTATCCGGTTCCGGAGAGGACGGAGGCAGCATCGGCTGTTCCGCTGGCTTTTCCGGCTTCCAGGGCTTCACATCTGTGAAATCCAGAGCAATATGCAGAACGTCGTCCACATGGGAGGCTGTAATGAACTTCAGCCTGCTGCGAACATCCTGATCGATCTCCGCAAGATCAGGTTCGTTCTCCTTGGGGATGATCACGGTATCCGCACCGGCACGAAGGGCCGCCATGGTTTTTTCTTTCAACCCGCCGATGGCCAGGACCCTGCCTCTCAATGTGATCTCGCCGGTCATCGCGATGTTGCCTCTCACCTTCGCACCGGTAAGCGCGGAGATCATGGCAAGCGTCATCGTGATGCCTGCGCTGGGCCCGTCCTTGGGCACGGCGCCTTCCGGGAAATGGACAAGGATGTCCTTGGTGCGGTGGAAATTTGGATCAATGCCCAGGATCGCCGCCCGGCTGCGGATATATCCCATTCCCGCAGCAGCGGATTCCTTCATCACTTCGCCCAGGTTGCCGGTCAATCGAAGCATTCCTGTACCGTCGATGACCGCTACCTCGACGTCCAAGGTCACGCCGCCTACGCTGGTCCAGGCCAGGCCTCTTGCCAGTCCGACGGTATCCTCTCGCCGCTTTTCCTCCGGTTTGTATTTACGGACGCCCAGATAGCTCTCCAGGTCCTTCAGAGTAACGGAAACGGACTGTTTGTCTCCTTCCACCAGCTTCATAGCCGCTTTGCGGCAGAGGGCGCCCAGCTCACGCTCCAGCGTACGTACGCCGGATTCCTGGGTCCATCCGGTGATAATGGCGCGCAGTACTGCATCGGAGACCCGCAGTTGCTTGGCCTTCAGTCCGTGCTTCTGCCGCTGCTTCGGCAGAAGGTGATCTCTGGCGATATGTAGCTTCTCCTCGTCCGTGTAGCTGCTCAGTTCGATGACCTCCATCCGGTCCAGCAGCGGCCTCGGGATCGAGGAGGTCTGGTTGGCGGTTGTAATGAATACCACGTTGCTCAGGTCAAAAGGAACTTCCAGGTAATGATCACGGAAGGTGTGGTTCTGCTCCGAATCCAGCGCTTCCAGAAGTGCGGAGGAAGGATCTCCCCGGTAGTCTGTTCCCAGCTTATCCACCTCGTCCAGCAGCAGGACCGGATTCGAGCTTCCGGCCTGGGCGATGGCGTTCATGATCCGTCCGGGCATGGCGCCGACATAGGTCTTCCGGTGGCCGCGGATCTCCGCTTCGTCGTGAACGCCGCCGAGGCTGATCCGACTCAGTTTGCGGTTCATGGCCCGGGCAATGCTCATGCCGATGGATGTCTTGCCCGTTCCCGGCGGGCCGACCAGGCAGATGATGGCCCCCTTCATATCCGGCGCCAGCTGTCGTACGGCCACGAACTCCAGGATGCGCTCTTTTACCTTCTGCAGCCCATAATGGTCCTCGTCCAGGATCCTGCGCGTGTTTTCCACGCTGAGCACATCTTCCGTGTATACGCCCCAGGGCAGCTCCAGCACTTTGTCCAGATAAGTGCGAAGCACCGCGCCTTCGGAGGAGCCCATTCCCTGGCGGCTGAGGCGGTTCAGCTCCTTCATGAGCTTTTCCTTGATTTCATCGGAAGCGCTGAGGGCTTCGATCTTCTTTTTATACTCGTCGAATTCGGACTCAGCTTCCTGCTCCTCATCCATCCCCAGCTCCTGCTGGATGGTACGCATCTGCTCCCGCAGGATGCTTTCCCGATGGGCGGCCATCATCCGGCCCTGCGTACGCCGCTGCAGCTGGGCTTCCACCTCCAGTACGTCGATCTCGTACTCCAGGATGTCGTTCATCTTTTCGAGACGCCGAAGCGGCTGCAGCGTTTCAAGGATCACCTGCTTTTTTTCATGAGGGATATGCATATTCTGCGCAAGGAAATCCGCCAGTGCCCCCGGCTCCCGATAATCGTCGATATTCCCGCTCACCGGCCCGTTTCCCTGCAGAAGCACGCTCATATGCCCGACAAGACCGCGGGTGCGGCGCATGAGCGCCTCCTTCAACCGCTGGTGTTCAAGGTCAGGTTCCTCGACGATGGCCTCCACTTCGGCCTCAAGCCACGGGCGGTAGACGACGATACGGTTCAGCCTGGCACGGCATTTCCCTTCTACCAGCACGCGGACCCCGCCCCCCGGCATGCGCAGGATCTGTCGGATCCCGGCGATGCAGCCGATCGTGTACAGGTCCTCCTGCGTGGGTTCCTCTACGTCCGCATCCCTCTGGGCCAGTAGGAAGATGCGGCGTTCCGCTTCCATGGCCTTATCCAGAGCCGCGATGGAAACTGGCCGCTCGATGTCGAAATTCAGGATCATGGAGGGGAATACGGAAAGGCCCCGCAGAGCGATCATAGGCAGCTTTTCAATGTTTTCAAACATAGCGCACCTCCCTGGAATAAAGCGCACGGGGACGGTCCAGAGACCGCCCCCGGTTTATCGGATCGTCAGCCGGCGATCTCTTTGGCTGTGTGGATCAGCCTGGGCTCGGCTTCGCCCCGGACACAGGCTGCGGTGATCTCCACCGCTGTAATGGTATCGTCTGAAGGGATCTGGAACATCAGATCCCGCATTAGGTTTTCCATAATGCTGCGCAGGCCCCTGGCGCCCAGATCCATGGCCATCGTCTTGTCGGCAATGGCTTCCAGAGCTTCTCTGGTGAAGCTGAGCTTCACATGATCCATGCCCAGGAGTGCCTCATACTGCTTGGTCAGGCTGTTTTTCGGCTCCGTCAGGATGCGGATCATATCATCCCGGGTCAGGCTGCGCAGCGGCGTGATCACCGGAAGGCGGCCGACCAGCTCGGGGATCAGGCCGTATTTCAGGATATCATGAGGCTGAACATGCTCCAGGATCTCACCCAGATCCTTCTGCTTTCGGCTCTGAACCTCGCCGCCGAAGCCGATGGTGGTTTTGTTCCGTCGGTCCTCGATGATTTTTTCGATCCCGGCGAAAGCGCCTCCGCAGATAAAGAGGATGTTGGACGTGTCCACCTGGATGAATTCCTGATGGGGATGCTTGCGCCCTCCCTGGGGCGGAACGTTGGCCACCGTCCCCTCCAGGATCTTCAGCAGCGCCTGCTGAACGCCCTCGCCGCTGACATCCCTGGTGATGGAGACATTTTCGCTTTTCCTTGAGATCTTGTCCAGCTCGTCGATATAGATGATGCCGCGCTGGGCCAGCTCCACATCGTAATCCGCAGCCTGCAGGAGACGCAGCAGGATGTTCTCCACGTCGTCTCCCACATATCCGGCCTCCGTCAGCGTCGTTGCGTCGGCAATGGCAAAGGGGACCTCCAGCAGCTTGGAC